>Ga0209514_10000829_pt1 | contig 58845 bp, 64 predicted proteins | sample Subgrocontami58m_FD_187452 | JGI IMG/M metagenome (GOLD analysis project Ga0209514, IMG submission 187452) | Subsurface groundwater microbial communities from S. Glens Falls, New York, USA - GMW37 contaminated, 5.8 m (SPAdes) (version 3) | ecosystem: Environmental > Aquatic > Deep subsurface >... | reverse complement strand
TACAAATAATGGGGCTGGCACGAGTTTTGGCCCATGGCATTGTCGAAAGTCCCTTGCTTAGAATGACTAAGCCGCGGGCCTTTCTTCGCGCCCTGAGCCAAAATCGTGACAGCGCAGCACGCGTTTCATTATGTTAGGCACTCTAAGTCATTTTTACCATGTAAAAACGACTTGTCAAGGCCGAACTGTCAACCAGCGGAGTAGCTTGCGATTGGGTTCATGACGCCAAATGCGGTGGACTCCGCATCCGCTCCTTGGCAGTAAGATTCACCCCGGTGCTCACTCGATCACCTTGTCCGCGCGCTTGACTTGGCGCGCCCGGGGACTGCATGATTTGCCGCATCCTGATGGAAACTCCGACAGTACAGAAACGCGACCTCGACGTTGCGGTCATCGGCGGCGGTCTCATGGGCTCGGCTATCGCGTGGGGTCTTGCGAAAGTGGGGCAACGCGTCGCCGTGCTCGACGAAGGCGATCTCGCGTTTCGAGCATCGCGCGGCAACTTCGCGCTGGTCTGGGTGCAGAGCAAAGGCCTGGGGCTCGCGCCTTATTCCGCGTGGACCATGCGCTCCTCGAATGCATGGACGGGCTTCGCGGACACGCTGAAGGAGGAGACCGGCATCGACGTTTGCTTCCAGCGTCCCGGCGGATTCAACCTGTGTCTGTCGGAGCGCGAGCTCGAAAACCGCCGCAGTCTCCTGCAGCGCATTCAGGAGCAGCCCGGCCAGCAGCGTTTCGATTTCGAGATGCACGATCACGCGCGCGTGAAGCAGGCGATTCCGCAGATCGGTCCCGAAGTCGCCGGCGCGAGCTACAGCCGCTACGATGGGCACTGCAACTCGCCGCGGTTGTTCAGAGCGCTCAATACGGCCATGCAGCAGCGCGGCGTGGCGTATCTCCCCGAGCATCGCGTGGACCGCATCGAGTACGTCGCGCGGGAATTCCGGCTCTTCACGGCACGCGGCGAAATTTGCGCGCCGAAGATCGTGCTTGCCGCCGGCCTCGACAATGTGCGCCTCGGTCCCATGGTCGGACTCGACGTGCCGGTGCGACCGCAACGCGGCCAACTGATCGTGACCGAGAGGACCGCGCCGTTTTTCAACTATGTTGTTCAAACCGTGCGCCAGACCGATGAAGGCGGCCTCATGTTCGGGGATTCGCAGGAAGAAGCCGGCGCCGATCCGCGCGTCACATCCCCGGTGATTGCGGTGCTCGCGAACCGCGCGGTGCGGATGTTCCCGCAGGTCGCAAGCCTCAACATCGTGCGCACGTGGGCCGCGCTGCGGGTCATGACTAAAGACGGTTTTCCGATTTACGAGCAATCGGAAAGCTGCCCCGGGGCGTTCTGCGCGTCCTGCCACAGCGGCGTCACGCTCGCTGCGGCGCACGCTCTGTTCCTCGCGCCGTGCATTGCGGATGGCGATTTGCCTGCTGCGCAGTTCCAGCCTTTCAGCTCCCGGAGATTCGATGTTCCAGCGCTGGCAGCCTGAGGCGGCGAGCCCGACGGTCACGCTCGTGATCGACGGCAAGCCCGTGACGGCACGTGACGGCGACACCGTTGCTGCGGCGATGTTCGCCGCAGGTCTGCATCACTGCCGTACGACACCGGTGTCGGGCGCTCCGCGCGCGCCGTACTGCATGATGGGCGTGTGCTTCGATTGTCTCGTCACGGTCGACGGGATCGGCAACCGCCAGGGCTGTCTCGTGCGGGTACGCGATGGCATGCAGGTCGAGCTGCAGCTCGGCAAGCGCGAACTCGGCCGATGAGCGCAGCAGACATACGCGATTCGTACGACGTTGCCATCATCGGTGCGGGTCCCGCCGGACTCTCAGCGGCGACGTCAACTGCGAACGCGGGGCTGTCGACGGTGCTGTTCGATGAGCAGGCGGGTCTCGGCGGGCAGATCTACCGCGCGATTACGGAGACGCCGGTCACCAACAAGTCGGTGCTCGGCACTAACTATTGGCGCGGCGCCGAACTCGTCGCGGCGTTCCGATCGAGCGGCGCGCAGTACGTACCGGGAGCGACGGTGTGGAGTCTCACGCGCGAGCGCGAAATCGGCGTGTCCCTGCGCGGCGGCTCCCAACTCGTGAGCGCGCGGCGCGTCATCATCTGCACCGGTGCGCTCGAGCGGCCGTTCCCGATTCCCGGCTGGACGCTGCCCGGGGTAATGACCGCCGGCGCGGCGCAAATCCTGCTCAAGTCGTCGGGACTTCTGCCTGCGGGCCGTACCGTGCTCGCCGGCTGCGGACCACTGCTGTGGCTGATCGCGTGGCAGTATCTGAACGCGGGTGCCAAGATCGCCGCAATACTCGATACGACGCCCGGCGAGAACCGCTTGCGAGCGCTGCCGCACTGCGTGCCGTTCTTGTTCTCGGGCTACTTTCGCGACGGTCTCAAACTGCTGCGCGCGGTGAAGCGCGAGGTGCGCGTAATCCCGGGCGTCACGTCGCTGCGCGCGACCGGTGACGAGCGGGTGAGATCGGTCGCATACCAGAGCGGAAATCGCGCCGAGGCAAGCATGCCTGTCGATAACCTGTTGCTGCACCAGGGCGTCGCGCCGAACGTCAATCTTGCAATGTCGGTCGGTATCGAGCATCGCTGGAGTGCTGAGCAACTCTGTTGGGTGCCCGTGCTCGACGCGCATGGCAGCTCTGCAGTGGATGGCATCGCGATTGCGGGCGATGGCGCGGGCATTGCCGGCGCGGCAGCTGCCGAATGGCGCGGCAGACTCGCAGCCATGGCTGCCGCACGTGCGCTCGGACGCGGCGTTGCGAAGTCCGAAGAAACTCGCGCGCAGCGTGAACTTGCAGGTTGTCTGCGTGGGCGCGCCTTTCTGGATGCGCTTTACCGCCCCGCCAAAGCCTTTCGGCAGCCCTCCGGCGAGACCATCGTTTGCCGCTGTGAAGAGACGACCGCGCGCCAGATCACCCATGCCGTCGCGCTCGGCTGCCCGGGTCCGAACCAGATGAAGATCTTCCACCGCTGCGGCATGGGCCCGTGCCAGGGCCGGTTGTGCGGGCTGACGGTAACCGAGCTCATCGCCGAAAGCCGCGGCGTACCACCCCAGGAAGTGGGCTACTATCGGTTGCGTCCGCCCGTGAAGCCCATCACCGTCGGCGAAGTCGCCGCGCTGCCGAAGACGGACGCCGCCGTGTATGCCGTAACGCGCATGTAGTCGAGACCAGGAGTAACCCATGGCCACCTATCGCCCCTCCATCACCGGCAGCCGCCACATGATTTCGGCGGGGCATTATTCCGCTGCGCACGCGGGATTCCAGATTCTCGAGGGCGGCGGCAACGCGATCGATGCGGGCGTCGCCGCGGGGATTGCACTCGGCGTGCTGCAGACCGACCGCGTCAACTTCGCGGGTGTCGCGCCGACCATGATTTATCTCGCGAAGGAGCGCAAGGTCGTCAATATCGATGGCCTCGGCACGTGGCCGAAAGCGGCATCGCTCGAATATTTCCAGCGCGAGCACGCAGGCGCAATGCCACCGGGCATCCTGCGCACCGTCATGCCTGCAGCGCCCGCCGCGTGGATCAAGGCGCTCGAACAATACGGCACGATGTCCTTCGGCGACGTCGCGCAAGCCGCAATTCGCCTGACCCGCGATGGTTTCGCGATGCACGGCTTCATGGCCGATTACATTCGCGAGCACGCAGCGAGCTACCGGCGCTGGCCGTCGAGCGCCGCGGTGTTCCTGCCGCAAGGCCGCCCGCCGCAAGCGGGTGAACTCTTCGTACAGAAGGAACTCGCCGCGACGCTGCAGTACATGGTCGATCAGGAAGCGGCGCATCGCAGCCAGGGCCGTGCAGCCGGACTCAAAGCCGCACGCGATGCGTTCTACTGCGGCGATATCGCCCGAAAAATCGCGAGCTATCACCGCGAGCACGGCGGCTGGGTCACGATGGACGATCTCGCCGCGTACGAAGTGCGCTTCGAGCGGACCGTGAAGAGGCAGTTCCACGGTGTCGAACTGCATGTGTGCGGTCCGTGGACGCAAGGCCCGGTGCTGCCGCAAACGTTGAACGTGCTAGCCGGTTACGATCTGCAAGCGATGGGTCACAACTCGACCGCCTATATCCATCATCTTACCGAGGCGCTCAAGCTCTCGTTTGCCGACCGCCATCGCTACTATGGCGACCCGCAGTTCATCGACGTGCCGCTCGATGTGCTGCTGTCCGGCGATTACGCAGCCATGCGGCGCAAGCTGATCCGGAACGCCGAAGCCTGGCAGGAAATGCCGCCCGCAGGCGACGTGAAGGGTTTCCCGCGCGCACGTGCCATGCCGCAGCCCACCCGCGGCGAACCCGCGCCGCTCGCTGATACTTCATACGCGTGCGTCGTGGATGATAAAGGCAATGCCTTTTCGACGACTCCGAGCGATGGCTCGAGTGCAACGCCGGTGATTCCCGGGACCGGCTTGTGCCCCTCGTCGCGCGGCTCGCAATCGTGGACGGACCCTGCGCATCCCGCGGCGCTCGCGCCCGGCAAGCGGCCGCGTCTCACGCCGAACCCGGCGCTGTCATTCAAGGACGGCAAGCTCTTCATGCCGTTCGGATCTCCCGGCAACGACATCCAGCCGCAAGCGATGCTGCAGGTGTTTCTCAACGTGGTGGTGTGGGGCATGGAACCGCAGGCTGCAGTGGAAGCGCCGCGTTTTGCGACCTACAGTTTTCCCTCGTCATCGGAGCCGCACGCGTATCATCCCGGCCGGCTCAGTCTCGAAAGCCGCATCGATGCCGCGACGGTCGATGCGCTTGCGAAACTCGGACACAAAGTGGCGCCATGGGCGGAAGTCGAATGGCGCGCCGGTGCGGTATGCGCAATCCGCGTGAATGAAAAAACCGGTCTGCTGGAAGGCGGCGCCGATCCGCGCCGGCCGTGCTATGCACTGGGCGTTTGACATGATGCCAAAAGCAAGTGCAGCACTGATCGCTCTAAGCGCGATCGCCAGTGTCACCCCGGGCGCCGCATCAGCGCAAAGCTATCCGACGAAGCCGGTCCGCATGATCGTTGCGCAGGCTGCGGGCGGGCCGACCGATCTCGTGGCACGCATTTATGCGACGAAGTTGTCCGAACTGCTCGGCCAGCAGGTCGTCGTCGACAACAGAGTCGGTGCAGGCGGCACCATCGCCGGCGAGCTTGTCTCTCAAGCCCCGGCCGACGGCTACACGCTGTGCGTCATGGCCAACGGCACAGCGGCTATCGCGCCGCACTTGATCAAGCTCAAATATAACGCGACCATGGATTTCGCGCCGGTCGCGCTCATCGGCGACAGCCCGCTCGCGCTGATGGTGTACCAGGGTTTGCCGGCGGCTTCGCTCAAAGAACTTATCGCGCTGGCCAAAGCGAGGCCGGGAACCATCAACTTCGGATCGTCGGGCCTGGGCGCAACCGGACATCTCGCGGGCGAGATGTTCAAGATGATGGCCGGCATCAACATCGTTCACGTGCCTTACAAAGGCGCAGCCCCTGCCCTCGTCGGCGTCACGGCGGGAGAAATCCAGATGCTGATGTCCGCGCTGTCGTCCGGCCTTGCTTACATCAAATCCAGGCAGGTTCGCGCGCTCGGCATCACGGGCCTCAAGCGCGTGCCCTCGTTGCCGGACGTGCCGGCGATTGCTGAAGTGCTGCCGGGTTACGAGGCAACGTCGTGGTACGCCGTGCTCACGCGCGCCGGCACGCCCCGCGCGATCATCGATCGCCTGAACCAGGCGTCGGCGCAAGCCATCAACAGCCCCGAGGTGCATTCGAAACTCGTTTCGGTATCGGTCGATCCCGAGACGCTCACTCCCGAACAGCTCGGATCGAAGATACGCAGGGATTACGAGCGCTGGGGCAAGATCGTGAAAGCGATCGGCCTCAAAGCGAACTGATGCGTACTGCCAATAAAACGAGCAGTCCAGAAAAAATCCAGATTTCACGCCCCTAACGCCAATACTCAAGGTAGATTGTTCACAAGGTTATCAACAGATTTTGTGAATAACCGGGCGAACCACATGGAACGCTGCGGTGTCCGCGCTTGACTTTGCGAGTCGGCGGCCTGCATGATTTGCCACAGCGCCCGTAGCGTAGCGCTCACCCGACTCATTAACCGAGATTACAGGCCGAAATTGAATCCGCTCGCTAAAGCAGTCCTCGGGTTGGCAGCAGCGCTCACGCTTGCGGCAGCCAGCGCGGACGCAAACGCGCAATGGTCTCCCAGCAGGCCGGTGCGCCTGATCGTGCCGTTTCCGCCGGGAGGCGCGGTCGATGTGATCGGCCGCATCGTCGCGTCGCGCCTGCCGGAGCGTCTCGGGCAACAGGTGGTCGTCGATAACCGCGGCGGCGCCAACGCGATCATCGGCACGGAACTCACCGCCAAGGCGGCGCCCGATGGCCACACCATACTGATAGTGCCCGCCGGCCACGCGATCACGCCGTCGGTCACGCGCAAATTGCCGTACGACACGCTCAAGGATTTCGCGGCGATCGGTCTGATCGGTAACGGCGCCTACGTGCTGGTCGTGTACCCGGAATTACCGGCGAAGACGGTGAGCGAGTTCGTGGCGCTGGCCAAAGCGCGTCCCGGCCAGCTCAACTATGCGTCCACCGGTCACGGCAACGCCACGCATCTTGCAGGCGAGTTGTTCAAGGTGCTCGCCGGCATCGACATGGTAGGCGTGAATTACAAAGGCGGCGGGCCGGCGCTGACCGACGTGATCGGCGGCCAGATCGCGGCGTTTTTCTCAGGGGTTGCGTCGGGCGCCGCGCAGATCAAGGCCGGCAGGGTGCGCGCGCTTGGCGTGACCACCGCGCGCCGCACGGCGGCGCTGCCCGAGGTGCCGACCATTGCCGAAGCCGGTGTTCCGGGCTATGAGGTTGACGGCTGGTATGGCCTGCTCGCGCCGAAAGCCACGCCGGCCGCCATCATCAGGCGCTTCAACGCCGAACTCTCGGCGCTGGTCTCCTCAGCGGAAATGAAGGAGCGCCTGCTCGCGGCGGGGATCGATGCTCGTGCGGCGACCCCGGCCGAATTTCACGACCGGATCGCGCGCGACATCACCCGCTGGTCGGAAATCGTGAAGAAAGCGCGCATCGCGGTCGAGTGACGCGAGGCGGCCTCGGCGATGGAATAATTCCTCGCCGCTGCTTCGCCGTGCTAGTCCGGTTTGATGTTTGCGGCGTTTGATCACTCAATCACCTTGTCCGCGCGCAGCAGTATCGAGTTGGGAATCTTGATGCCGAGCGCCTTCGCGGTCTTCCGGTTCAGAGCAAACTCGAAAACATTGACCTGCTCGACCGGTATCTCGGCGGGCTTGGCACCCTTGAGTATGCGCGCCGCGATTTCTGCGGCACGCTCGGCAATTTTGGCGAAGGGCGCGCCATAGCTCGCAAGAAACCCCGCCTCGGAGAACTCATTCGCGCCTCCAATCGCGGGCAGACGGTCTTTGAGGGCGAGCGCCGCGATTTGCGCGCGATCCCGAAAGAACACCGGCGACATCAGGCCCACCAATGCCTGCACACGCGCCTGGCGGCCTTGCTTGAATGCCGAAGCGTAATCGTATGGTGGAAGCTTGAACTCCACCGCTTCGATTCCGACGCCGGTGCTGGCCGCTGCCTGCCGCACCGCCTCGAATTGATCCTTGCTAAACGCGTCGTAGAACACCAGCAAACGTTTAGCCTGTGGCACCAGCTCGCGGGCAATTTCGAAGCGCTTGACCGCAAGCGCCGGCTGCGCGATGTAGGCGCCGGTGTAGTTGCCGCCGGGGCGGTTGTAGCTCGCCACGATGCCGCTGTCCACCGGGTCGTAGTCGATCGCCAGGAAAACCACCGGGAGGTTGGCTTTTTCGGTCATGAGCGCCCGCACCGGATTGACCGGCCCCATCGTCATGATGATATCCATATTGAGTCCGAGCAGCTCACGCACCTGTAGCGTCATGCGTTCCGTATCGCCAATGTAGACGCGAAACTCGATGATGGCGTTTTTGCCCTCCACGTACCCCAGCTCCGCCAACCGCTTGATGGTCGCGAGCACAACAGGTGACCGATCCACCCCACTGCCACTCAGCATGCCGATGCGTACCACGCGCGCCTGCGCGCGTACGCCGGGCGTGCCCAGCGCTGCGAGCACGCTTGCGCCAAGCGCAACAATTAGTTTGCGGCGATTGTTCATTACCCTCTCCAATTTGCGCGCCTATTATGCCTGCTTAACCCAGGCACAGCAGAGCCGTGTATCTTTGTCAGCGGAGAGTTTTGTTCCCGGCAACCGTACGGCGGAACGAGCGGTCAGCCGACTCCTGCCCATCGTGCAAGGTCATCAGTCGACTTGCATGCGCGCACGAGCCGGGGCTTATGAGGCTTGGTAATCGGCGTCACAAGCCGAGTTCGGAAAGACCCGGGTGGTTGGCCGCGCGCGCTTATTTGAACCGTTCCGCCGAGCCGACGGTTTGAGGAGGAAGGTTACCGTATCGAAGCGGTACTTCCAAGCGATACCGCTCTTTTTCCGGCCTCGGACCATGCGCTGGGCCGATGCCGCACTGGATACGCGCGGTCCTGACCTGACCGCATTGCAATCGGCCGGGCGCGGGTGCAACATAGTCCCGGCGGACTTGATCGGACGGATTTTTTCAGCAGGAGGTTTTATGTTGTTGTTCATGAAGCGGCTGTGGTTCGTGGCGGCTATCGCATGGCCGGTTTGCGTCGCTGCCCAGCAACCCGTTGCGCAGGATTATCCATCGAAGCCCATCCGGGTGATCGTGGCAGCCATCGCCGGCGGGCCGTTCGATTACATCACCCGGACACTGGGGCGCAACATGCAAAACGTAATGACGCTGGTTCTCGACAACCGGGGAGGCGCGGGCGGTATGGTTGCTACCGACTTGGTGGCAAAGGCGCAGCCGGACGGCTACACGATGCTGATACAAAGCTCGAGCCACGCCATTCTGCCCGTGATTACCAAGAACTTGCCGTACGACGCGGTCAAGGATCTCGCTCCTATCACGATGATCGCGACCAGTGTCGGTTTTCTGATGGTCGTGAATCCCGGCATTCCGGCACGCACGGTTCAGGAGTTCATCGCTGCTGCCAAGGCGCAACCGGGCAAGCTGAGTTTTGGGTCTGCCGGGGTCGGCAACGTCATGCATTTCGCGGCGGAAATGTTCAACTCGATGGCCGACACGCGCACCACCCATATCCCGTACAAGGGCGTGGCGCAGGTACTGCCTGACCTGATCGGGGGACGAGTCGACTTCACCTTTGGCCCGCCCACGACGCTGCTGCCGCATGTCAAGTCGGAAAAGCTGCGTGCGCTCGGAATTACCGCGAAGAAGCGCTGGAGCGAACTGCCGGAGGTGCCGACGATCGACGAGCAAGGCGTCAAAGGCTATCAGTATCTGGTCTGGTACGGTTTCTGGTTTCCGGGAGGCACTCCGAATCAATATGCCACTCGCATGCGCAATGAAATGGCGAAGGCATTGGAGGATCCCGAGGTACGGCGCTCCTTTGCGGAGCAGGGCTTCGTCCCCGTGGCGTCGACGCCCGCGGAGTTCACGAAGTCCATCCTTGCGGACATCGAAGCCAACAAGCGCCTCGCAGCAAGGATCGGGCTGAAGCCCGAGTAATCAATCCGCCAGCGCCACGCACTCGATTTCGCAGCCGTTGCCGAAGCGCAGCTGCATCGACCACACCGTGCGCGCCGGCGGATCGACCGGGAAGAATTCGCGATACACGCGTTCCAACTCGTCGAAGTGCGAGATATCCGCCAGCACCACGTGCACTCTCACCACGCGCTCGAGCGACGAGCCGGCGGATTCCAGCAGGTGCTTGATGTTATTCAGCGTGGTGCGGATCTGCTCCGCAATCGGCCCGTGATTGCGCTCGCCGGTGCGCGGGTCGATCGGTCCCATGCCCGAGAGAAAAAGGTAGTCGCCGACGCGGATGCCGGGCACGTGCGGGAGGTTGGCGCTGCGCGAGACGTTGAGCAGCGGGTTCTTCGGCGCAATCGCGGAACGGGCGAGTTTCGCTGTTATCATGTCACGCCAATGCGGTGCATTCGATCATGACCTTCGCGCCATCGGGCAGGCGCGCGCCGCATACCGTGCGCGCCGGCGGCGGTTCTGGAAGGCAGCGCGCGTACACCTCATTCATGTTCTGTGCTTCCAGCATGCTGGAGAGCAGCACGTTCACCTTCACCACCTTCTCGAGCGAGGAGCCGGCAGCTTCCAGCATCAGCTTGAGATTGGCGAGAATCTGGCGAGTTTCGCTCGCGGTGGTGCCGCGTATCTGCTCGCCGGTCTGAGCATCGGCCGCGGTCAGGCCGGAGACGAACAGAAACTCGCCGCCCCGCACCAGCATCGACACCTGCCGATGCCCTGCAGCGAGTCCCGGCGCTGGCGGAGCAATCACTACACGCTGCAGGCTCATGACATGTCCTGCGGGTAATTCATGCGGCGGCCACCACGTCGAGCTGCACCTTGAACCCGGCTTCGATCTGCGCGGTCCACACGGTGCGCGCGGGCGGGCCGTTCGCCACGTACTGCCGGTAGACGCGGTTGAGCACATCGTATTCGATGCTGTCGTAGATAAGCGCATGCACCTGCACCAGCCGCTCCAGCGATGAGCCGGCGGATTCGAGCAGCAGCTTGAGGTTGCCGAAGATGACATGCGCTTCGCTGGTCAGCGTGCCGTGCTGCCGCTCACCGGTCTGTGGGTCCACCGGGAGCATGCCCGAGCAGAAGATGAGCCCGCCGGCGCGGATCGCCGGCGACTGGTAATGTCCATAGTGCTGCCGCAGATCGAGCCCGGGCAGCGGTGCTGTGATGACTTCGCGCATCAGCCTGTGCTTCAATGGAAACGGGCGTATCAATGATTTTATGCTAATCTCAAATAAGCCGTACTGATCATTGACAAACACACCGGAGGCTAGTGCATGGCGCGCACCCTGATCAAGAATGCAACGGTAATCAGTGTCGATCCCAAAATCGGGGAACTGCATGGCGGCGACATCCTGATCGAGGGCAAGAAGATCGTGGACGTCGGCCACAACTTCAGCGCCGCCGACGCGCAGACGCTGGATGCGAGCGACATGATCGTGATCCCCGGCCTCGTCAACGCGCATATCCACACCTGGGAATTTCCGCTGCGCGGGATCGGCGCGGATTGGGTCAGCAAGCGCGACTATCACGGCAATATGCATCGCAACATGGCGACCCGCTACCGTGCCGAGGATGTCGGGATTGCAAACTTCGCCGGGGCGCTGAATCAGATTAATCATGGGGCCACCACCATCCTGGACTGGTGCCACATCGTGCGTGACTCGGAGATGACGGATGCCGCGATCGAGGGGCTGGAGCGCTCGGGCATTCGCGCCGTCTTCGCGCGCGGCACGGTCAAGCCGCCGGTCGTGGCGGGCGCGACGCCGTATTACGAAATGCCGTTCCCGCGCGAGGAGATACGCCGCCTGCGCACCGGGCGGCTCGCGTCCGACGACCGGCTCGTGACGCTGGCGATGGCGATACTGGGCCCGGACTGGGGCGTTTACGATGCGTGCGTGCAGGACATCAGGCTGGCGCGTGAGTACGGACTGCTCAACAGCGCGCATACCTGGGCGCGCAAAGGGCAGCGCATGGTCGAAGACGGCATGTGGCGCCTGCAAAAAGATGGTTTGCTCGGCCCCGACCATAACATTGCGCACGGCAACTGCCTCGAGGACGACGAGCTGAAAATGGTGCTCGACGCCGGGTGCACGATCTCGGCGACCAATTTCACCGAGATGTTCAACAGCGAACGCGTCGCGATGCTCGGCCGCCTGCTCAAGTTTGGCGCGATGCCGTCGCTCGGCACCGATTGCGATCCCTATTTCAACAGCTCGATGCTGTGGGTGATGCGGCACGCATTCATGCATCAGCGCGAAATCGACAACCGCACGCTGCACGCGCAGGGCCGGTGGCCGGCGGTGGACAGCGAACACGCAACCCATACCCGCGACGCGCTCACGTGGGCGACGCTCGGCGGCGCCAAGGCGTTGCGGTTGGATCACAAGATAGGCTCGATTACGCCCGGCAAGCAGGCCGATCTCGTGATGATCAACACTCGCAACATGAACATCTTTCCGGTGCTGCCCGGCGGCGATCCGGTGCATGCGGTGGTGATGTTCGCCGAGGCGGCGGATATCGATACGGTGATGATCGCGGGCAAGGTGGTCAAGCGCGGCGGCAAGCTTGCGATCACGAAAAACAAACTGGCCAAACTGCACGAGCAGTTGCTGGCGTCGCGCCAGCGCATCATGCGCGACGGTAACTACGTCTATAAGCCGGCGCCAAATGGTCCGCGTCCGTAGCCGGGCGCAGGGGCTGGCCGGATGTGGCAATCACGAGGTGATTCGATGAAATCCAGGCAAGCAATTGCGCAGATTTCTGCGTTGGTGTTCTGCCTTGCGGCCGGAACGGCGCAAGGGCAGACACGCGCAGCAGGCCCGAGCCCGGCCTGGCCCACCAAGCCGGTGCGGCTGGTGCACGGTTTCATCGCGGGCGGCAGCGTCGACATCACAGCACGCCTGGTGGCGGGACCGATGTCGGAAATGCTCGGCCAGCAGATCGTGGTCGATGGCCGGCCCGGCGCGGGCGGTACCGCTGCGGCAGGCCTGATCGCCAAGGCCGAGCCGGATGGCTACACGTTGTTCCTGATGGCGTCCGGCCATGCAACGTCTCCGGCGCTGTATCGCTCGCTGCCCTACGATCCGGTCGGGGATTTCACCATGATCAGCATGGTGGCCAGCAATCCTTTCGTGGTCGCGGTGGCCCCGAACTTTCCGGCGAGGACCATCAACGATCTGGTGCGCATGGCGAAGAACGATCCCGGCAAGATCGATTTCGGCACCGGGGGCACGGGCACCGGCATGCACCTTGCTGCGGTGTTATTGCAGGCGAGGGCGGGCATCAAGCTCAATCACGTGCCGTATAAAGGCGGCAATGCGGCGCCGATCGCGTTGCTCTCCGGGGATATCCCGCTGTTATTCAATACACCGGCCGGGGTCAGCAGTTTCGCTGACAGCGGCAAGATGCGGGTGCTGGCGATTACGACCGGCAAGCGCTTCAGCCTGTGGCCGAACGTGCCGACGATCGCGGAAACCGTGGTCCCGGACTTCGACGTGCGCGGCTGGTACGCGCTGGCGGCGCCGGCCAACTTGCCGCCACGACTTACCGCGCGTCTCAACGAGGTGGTGCGGGCGGTGCTCAAGCGGCCGGACATCCACGAGAAATTCATACAAATGGGATCGGAGGTTACTCCGACCTCGCCGGAGGACGCGCGCCGCTTTCTCGCGGCGGAAGTCGCGCGCTGGACCAAAGTGATCAGGGACGAGAAAATTCCGCCGCAGGACTAAGGCCATGTTCACTGCGGCTTGAGGCCGGCCGCTTTTGCCACTTTCAGCCACTTCGCAATTTCGTTGCGCACGCGCGTCGCGTATTCATCCGGACTCTGGCCGCCCGGCTGGCCGCCGATGTCGAGCAGCCGCTGCCTCACGTCCGGGATCTGCAGCACCGCCGCGACATCGTTGCGTATCCGCATGACGAGATCTCGCGGCGTGCCGCCGGGCGCGAACAAGCCGAACCACGTATCGGCATCGAACCCGGGCACGTCGTGCGCGATGATGGGCGCAGCGGGGAACGCCGCCGAGAGTGAGGAAACGCCGAGTATCCGCACGCGGCCTGAGCGCACCGCCGCCTGCACCGAGCTTACCGCGCCAATCGCCAGCGGCACATGCCCGCCCATCGCGTCGATCATGAGAAGCCCCGCTCCTTTGTACGGCACATTTTCGATCTTCACTTTGGCCAGCATGCCAAACAGGAGCGTCGGGAGCATATTTCCGGCGTTACCCATGTTGAGTTCGCCGGGGCGGGCACGGGCAAGCGCGATCAGTTCCTTCATGTTCTTCGCCGGCAGCGACGGGTGCGCCACGATCGCCTGCGGCGAGATGGTGACGAGCGTGACCGGTACGAGATCGGTGTGAGGATCGTACGGGAGCTTCGCGAACAGCGCGGGGCTTTGCGTGAATTGCGTGGAGGTAAGCAACAGCGTATACCCGTCGGGCGGGCTCTTCGCCACGTGGTCCGTGCCGATGACGGTGGCTGCGCCCGGGCGCGGGTCCACCAGCACCTGCTGTTTCCAGCGCTCGGCGAGAAACGGGCTGATGATGCGCGCATTGGCGTCGCTGCTGCCGCCCACCGGGAACGGGATCACGATGCGCACCATTTTGCCGGGGAACGGCTGTGCGAAAACGGCGTGCGCCGGCGCCAGCAGTGCCGCCGCGATGACCATAGTACCAAGCGTGGAACGCATAACCAGTCTCCCATACTGAGTATTACGAAACCGGGTGACAGTCCGGTTTCGCTCGATGCTCCCCTCGCCCCTCCGGGGAGAGGGGTATGGGGGAGAGGGGCGAGCCATGTAACGCAGTTATGCACAGCTCGATAGTTGCCGCAGTTCGGTGAAACGTGCTCGACGAACGTTGTTCGGGCATTGCGTAACTGGCGCCGGGGAAAATCATGCGCTCGATGCACGAAGCCGGTCAAGCGCTGCCGCGCGCGGGCACTGGCCAAATCCCTGATATCGGCGTAGATTTTCCGTGGCAACGAGGAGGAAACACAGCATGGCACGTCTTGAGCCGGTAGCACCCGACGCAAACCCGGAGCTGCAAGAGCAGGTGCAGCGCTTTCAGAAACTGCTGGGATACGTGCCCAGCACCGTGCTCGTCATGGGCCGTACCCCAAGATTTGTGAAAGGGCTGGCGCAGCTCGCGTCGGCGGTCTGGGATCCGGCGAGCGAGGTCGACCGCGGCCTCAAGCGGCTGGTGGCCTATATGTGCGGCCTGACGCACGGCAGCCCGTACTCGATGGTGCACGCTGCCGAAAGCGCGCACGCCGCCGGTATCAGCATCGAGAAAATCAACGCGGTGGAGGACTACCGGAAGAGCCCGCTGTTTACTGAAGCGGAGCGCGTGACGCTGGAATTCGCGGTCGCCGGCGCCTCTCAGCCGAACCAGGTTACCGATGAGCTGTTCGACCGGATGAAGCAACACTGGACCGAAACGCAGATCGTCGAAATCACCATGGTGATCGCGATCAACGGCTTTCTCAACCGCTGGAACGATACCGTCGCGCCGCCGCTCGAAGACGAACCGAAGGAATTCGCAAAGCGGCATCTCAAGCGCAAGTTCTGACGCCGGCGCAATCCCGGGGCGCGCTCAAAGCCGCGCGAATATAACGGACGTGATAGCATCTGCATCTCATGCAAACTCGTTCCGCTGTCAGCACGACGCGGGCATCAACCATAGGGTAGGCGGCAATGCGATTGGAAATGGCGACTTTTCGGGTCACGCAGATTGCTTTCGGCGCGACGACGGCGCTGCGCAACGGAGTTCTCACGATCGACCGGGCCGCCGTTGCGGCTATGGCGCTGGGGGACAGCAACCTGACCGGCGTCGCGGTGGAGTTGGCAGTGCCGGGGGAGTCCACCCGGATCATCCACGTGATCGACGCGATCGAGCCTCGATACAAGCCGGCGGGTTCCACCTTCCCGTGGTTCATTTCGCCGCCCGACCTGGTAGGCAGCGGTGTCACGCATCGGCTGGAAGGCATGGCGGTGATAGCGGCCGGCGACATTCCCGGTGCCGCGGATAGTCAGGGCCTGAAAGAAGCGATCATCGACATGTCGGGGCCAGGCGCGCTCTATAGTCCTTTCTCGGCGATGTGCAACGTGGTGTTGCAATTCTCGTTCGCGCCCGATGTGCACAAACCAGACGCTACTGCGGCCTGCCGCAAAGCCACCATGCGGGTGGCCAGGTATCTGGCGGAGGCGACCCGCGATCTGAAGCCCGACGCGGTGGATGACTATGAACTGGGCAAGGCGGATGCGAGCCTGCCGCGCGTGGTCTACATCATGCCTACCATGAGCGAAGGCGAGCTGCACACTACCTTCCTGTATGGAATGAGCGTCACCAGCACGCCGGCGCTGGTCCATCCCAACGAAGTACTCGACAGCGCGCTGATCAGCGCCGACTACTGGATCGCGTGTCATCGCAGTCCGACGCATCACTACCAGAACGAGCCGGTGATTCGGGCTCTCTATAAGCGGCACGGCAAGGATCTGAACTTTGTGGGCGTGATCCTCGGCCGCTCGCTGATTCCGAGCGCGATCGAGAAACACCGGCAGGCGGTCCAGATCGCCAAGGTCGCGAAGATGCTCAACGCGCAGGGCGCCGTGATCACCATGTCCAACGGTGGCCACGCGTATGCCGATCAAATGCTGATTTGCCAGCACGTCGAGCAGGCAGGGATCGCGACAGTTCTGGGAGTGGACGAGTACTCCGATACCGATGGCAGCGATTTCCCGCTGGTGACCTACGTACCGGAGGCCACTGCAATTGTCTCGGTCGGCAATCAGGAGCAGATCATCCAGATGCCGGCGGTGTCGCGGGTGCTGGGCGGCGAGCGGTTCCTCGCGGGCAACGATTACGAAGTCGGTTTCCAGAAGCGGCCCGAGGAAGCTTTCCCGGTGGGGTTGCGGCAACTCTACGCCTCCACCTGTCAGCTCGGTTACACGACGCATCGCGGGCGGGCTTATTAGCACTGAACGAGGAGAGATTCGAGTGGCAACCAAGTTGCGAGTAGTCCATTACCTTAACCAGTTTTTCGGCGGGATCGGCGGCGAAGACAAGGCCGATGCGCGCCCGGCGGTAAAGGCCGGCCCCGTCGGCCCTGGAGTATTGCTGCAAAAATGTTTGGGCGACGGCGCCGAAGTGGTGGCGACGGTGATCTGCGGCGATTCGTACCTCAGCGAACACATCGACGAAGCGCTGGCGGAAGTGTCGAAACTGATCGCTGCCCAACGGCCGGACGTGGTGGTGGCAGGACCTGCGTTTGCCGCTGGGCGCTACGGCGTTGCCTGCGGCGCGGTGTGCAAATCGGTCAGGGAGCAGTTGAAGCTGCCCGCGGTGACGGCGATGTTCCCCGAGAATCCGGGTGTGGATCTCTACCGGCGCCACGCTTACATTCTGCCCGCCGGCAATACCGCGATCGACATGGCGGGCGTGATGGCGCGCCTCGCGCCGTTTGCGCTGAAGCTCGGACGCGGCGAAGCCGTCGGACCCGCAGACCTCGAAGGTTATCTGCCCACGGGCATGCGCCGCAACGAATTCGGCGCCAGGAGCGGTGCAGAGCGCATGGTGGAAATGCTGCTCGACCGCCTGCATCAGCGGCCATTTATGAGTGAAGTGCAGTTGCCGCATTACGATCAGGTGAATCCGGCGGCGGCGCTCTCGGGACTCGAGAACGCGACCATCGCATTGGTGACGACTTCCGGCGTGGTGCCGCAGGGCAATCCGGACCGGATCGAGTCATGGCGGGCCACTAAGTGGCTGAAATACCCCATCGGCCACTTGCAGGAAATGAGTGCTGCGGAATGGACTTGCGTGCATGGCGGTTACGACAACGGCTACATCCGGCTCGACCCGCAGCGCGCGGTGCCGCTGGATATCATGCGCGAACTCGAGCGAGAGGGCAAAGTGGGCCGCGTGCTGCCGTATCTCTACACCACGGTGGGTAATGTGCAACCGATCGAGCGGGCACGCCGCTTCGGCCGGGAAATGGCGAGTGCGCTGAAGCAGGACGGAGTGACTGCCGTCTTGTTCACCGCTACCTGAGGGACCTGCAATCGTTGCGGCGCAACGATGGCAAAAGAAATCGAACGCGTTGGTATCGCGGTGGCGTTTTTCAGCGCGATCCCGGCCATCCCGCTGAACGTCGGCGCCTATCGCGTAATTTTAGGCAAGGCGGTGCCGTATGTCCTCGGCGACCCGCACCTCACACCCGATCACGAACGCGCCTTGCGGCGCCAGCAAGTGCTCCTCGGCTTGCAGTCGCTCTGCACCGCAGTGACTACCCCGACTCTGCTCGAGGTCCAGGCGGCCTGAGGCCGGAAGTCGAGGCGTTGTGATTATGTGAGCTCGGTACTGGCTCGAAACTGCGGTTCAGATATTGAACACTACGTGAACCCATGCACCTCAGGGGAGGGCGGGCAGTTATTGAATATATTAGTGACCGGCAGTTAACGACCCAAAGCTGCCCCCAGCAGTCGACAGACAAGCTATAATTTTTCCTCATGAGCCCCGAGGAGAAACGCGCGCGCCGCCGCGAGCGCGACCGAGCAGCCTACGCGCGCGACCCGGAGAAGTTTCGCAAGCTCGCGCGCGAGAACAGGCTTAAGTCTGGTGCGGCCGAGCGGCACAAGGAATACGCGAAAGCCTGGGCGCGGCGCAACGCTGAGCGCGTGAAGGCGCTCCGCAAAGCCAACTACGAAAAGGACCGTCAGGCCAACATCGAGAAGTCGCGGGCCTGGAAAAAGCGCAATTCGGCGAGGGTGCTCGCCAGTCAGCGCTCGCGTGCCACCATCAACAGCGAAAAGAACCGCGCGGCGCGCAAAGCCTGGGAGAAAAGAAACCCCACGGCAGCGTTAGAGAGCTTTAGGCGCTACCGTGAGAACAACCGCCCGAAAATCCGCGCGCGCCTAGCTGTCTCGAAAGAAGGTCGTGAAAAGCGCCGTGTGCTCTGGGCGAATCAGGATGCCATCCTCGAAATCTACCGCCAGGCGGAACTCATGACGCGGACCACTGGGCGCCTGCATGTCGTGGACCACATTATCCCGCTGCAAGGGCGCACGGTGAGCGGCCTGCATGTCGAGACGAATCTTCGCGTCATCGAGCACCACGAGAATGCGGTCAAACATAACACTTGGGAGAGCCCGGAATGGCAGCGCCCTGAGGACGAGGCCGCACCAGTCACGGTGCCGAGGCAGGGCAGCCTTTTCTAGCCAAAGCGCAGCACTTGGGAGAGTGCACCGAACGTCTGCTATTGGCCGTCACCGGCCTCTCTCAAACCAATACAGGAAACAATCCGCGAAGCCCCATCGCGATCATCTCTACCGCAATCGCAGCAAGAATGAAGCCCCCTATGCGTTCCACGAGATCCAGAGTTGATTTCTGGATTTGACGTTCGGCACCACACGCTAGTCGGAATGTTAGCCAGCAGGACATGCCAACAATTATGATCGGAAGTACCACATGGATCAGATCCACGTACCCGTGCCAATTACTGTTTGCCATTACATAACTAAAGGCTGCCGGCCCTGCAAGTAGTGGGACTGCCAGTGGAATAATGGAGGCCTCGGGAACGCCATGGTTATCAGTTGTCGGCACTCCTTTGAAGGTTGTTTCTTTGCCCAATACCATTGCTATGGCCAACAACAGTACGATAATTCCTCCGGCCACTTGCATCGCGCCTAGAGAGACTCCGAGCAAGGCGAGAAATGGCATTCCAGCAAATGCTGCAACCAGAAGGGCGATAGTGACACTTATCGCGATAGTCTTGGCAAAGCGAATCTTCCCCGCTTCGTCTAAACCTCCAGAAGCAGCGACGAAGATGGGGACGACGGCAATGGGTTCGACCAGCGCGAACAGCGTTATGGCTTTCTTGAGCGTCAGCGTCGCCGTAAGAAACATAGGAACAGGCCTTCCGAAGTTGTATTGATGCAGCGCTAACACTATACGCTTGATGCTTAAGGGATATTGCGACCTCGGTAACCGCAATGTTGCACATTGCAGTCGTTAATTTGATCGAATTTCTGAAGCCATGGGCGGCCGCTCCTGGCCGGATGCGGACGTTTGCGAATCGCGCGCTACGCCAACGCAATGGAAACCCTGGGGGACCAACCCGAGAAGTATTGGTCGGCTGCCCACCTACCTGGATCACTCCGACATTATGGCCATTGCCGCGGGCGTAGCGACAACCGGCGGATAGTCATTGGCTACGCAGAACAGAGGGAACCTACCAAAGCCCTCTTGAGATATGATGCAAGCCTGCTATCTTGACGGTCTCGGGGGGCAGGGAATGACCATGGATACCGCAATCCCGCAAAACCTGAATGAATGGACGGCGAGCCAGATCGCCACCGCCACACGAGCCGGAAACCTGACCTGCGAGGCAGTGACCCGCGCGTGCCTAGAGCAAATCGCCGCGCGCGAGCCGGCTGTGGAGGCCTGGCAACATCTCGATGCCGAAGCCGCATTGGCTCATGCCCAGGCGCTGGATCGAGGCGCCGCGACGCGCGGCCCGCTGTTCGGCGTGCCCTTTGGCGTCAAGGACATCATCGACACTCACGACATGCCGACTGAGTACGGCAGCCCGATTCATCGAGGACACCGTCCGGGCCGTGACGCCGCGTGTGTTGCCCTGATGCGCAGGGCGGGCGGCGTGCTGCTCGGTAAGACGGTGACGACCGAGTTTGCAAACCTGCACCCGGGCAAGACGCACAATCCGCACGATCCCGCCCGTACGCCCGGCGGCTCATCCAGCGGATCGGCTGCGGCCGTCGGCGACAGGATGGTGCCGCTTGCGCTCGGCACGCAGACGACGGCGTCGACGATACGCCCTGCGTCGTTCTGCGGCATCGTCGGCTATCGTCCGACCTGGGGCGATCTACGCCTGTCAGGGGTGCTGGAAGCGGCCGGTTCGCTCGACACGCTCGGCCTGATGGCGCGCTCCGTCGACGATATCGCGCTGCTACGCGACGTCCTCCTCGGTGTCGATCCCAAGCCCCTGTCGGCGGAAATCACCAAGCCACGTATCGGCTTTTGCCGTACTCCGTTGTGGGACAACGCAGATAGCACCACTCAACGCCTGCTGGAGGAAGCCGCGGCCCGGCTCGCGCGCTCTGGTGCCGCGGTGAAAGATGCCGTGCTGCCCCCGGGAGTCACGCGCATCCCCGATGCGCATCGAGCAGTGTCGAGCTTCGAGTTCACGCGGAACTTCACCTGGGAAATCGAGCAGCACTGGAACGAGATAAGCGAAACGCTTCGGAACGGACGTCTGAAAGATGGCATGGCCACGAGCTTCGAGCGCTATAGCGAGGCACGCGAATTTCTCGCCGCGTACCGCCACGGGCTTGATCAATTCTTCGAGAACTATGACGTGTTGCTTACCCCGGCTGCCGCGGGCGAAGCACCAGTGGGACTTCATTCGACCGGCTACACCGGCTTCTGCACCATCTGGACTTCTACGCATGTGCCGGCCGTCACGCTTCCCGTCCTGCGGGGACCGAACGGGTTGCCGGTCGGCGCCCAGCTCATCGCACGCCGCGATCGCGATCGAAAGCTGTTTGCCTTCGCGCAGTGGATACAGCGTACCCTGAGCTGATTTACGATTTGCGCGTGATTACTCGCCCTTGATGCCGGCGGCCTTGATGATCCTGGCCCACTTCTCCGTTTCGCTCGCAATGTAGCTGGTGAACGCGGCAGGCGATGCACTCGACGTGGTAACGATACCGAGATCGAGCAGTTGCTTCTTCAGATCCGGCGCCGCCAGCGCCTTGACCACTTCGGCATGCAAGCGATTGATGATCGCCACGGGCGTGCCGGCCGGCGCAAATACGCCATACCAGTTGTCGGTTGCGAATCCCTTGAGACCGGCCTCGGCCACCGTGGGCAGATCGGGCATGAGCTCAAACCGCTGGCTGCCCGCAATTGCGATCGTGCGAACTCGCTTCGCGTCGATAACACCCTTCGCGGATGACACCGTCGAGAAGATCAGTTGAATGTTGCCTCCGACCAGGTCGAGTACCGCCGGCGCCCCGCCTTTGTAGGGGACATGCACCATCTTCACGCCCGCGATGGTGTTGAACAGCTCGCCCGCCAGGTGATCGGCCGCACCCGAGCCCGATGAACCGTAGTTCAGCTCACCCGGACGTGCCTTGGCAATGGCGATCAGATCCTTGACCGACTTGACCGGCAGCGAAGGATGTACGATCAACACGTTCACGGCGACCGCAGCCTGGCTGATGGGCGCAAGATCGCGCTGCACGTCGTACGGCATCTTCGAATACAGACTCGGATTGATCGCGATCGGGCCGATGGTCCCCAGCACCAGCGTGTAGCCGTCCGGCGGCGACTTTGCCGCCAGGTCCACGCCGACCATGCCGCCCGCACCCCCTCGATTGTCGATGATGATCTGCTGGCCGAGCACCGGCGCCAGTTTCTGCGCGAGTGCGCGCGAGGTGAAGTCCGCACCGCCGCCCGGGGCGAACGGACTGATCCAGCGGATCGGCTTTGCGGGATAAGTCGTCTGCGCGGCCGCACTCCCCATGATTAGCAGCGCCAACAGACCAAACATGAGCGCGGAAAACCGCGAAGAATTCTGCCTGAGACTCTCCATATCCGCCGCTTTTCGAGAAAGGTGCACCCGCAATCTTCCAACCGGCATGCTAGCCGCATGTCAGGCGTGACGCAACAGGCAGCTCATAGGGGGCGCCGTAGGCACCTTGGGACTACGTGGCGACCGGCAGACCAGCAGCGTGCGCGCGTGACGCGTTACCAGCAGCTGGTTGCGGCAATCAGGCGTTCAACGTGAGCACCCAATTCGCGGCTGGGATGCGAGTACGACTTCATATCCGACACGCTGCGATTACGGCAGAGCGGTTTCCCGGAAGCCATCGACAGCGAGCAGATGTTTCTGGGAATGTTCGCGCGCCTCAGGAACGAGAAGCTGATTCCCTGATCAAGGCGGCAGGCGGTCCAGTTCCGTTACTGAATCGGCGAGAACGACGCCGGCGCGAGGATCTTGTTTTCCTGCTTGACGATCTCGTAGCCGGGCAGGCCGGTCTTTTTCGCGAGCGCCGACGGCGGCCAATTGCCGGTTGCCTGCGCTTTCACGCGCACTGCGTTGCGATCCTCGACCGACTTGTACCCCCAGATGTGAATGAACTGGTTCAGCGCGCCGAGTTCCGAAACCCACGCGGCGCACAGCGGACTTAACTTGACGCGCTCGGGAATTCCCATTTCCCACAGCTTCGCGAGCTTGGGTACTTCGGCGCGGCCCGCCAGAGTGTAGATGCGCATTTCGAAACACGGCCCCAGCTTGCCCGGCTTGAGCTCCGGCGACACCGCCAGCGGAATCATGATCTCGGCGCGCTGGGCCGCGATCAACTCGCGGGTGTTCGGCGGCCACTTTCCTGCCTTGGCCGCTGCTTCGCGGATGCGCATGCGTTCCTCGAGGTCCTTGTATCCCCACACGTGAATGACCTGGTTAAGCGGGCCGAATTCGGTGTGCCAGAACGCAGCAAGCGGCGAGAGCTTCTTGCGGTCCTCGTAGGCTTCGCCGAACCGCTTTTCGAATTCCGCCTGCGTGTGCGGCTTGAGATCGTACGTCCTCATTTCATAAATCATGTCGGATCCTTTCTTGTGGGTGGGGGTTGGGTACGCAATTTTACGTCGGAAGGTCCCGGAAAGTCCCGTTGCAGTATGGCTGCCGGATCGTCATCGAGATTGGCCAACCCCTCGAGCGCCAGCCCGAACCCCTGCATATCGAGCATTTTGCGGCGCAGACCCTGGACCAGCAGAGTGCGCGCACCACGCGTTACCAGCGGCGGCTTTGCGGCAAGCATTTCGGCCAGTTCCCAGGCCCTGGCCATGAGCTTTTCCTTCGGCAGGATCTCGTGCACCATATTGAGTTCCAACGCCTGCCGGGCGGTGATTTTTTCGCTGGTCATCAGGAAATACCGCGCGCGGCTCAGTCCCATCACGATCGGGTAGATGACATGCGCGCCGTCGCCGGGCACCGTATCGCACAGCATATGGCCGTCCTGAAAAGCAGCGTGCTCGGCGGCAAGCACGATGTCACAGAGAAAAATCAGATCGCCGTGCTTGAGGGCAGGACCGTTGACGGCGCAAATGACCGGCACGTCGATATCGAGCAGGCTCATCTGCATGTGCCGGCCTTTCCAGTTCGACCGCTCCCACCCGCGGGGGCTCCGCGGCGGCGATTTCCCTGACGGCGGCGGGCCGGAAAAGGCGTCCCCCGCACCGGTCCAGATCACCACCTTGTTTTCGACATCGCTACCGATGTCATGAAACGCTTCGCCCAGATAGTAATAAATTCCGGGATATGCCTCGGGGTCGGTGTAAGACCATTGCAGCGTATCACCTCTGGAATGGGTGGTCATCAGAAGTATCCCGTTGCGCCGCTCCATGCGTATGCACGGGTACTTCGTTGAATACTCGTCAAACGTCAGCATTGCGGGTCTCCTTATTCATTGATGGGAGTAAAGCGCGTATCCGGGAACCGGCAGGCGGGCGGTCAGGATCTCACCCTCGGCGTCCGTGATGAACAAGGTCTTGAAATCCGGACCGCCGTAGGCGACATTGGAAAGCTCATAGCTGCCGCACGACTCGATGCGGCACAGCACTTCGCCATGCGTGCTGTAGACCCACACGATGCCACGGCCCGCGTGCGCAATGACGACATTGCCTTCCGCATCGACCGTCAGCCCATCAGGCCCGACCCCTCCCGTGAGATGCGCAAACACGGAAACTTTCACGCAGCTCCCGTCCGGCATGATGGACGTGCGCCAAACGGCGTTGGCGCGCGTGGCCGCGATGTAGAGCACATTCCCGGCCGGATTCAGGGTTAGCCCGTTGGGTCCGGGAACAAAATCGAGCAGGCATTCGAGCTTGCCGCCGGCAGTCAGCCGGAATACCCGTCCGGTTGGATCCCGCAGGTCGGTCTGTCCGTAATCGGTAAAGTAAAGATCGCCGGTCTTCGAAAAGCACAGATCGTTGACGCCCTTGAGGCTGACGGGAAGATACCGCGAAACGAGCGGCGTGATTTTTCCCGACGCCGGGTCGAGCAGCAGAATTCCGAGGCGATAGTCGGCAATGAAAATTCTGCCATCCTTGTGGATTTTCAGGCCGTACGGCCAGCCGTCATACTCGCACACCAGGTCGAAGCTGCCCGCGGGCGAAACGCGAAAAATCCTGCCGAACGCAACATCCACGACGTACAGGTTTCCCATGCGATCGAAGGCGGGACTTTCCAGAAAACATTCGAGCGCCGCTCCCGCGCGATTGGCATTACCCCACTCCGAATGCTGTCCCTTCCGCCGGTACTGCCCGGGAAGACGCGCGAATACTTCCGTCTTATAAACCTTGGCTTCTGGAAAAGAAATCATGATCGCGGATTCGCTCCGCTCAGCAGGCTCCCGTAGCCGGCGATGCTGTCCTGGCACCCCATTATCCGCAGACCCGCCCAGATGCTCGCGACGTTGTTGGTCAGAACCGGCTTGCCGAGTTCCTGTTCCAGCCGCTCGACGATGCTCATCGTCGGCCAGTTGCCGCCCGGCATGATGACGGCATCCGCATTCGGCCGGTCGACGCCGCGGCCCAGTTCATAGGCGGTCTGCGGATCGGCGCGGCCGAGCTCGGTGTTGCGCACGAACCCCATCACGTCACAATTCACGACCTCGAAGCCGTTTGCTTCCATGAAGCTCACCACGGTCTTGTTCACGGTCTCGCTCCACGGGGCCGCGATGGCGATCCTGCGAATACCGAGGAACGTGAGCGCCTCGACAAATGCGGTCGATGCAGTCGTGGCGGGCTTGCCCGAGGCATCTTCCATGCGTTTGATCAGTTCGCGGTCGTAACCCTTGCCTTTGGTCAGGGAAGGAGCCGTCGCCGCAAATACGATCACGCCGACCTCGGCGTCGGCGAGCTTGCGGCTTTCCTGCGCGAGTTCCTCGATGCACCGGACCAGAGTGTCCGCATCGATATTCGTAAAAGCCAGGCGGCCAGTGTGCAGTGAGACGGTGCGCGGCAGCACCTCCGAGAATTCCGGTTCCTGCGTCGAATTGGACGACGGCGTCAGTAAACCGAAGCGATGAGTCCTGGTGACGTGCGGCATGTCTTCCTCCGGAATTCAATTGATGTGGCGTGCGCTTGCGCACCACCCGGCAATCGGTGCGCAAGCGCACCCTACACCGGAATTCAATGACGGCGGTGGCAAAGCGCGACTGCGGCATTGAAAGTTGGCGCGGCCATGATTTTACGGTAAGTTACGCCGCAACGGCGGTTGGAAAGACCCTAATCGAAATCATGAAGCGGCCTGTCACCATCCTGAGTGGTTTTCTGGGCAGCGGCAAGACCACGCTGCTCAATCGGTTGCTGAAGGCCGATCATGGCCTGCGCATCGCCGTCATGATCAACGATTTCGGCGATGTGAACATCGACAAGGACCTGGTCATCGGCCAGTCCGGCGATGTGGTCGAACTCTCCGGCGGCTGCCTCTGCTGCACCATCCGCGGCGATCTGCTCGACGCGGCGCGGAACCTGCTGACCAGCGGCCGCGAATTCGACTATGTGATCGTGGAAACTTCCGGTCTCGCCGAGCCGTTCGCCGTGGCCCAGACGTTTCTCGTGCCTGAACTGGAGGAAAGTTTCCGGCTCGACGCGGTCGTCACGGTGGTGGACAGCGCGAATCTCGAACCTTGCCTGGAGAGTAACGAGGCGCCCGCGGAACAGATCCGCTGCGCCGATCTGCTGGTGATGAACAAACTCGACCTGGTTACTCCCGACGACGTGGATCGTATCCGGGCGCGCCTGGCCGAAATCAACGGGGACGCCCGGGTGCTGCCCTCGATCAACGGGGACGTGCCCGCCGAGCTATTACTCGATATCGATGCGCATAAGTTCGCCACGGTTGCAGCACACCACCATCACGATCACGTTGACCACGGCGCTGTGCTCTCGGTCTCTTTCGCCGCCGATATCGAACTGGACTACGACCGCTTCGACCGGTTTCTGCAGGCACTGCCCGACGGCGTATTCCGCGCCAAGGGCACCGTCGCCGTTTACGGGATCAGCCGCCGCGTGATCTTCCATCGCGTGGGCGGCCGCAACGTGCTGGATCAGGGCGCAAGCTGGGGAGAACAGTCGCGCTCCTGCCGCGCCGTGTTTTTGGGCCAGGACTTCGACCGCGAGCGGCTGCTGGCGCAGTTTCAGGACTGTGCCACTTAGCCGCGATTATTTCTTATCTTCGACGCGGCCTATGACTTTAATTACCTCGGCTATCCGCTTCGCATCGCGGGCCCAGAACTTCTGGAAATCCGGCGCATCGAGGTAATAGATCGGGGTGTTGAGCTTGGCCATAACCGCCTTGAAGTCGGAGTCCTCGACTGCTTTGCGCGTCGCATCGCGTAACACTTTGACCGCTGCGTCCGGTGTGCCGGCCGGGACGAACACTCCGACCCAGACGTAGTACTCGATGTTATAGCCCAATTCCATGAACGTCGGAACGTCCGGCAGCAACGCGTGCCGCTTCGCGCCCCAGCCCGCGAGCCCGCGCAACTTGCCCGCCTTGATATGAGAGGTGAGCGCTGCCGGACCGCCCGTGGACATATCGACGTGCCCGCCGAGCAACTGGGTCAGCGAGGGGCCACCGCCGGCGGTCGGCAAGTGGCGCATCTTGATTTTTGCCGCCTGCAGGAACATTTCGGTCGGAATGTGCAGCGCACCGTAAAGCCCCGACGAAGAAAACGACATCGGGCGCTGCCTGGCGTCCGCGACCAACTCCTTGACCGATTTCCACGGACTTTCGCTGAGCACGACCAGGTAGACAGGATCCGTCCAGATCAGCGCGATCGGTGCGAGTTGGTCTATCGTGTACGCGGGCTTGCGGTCGAACAGCTTGTCCGCTTCCGGAACCATCGAAATGGTCGATGCGGTCGTCAGCACGGTGTAGCCGTCGGGTTTGGAATTGGCTGCCGCCGTGGTGCCGATTGCACCGACGGCCCCGCCGCGGTTCGAAATCGCGACCGCCTGGCCGACGATTTTTTCCATCGCCGCGGCAAGCGGGCGCCCCGTGAGATCGACGAAGCCGCCCGGCGGGAACGGTATGATCATGGTAATCGGCCGGCTCGGGAATGATTCCTGCGCAATTGCCGTCGCAGCCAATGCGAGCAGTGATGCAGTCACTAACGATTTTGCAATCATGTTTGCTTCCTCCTGAAAAATACTTACGCCGCTACCTTGCCGAATGCGCCCGCTTGCCGCAGCTCCCGCAATTCTGCATCACTGACCGCGAGCAATTCCTTCAGCACGTCGCCGGTGTGCTCGCCGAGCCGCGGCGGCGGACGATACGGTTCCGTGTCGTCTGTCGACAGATGAAATGGAGCCCCGACCACGCGCAGCGGGCCGCTGGTGGGATGCGTGATCGTTTTCAGAATTCCAAGGGCCTCGATCTGCGCATCGCCAAGCACGCGGTCGATGGTGTAAACCGGCCCGCTCGGCACCTCCATTTTCGGCAGCAGCTCCATCCACTCGTCGGTGCGCTTTTGCGCGAACCAGCCGGACACCAGCGCCTCGACTTCTTCGCGGCGCGCAATACGGGCGTGATTTTCCGCGTAGCGCGGGTCGCGCGCGAGCTCGGAATGACCGACAGCCTCGCACAACCGCCGCCAATGATCGTCGTTGCCCACGGCCAGCGTGATATTCCCGTCGCGGGTCGCAAAGACCTTGTAGGGAACCGCGTTGGGGTGCCCATTGCCCAGCCGGTCAGGCTTCGCGCCGGCCAGCAGATATCCCGCGGTCAGGTTAGGCATAATCGCGAGGCATGTTTCGAGCAGCGAGAGATCCACGCGCTGGCCGAGACCCGAGCGGTTGCGCGACTGCAGCGCGCCAAGAATCGCGACACCTGAATAGATACCCGTCACCACATCGACGATGGCAACACCCACCCGCATCGGCGTGCCTTGCGGTTCTCCGGTGACGCTCATGAGCCCGCCCATCCCCTGCATGATGACGTCGTAGCCCGGCCGCTCCGCGAGCGGACCGGTACTGCCGTAACCTGAAATCGAGCAATAGATGAGCCGGGGATTGATTTCCCGCAACTGCTCGTAACCCATGCCGAGAGATTCCATTACGCCGGGCCGGAAATTTTCCAGCACCACGTCGCTCTGCCGTGCAAGTTTGAGCGCGAGATCACGCCCGGCTGCATTTTTCAGATCGAGGACGACGCTGCGCTTGTTGCGATTGACCGACAGAAAGTAGGTGCTCTCGCCGTCGGGCATGAAGGGCGGTCCCCATTGCCGCAGATCGTCGCCCACGCCGTCGCGCTCGACCTTGATGATGTCGGCACCCAGGTCCCCCAGCACCATCGTGCAGTAAGGGCCCGCCAGCACGCGCGTGAAATCAAGCACGCGGATTCCGTCGAGGGCCCGGCTCGGCACGACTCAGTCCTCGGGCATCAGGTAGTAGCGCTTCTTGGCGTGCGCCAATTCCTCGCGGATGATGACCAGTTCCGCGGCGGTGGGCTCGGGCAAAGCGGTATAGTCCGCCGCCACTTTGATGGGCCAGACGAAAATGGATTGCACTTCCGCGGGTGTGATCCCCGCATGCAGGCCGGCCGCATACATCTCGCCATTGGCGTCGTACTTGAAGAGACCGAGCGGGTTGACCAGGGTCTTGGGACCGGTGCCTGGCTTATAGCCCAGGCGCTCGCGCTCGTCGCCTCCCCCGAGGTAGCCGGGGCTCGTAATGTAATCGACGCGCTCCGGGTAGCTTCGCGAGTTGACGCTCGCGCTGACCAGCAGCAGATCACGCCCGAGGCTCGATAGCTCCGTCCCGCCGCCCGAACCCGGCAGGCGGACTTTGGGTTGCAGGTACGGCCCGACCGCCGTGGTGTTGATGTTGCCGTAGCGGTCGACGATCGCCGCTTCCACCAGCGTCATTTCGACGCGCCCCGAGGCGAGCCACATGAACAGCGTCTCCAGACTCCCGGCGCAGGTGGTCGCCTGTTCGGCTGCGACCAGATCGCAGGGAGAAGTCGGCAGGATCGGCGTCAGGCGGTCCTCCACGATGCCGTTCTCGTAGACGATGACGATGTTCGGCGCATGCAGGCGGCGGGCGATGCGCGCCATCAGCATCGGCCAGTGAAACCCGACGAAGAGCACCGCGCCATCCTTGATGCAGCGCGCACCGGTCAGAAACATTTGTTCGAAGCGAGTGGCACTCACGGTCACCACCCTTCCTTGCGGATCTGCAGTTCCGATATCCGCTCCTTGCCGAGCTTCGCGATGAAACCGGCGTGATTGCCGGTCGCGACGATCCACTCATCGACGTAGCGCCGGAATCCGTCTTCGGTCTTCGTCATTTCGCCGTAGAGTGCATGGTGGGGAAGATCGCGGTAGTAGTAGCCGTAAGCATCGGTCGGGTGCGCGGCCCAGGGTTCGATCACCACCGCTTCCACCATGAATCCGGGTGCTACGGTTGCTTCGGGGCGCTCGCGTATCACTTCGGTGTCCACCAACTCCTCGGCGATGACGATCAGTTTCTTGCAGGCGGCCATCGCATAACGCATCTCACCCGTCGGACCGAACATTTGCGCGTTGCCAAACTGGTCGACGCGCTGGACGTGAAAGATGCCCAGCGCGGGCTTGAGCGGCGGCACGACGCACACCGGACCGCCGCCGAACGGGTTTTCGACCACGCCGAATTTTTGCGGCATGAAAGTGCGCTGCGTGAAGTGGCCCGTACCCTGCACCGGCGTGGTCGGCATGAACGGCAGGTCGCAGGCGCCGGCGAAGAGCGACATCGTGAAGGAGCCGTAGCTCAACTCTTCGATCTGGATAGTGTTGGGTTTGCCGCGCTCCAACGCGCGGCGGAAACAGTGGGCCGCCACCGGTCCCACCGAATTCCAGACGTGGCAGGAGAGCAGCCGCTCCACGCAGCCGGCGCCGACCAGTTGGTCGACCAGCACGCCGCCGGATGTTTTCATGACGAAAAGCCGCTTGCGCTGCTGCCGGATCAGTTCGTGCGCGAGCGCGGTGGGATCGCTGAAGGCGAATCCGCCGATCAGCAGTTCCTGGCCGTCGGGCACGTAACGCGCGACGGCTTCCCGCATCGAGAGGACGGGTTTTATGCCGGTGGTCACGCCTGCAATACCTTGAACTGGGTCCGGTTCACGAGCTCGGGCCGCAGTTTCTCCAGATTCATCGCCTTGATCGCGTTCAGCCGGAAAAACTTCGCCAGATTCTCGTGCCGGAAGTTGCGTTTCTTGCCGCCCCACTCAAGCCCCTTCTCGAAGTACTGCGAGAAATCATCGATCCAGTCTTTCGGAGTGAGCGCCGGAAAATCGGAACCGTAGACGAACTTCTCGGGCACGACCGAATTCATGTAATGAAAGACGCAAGGCTGGTGGGCGAAGATGTAGGTTGGCATCCAGCCGGAAAGATCGAGCCAGACGTGCTCGTGGCGCGTGATCACGGCGAGCGCCTCCTCGGTCCAGGGCCAGCCGTAGTGACTCATGATGATGCGCAGGTCCGGGAAATCGGTCGCAACTTCATCGAGGAACTCGGGCCGGCAGGTGCGGATGGTGCAACGGGTCATGCGCGTGGTGCCGGTGTGAAACAGGACCGGGAGACCGTACTCCACGCACTTCTCGTAGAGCGGATAGGCGCGCTCATGGTCGTTGGGGAAAAAATTCTGATAGGCCGGATGAAACTTGAGGCCCACGATCCCGTAATCCTTGACGCAGCGGTCGAGTTCCCGCAGCGCGCCCTTCTTGTCCATGCCCGGGTCGATGCCGGCATAACCCAGATAGAAACCCTCGTGCTGTTTGCAGTACTTGGCGATGTACTCGTTGGGCAGGCAGGATGCCCAGGTATTGCAGGCGTTCATGTTGACGACCACCGCCAGATCGACGATCCCGTCCTCTTTCAGTTCGGCCGCGGTCTTGTCTATCGACTTGGTCTCGCGCCGGATGTACCAGCTCTCATGGTGCGGAGACTTGGGGCTTTTGGCGAAGTAATCGTGCGCTTCGGTGTACGAAAGACCCTGCCCCTTGATAGTCTCCTCCGTGAAGGGGTGGGTGTGGATGTCGATGACGCCCTGGAGTTTCAGCATTGCTCAGATCTCCTATCGATGCATGGCAGGAAAATACGTGAAGCTAGGACAGTTTGATAACAGGCGGTTTGATATAGGTCAAACACACGTCCCGGACAGCTCGTACGGCCTCGGCGGCGAATTCAGTCCGCGCGTATGCCGGCGGTTTTGACGAGTTTTGCGATGCGCTCGATGTCCTCGCGTATCACCCGGTCGAACTCGGCCGGAGTGCTCGCGACCGGATCGCCGCCCTGCGCCACGATCGTCTGCCGCGCTTCCGGCAGCTTGAGTATGGACGTGATCTCCTGATGCAGGCGCGCGATCACCGGCTTGGGAGTTTTCGCGGGCGCGAGGAAGCCGAACCAGATGCTCGCTTCGTAGCCGGGCAGTCCCGATTCCGCAATCGTGGGCCAGTCCGGCGCGGCGTCAGAGCGCTTGAGACCCGTAATTCCCAGCGCGCGCAAACGTCCGCCACGCACATGCGGCTGGATCACGAAGATGTTCACGAAGGTGGCCTGAACCTCGTTGCCGAGCGCCGCGATCACGGCGGGCCCGATTCCTTTATACATGATCGGCGTCATCCTGATCCCGGCCATCGACTTGAGCAGCTCGCCGGCAAGATGCGGCGGGCCGCCGGCGCCTGCCGCGCCGTAATTCAATTTGCCCGGATTGGACTTCGCATGCGCGATGAATTCCTGCACGGTGCTCACCGGCAGCGATGGATGCACCACCAGCACCAGAGGCGAGATGACGGCGAGCGTAATCGGCGCAAAATCGTTGATCGTGTCGAAATTGAGCTTGAAGAGCGAAGGATTGGCAATGTGGTTGCTGGTCGGAACGAGCAGCGTATGGCCGTCCGGGGTTGCCCGCGCCGCAAGCTCCGTCGCCAGGGTGCCCGACGCAGTGGGCCGATTGTCGACGACGACCGGTTGCCCGAAGCGTTCGGACAGCCGTGGCGCCACCAGCCGCGCGATCAGGTCGGCGCCGCCTCCCGGCGCGAACGGGACGAGCACGCGGATGGGTTTGGTGGGATAAGCCTGCTCCGCTGCGAGACTCGAGGTTGACGCGCACACTGCTCCGGTCAGCAGGAACACTATCTTCATGGTTAGGCTTTTCATCGAACTCTCCCATTTTTTTGGCCGCGCGCTCAATCATCGACCGATGCGACTTCCTCAGTTTTGTAATCAGCCGGCATCACAACTTCGAGAATTTCCAGGTCTTCGCTGCATGCGAGTTCGCGATGGCGGATGGACGGCGGCTGATGCGCGCACGATCCCGCTTCGAGCCGCACCCTGCCCTGCCCTTCATACTCGAAATCGATCCAGCCCTTGAGCACGTAAACGAATTGCAGACTGGTGCGGTGCAGGTGGGGCTTTCCTTCCGGGAAAGGCACGCCGGGAACCTTGCGCAGGTGCCACGCCACGACGCGCCCCTCGGTGGCCTCCTTGATGCCGAGGTAGCGGTATTCCAGATACGGGCGCAGGCCGGGCTCGAAGTGCGCATCGCGCGCATGTTGAACCGAAAATCCTTTAGTCGTCATTGCCAGTCTCCCATTAAGACGAATGTGGTTGAGATAGCGAGTGTAGGATGTGCAATAATTACTGACAACCTCAAATAGTCCAGCGGAGATCCACCATGCTGCAAGACGTGCCGTTTCTCGCCATCAACGCCAATGATATCGAGTGGGACGACAATGTCACACTCTTTCAACTGCCCACCGGGGCGCACAAAATCCACCCCAACCTGCGGATCAAGGTCCTGATGCGCGACGACCAGCGCGGTCAGGTCGCGGCGCTGGTCAAGTTTCCGCCGGGCTACGTCGAGCCGCAGCACGAGCACGTCACGTCGCATTGCGTGGTCGTGATCGAAGGCGAGCAGCACGTGGCGGGCAAGGTTCTGAAAAAAGGCGATTTCCACTACGCCCCGCCGAACACACTGCACGGACCGTTTTCGTACCCGGTGGGCGGTATCGTGTTCGCGGTCTACCGTTTTCCGACCGCGTCCGCGCAATAGGCAGTCTTCGGACAAGCGGTTGCTACGCCGCTACAGCATGGGAGTCCGACGATGCTCTTGGGACAAGCAGTGATGATCAACTGGAGCGACGTCGCGGCGGAGAACCGGCCAGCGTATTACGAGTGGCACAATCGCGAGCATATGCCGGGCGCCGTTGCACTCAACGGCTTCCACCGCGGCCGGCGTTTTTTGGCAGCCCACGCCAAGCGCGATTTTCTGATGCTCTATGAAATCGCCGACATCTCGGTGCTGGTCGGCCTGGAATATATGACCAAGGTGGAAAATCCGAGCCCCCTGACGCGGCGCACTACCCCGTACATAAAAAACAGCATACGCGGATTGACGCGCGTGAAGTGTTCGCTGGGTTACGCGATCGGCGGATACGCGCTCACGTTGCGCTTCGACCCGCGCGATGGCGGCGAGGACGAGCTGGGAAATTACCTGACCCATGAGGCATTGCGGCGGATCGCCGAGCGGGCGGATATCGTGGGCGCTCATCTCTGTGTTACGGACAAACCCGTGAGTTCGGTGGTGACGACGGAAAGACGTGGGCGCCCTACAATCGTGCCGAACTGGATCGTCATCCTGGAAGGAGTTTCCCTGGAGGCGGTCGACAACGCCTGCGATGCGGAACTTGCCGAGGAAACGCTGCACCAACACGGCTGCGCAGGTACGATCGAGCGGGATACTTACAGCCTGCAAATCGTGTGCCCGAAATATGCCGCATGACCGCTTCGTCTGGGAAGCCTCGCGCGAAGTTCTGAACGCCACCACGCTCACCGCGTTTCTGCGGGAGCACCGCCTTCCGGACTACGCGGCGCTGCTCGCCAGGGCCGACGCCGACCCGCACTGGTTCTGGGACGCGCTGCTGCGTTTCTTCGACGTGCGTTTCTATCGCCCCTATACCGCGGTTCTCGACAGCAGCGCCGGAATTCCATGGGCAAGCTGGTGCGTGGGCGGCGAGACGAACCTCGTTTTGAACTGCCTCGACCGGCATCGCGGCACTCCGACCTGGCTGCGAACAGCGATCATCTGGGAAGGAGAAAACGGCGAGCAGCGCCGCTGGAGTTACTCCGAACTGGACGCGGAGACGTCGCGGCTTGCCGGCGGCTTGCGCGCGCTCGGCCTCGGCCGCGGCGACGTGATAGCACTCTATATGCCGATGGTTCCCGAAATCGCGGCAGCCTACTTCGCGATCGCCAAGATCGGCGCGATCGTGATGCCGCTGTTCTCGGGTTTTGGCCCACAACCCATTATCGACCGGCTCGTCGACAGCGAGGCCAAAGCGGTGATCACGGTCGACAGCGGCTGGCGGCGCGGCAAACGCGTCGCGATGAAAGCGGTGCTCGACGAGGCAGCATTGCGCGTGTTCTCGCTGCGACATATCGTCGTGTTGAAACACGGCGGGAGCGATGCTCCAATGCAGCACGGCCGCGATGTGTGGTGGGCCGAGATCGTTCGTTCCCAGCCTGCCGAAGCGCCGACCGAAGTCATGCCCGCGGACGCGCCGGTGATGCTGATGTACACCTCGGGCACGACCGGCCGGGCGAAAGGCACAGTCCACACGCATTGCGGCGTGATCGGGAAGAACCTGCTCGACGTCGGGCTGTGCCTCGATCTCAAGGCCGGCGACCGTCTGATGTGGTTGAGCGATATCGGCTGGGTCGCCGGAACAAAAATCGTGGTGAGCGCGCCGCTGCTGGGCGCGACGCTGGTGCTTGCAGAAGGCACGCCGGATTATCCCGACCCCGGGCGGCAGTGGCGGCTGATCGATACGCACGCCGTCACGCACTACGGCACGGTGCCGACTGCAGTGCGGCAGATGATGCGGCAGCCTGCGGATGTCGTGCAGCGCCACGACCTGTCGTCGCTGCGCGCGACCATAAGCGCAGGCGAGCCGTGGAACGAAGCTGCGTGGTTGTGGTTTTTCGAGCACGTGTGCGGCCGCCGCATACCGATCCTCAACTATGGCGGCGGAACCGAATGCGGAGGCGCCATCCTGATCGGATCTTTCCACCGGCCGCTCAAACCCTGCGCGTTCGGCGGCCCCGTGCCAGGTTCAGGCGCGGATATCGTGGACGCCGAAGGCCGGCCATGTGCCCCGGGCCAGATGGGAGAACTGGTGCTGCGAATGCCTTCCATCGGGCTGACACGCGGGCTGTGGCGAAACCCGCAGCTCTATCTCGAAACCTACTGGCAGATAATTCCAGGCGTGTGGGTGCAGGGCGACCTCGCGCGACGCGACGCCGACGGCTTGTGGTACATGCTCGGACGCTCCGACGATACGATCAAGATCGCGGGCAAACGCACCGGGCCGGCGGAAATCGAATCAGTGCTGCTCGAATCGGGACTGGTGGCGGCGGCCGCGGTGGTTGGCGTGCCCGATGCGATCACGGGAGCGGCATTGGCGTGCGTCTGCGTGCCGGCGGCTCACACCGAAGACAGTCAACGCCTGCGCCGCGAAATCGCCGCGGCAGTCGCGACGCGTTTCGGCGCGCCCTATCGGCCCAAACGCGTGTTGCTGGTGTCGGCTTTGCCCAAGACGCGCAACGAAAAAATCATGCGCCGGCTCGTGCGGGCGGTGTTGTCGGACACGGAGTTGGGCGACCTCAGTTCCTTGGTCAATCCCGACGCCGTCGATGAACTGCGCGCGGTGGCAACGGCCGAGGCGTCTACTCCGCCTTGATTCCAGCCTCCTTACGCTGCCTTCAGTACGAAATCTACGTGCACCGCTTCATATGGAAACTCTATGCCGTCCTCGGACCGCTTGAGTAAGCCCGCGTTGATCAGCGCGGTCACGTCGGAATGCACCGCACGCACGTCGCGATTTACGCGCCGCGCCGCCTCGCGTATGGACACCACCCCCGCGCCGGTCAGAGCGCGCACCAGCGCCATGCGGTTGGGTGCCAGCACCTTCCATAACAGTTCCACGGTTGGGAACGAGATATGCGCACCTTGCGGCTTGCTTTTGAAGGCCGCCACGAACCGCCGCCTGGTTTCGTCCGTCGAGGACACCGAAACTGTCACTGTTTTCATGTTGCTCACGATAGCAACACCTGCAAGCGTTGTCAACGCGAGCAACACGCGAGCAAAAAACGTGAAGATCACGCGCCGGCTGGTGCGAGCGGTATTGTCCGGCACCGAACTAGGCGAGTTGAGTTCGCTGGTCAATCCCGACGCCGTCGATGAACTGCGCGCGGTGTCAACGGCCGATGGCCCTACTCCGCCTTGATTCCAGCCTCCTTCACGACCCCTCCCCACTTCTCGCGCTCGCGAATAATTTGCGCGCTGAACTCCTGCGGAGTATTGCCTATCACCTCGGCGCCCAAATCGGCGATCCGCTGCTGAATCGCGGCAAGCCTCAACGCCGCGACGATTTCGCCGTGCAGTTTCGCGACGATGTCCCGTGGCGTGCCTGCCGGGGCCAGCACACCGTACCAACCGCTGATCTCGAAACCCGCGAGGCCGAGTTCACCGAGCGTCGGCACGTCGGGGATCGTCGTAAGGCGTTTCGGCGCCGCAACCGGTGGGCGCAGCTTGCAGAAGACGAAACAACCAATGATTGCAGCCAGCAGCTTGGCAGCGTACTCGGTCGTCGCGGCGCACTTCTACAACAGCCAGTAACTGAGCAACGCTCATTGCGATTGCGGCCAAAGTCGCGGTTCAAATGCGGGCCGCTTGCGGCCGTAAACTCGAATCCGCCTGCTAAACGGTAACTGCCACGCGCTCGCGAAGAAACTCGGGGGCGAAGTCTGCACCGTTTGGCCAGGTGAGCGTATGGTAAGCAACCGAAAAGCGTTTGAATTGCTCGATGTCTCGAAGCGCGCCGAAAATGGGCCCTTCGAGCTCGTTACTGAGATCTACTTCTCCGGCCGCGCCATCGCTGAATTTCAGCCTTACCACGTAGTCTCGAACGTACCGGGCCTCAAGAACGTGAAGAAACATAGAATCACTCCAGAGGGTCAATGGTTTTCAACGGCTGCTTGCTTTGCGCAAGGGACCAGTCTGCCGCGAGTTCAGCCTTATGTAAAGAGTACCACTCCATTACCAAATTTAGGGCACGGCGTGGAAACTTGCCGGTTACCACTCCCGACTCGATCGCGACCGTGATCTCAAACTCAGCGTACTCTGCGTGAAAATGCGGCGGCGCGTGATCCTTGTAGTACATGTAAATCACGATCCCGAGAAAGCGACAGAGTTCCGGCATGGTCTATTCGTTACCGTTTAACGCCCCGGTTCAGGCGCGCGCCGCTTGCGGAGCGTCGCCTCTGGAACCGGATGTTAGACCATTCTCTCCAAATTCTCGTCGAAGAGTGGCAAGCACTTCACCAAACGTTTCCCGAATGTTTCCACGAGAGAATCGGATTTGCTCGATACCTTGAATATTGGAGAAAGCCTCTGTCCCTTCTTCAAGAAGAACAATCGCGCGATTAAATCCCAGACGGCCCTGGAACAGACCAGCCTCGTGAACGACGTTCTGTCGCGCTCTACGCTCCCCATCGGAAGTTTCGTCCTCGCCCGTCATGATGAGCACGGCAAATGAGCTTTTCCGCAGCATGTCTTGGAGGATGTCGCGAATTGCATGACCAGCTCTTGCGCCGATCTCGTAGGCCTCAACTTCGACACCATGCTTTTCATGAAGATGGTCCTTCAGATCACGCCAAGCGGGGCTACCGCCGTGGCCGATGAAGACTACTGGCGGCGGCTCCGGCTTCTGAGGTGGTTGCGCCGGCTCGGGTAACCTTGAAGCATCACGATTACGTTCGAACACTTCAAACGCCTTCTGCACGCGAGCGCGTGAGGAGGCTTCGACTTCAACGACCACCGAATCCGAATCAAGCTGGACCCACAGTGTGTGGTTCTTAAGTGTCTTCGTGTAGAGAGCATTTCTAGATGAACGACGATAGTCAGCGAAAAACTCTTCCTCGGTATCGTGCGTCCACTCTCCTTCATCGACGCAAACACTGAATCTCTCGTGCATATCTCCCTTGATCCCAGAAAATAGAACTGCCGCGGCCTCTCGAAAGATCTCTGCCGGAAAACGAGTCCTCAAGTAAATTCTGGAGAGCTTCATGGTTCGCTCATCAAAGGCGGTCTAACTTTCAATTGGGTGACGGAAATTGGGAGACCGAAACTAGTTGACACTCACCGGCCACCGCCATCTCTAGTACCTTCGTCATACCCACCATCCTTACGTCCACTGTATACGTTACGCCGCCCACGGGCGTTACGCAATCAAGCCATATCATGGTGCGTATTGAATGCGGTCACGCGCGCCGCCGCGCTGCCCGAGATGGCAGCGGCCGAATAAACTGGTAGCATGATTGCCCCTGAATAACCGCGAAAGCCTTTCCCGATCATGAAAACCTGCTGGATCGTTACCCAGGACCACAAGGCAGTCTTCGAATGGCGCGAGATGCCGGTGCCACAACCGAAGGCGGGCGAAATCGTCATTCGCGTGCGCGCGACCGCGCTCAATTACGGCGAACTCGTGGTGGGCGGCGCCATACACGGCGGACCCGAGAAACTCGGCGGCAACGAGGCCTCGGGCGAAGTACATGCGGTGGGTCCGGGCGTGACGGCGTTTCGTCCCGGTGACCGCGTGTTTGGCCGCGTGCGCGGCGCCTTCGCGGAATATGCCGCGGCGTTCGCGCACCAGATCATGCCGATGCCGCCGCGGCTCAACTGGGAGCAGGCCGCGGCAATTCCGGTTTCGTTTATGACGGCCTATGAAATGCTGTATCCGCCTTATGGCAAGCTCAAGGCGGGGGAATGGCTGCTCGTCACCGGCGCTTCGTCCGCCACCGGTGCGGCGTGCATCCAGATCGCGAAGATGATCGGCGCGCATACGATCGGGACTTCCGGCTCGGCGGAGAAACTCGCGCGGCTACAGGCGATCGGCCTCGAAGTGCCGATTGCCACGCGCAGCGCAAATTTCGCGGCTCAGGTGAAGGCGGCGACCGGCGGCAACGGTGCGAATCTGGCCGTCAATCTGGTCGGCGGCTCGATGTTCGCCGAATGCGTGAGTAGTCTCGCGCGCCACGGCCGGCTCGCGGTGGTCGGTTATCTCGACGGCAAGCTCGAAGCGAATATCGATCTCTCGGCAGTGCACGTCAACCGCCTCGAAATCTTCGGGATTTCCAACGCCAAGATCACCGCCGAGGAGCGTGCGCAGGCAGTCAGCGGCTTCGCGCGCGACGTGCTGCCGGCGATCGTCGACGGGCGCATCACGCCGCTCATCGGCCGCGTGTTCGAGTTCGATGAGCTGCCGGCCGCGAAAGCCTGCATGGAGGCGGGCGCAACGGTGGGCAAGATCGTCGTGCGCGGAATATGAGCGGGGGGCGGCGCGAATTCCGTGTCGTCGTCACCCCTGCGATAGCCGGCGCGGCGATCGCCTGCCTCACGTCCGCCGTTCTGATGTTGTCGTTCACCGCACCTTCGATCGCCCAACCCTATCCGAACAAGCCGATCCGTTTCCTTCTCGGCTTTGCACCCGGCGGCACCGCCGATATCGTGGCGCGCGCGCTGGCCCAGAAGCTGACAGAGAACATCGGACAGTCGGTAATCGTCGAGAACCGCAGCGGCGCCAACGGCACAATCGCCACGGAATTGGTGGCCCGCTCCGCGCCAGATGGCTACACGATTTTACTGAACGGGCCCGGCCACTCGACCAATCCCGCACTGATGAAGCTCGCCTATGATTCCATCAGGGATTTCGCTTTCATCTCGCTGGCGGCGGAGCTGCAGAACCTGGTGGTGGTGCATCCGTCGTTTCCACCGCGGAGCGTGCAGGAGCTGATCGCCTTCTCGAAGAAACGCCCGGGCGAGATCAATTACGCATCCTCGGGGACCGGTACTTCGGTGCACCTTGCCGCGGCATTGTTCCAGTACATGGCCGGCGTGAAATGGGTGCACATTCCTTACAAGGGCGGCGGCCCGGCGGTGATCGAATTGCTTGCCGGCCAGACTTCGCTGATGTTCGGCAATCTGCCCACGGTGATTCAGCATGCGCGCGCCGGGAAACTGCGCCCGCTCGCGGTGACCGGAGCGAGGCACGCATCCGCGGCGCCCAACATTCCGACCGTGGCGGAAAGCGGGATTCCGGGATTTGAAGTAACCTCGTGGTACGGCGTGGTCGCTGCGGCGAAGACGCCGCGCGCGATCGTCGAGCGGCTGCACGGCGAAATCGTGCGCGCGCTCGAAGCCCCCGACCTGCGCGAGCGCCTGACTTCGCAGGGCGCGGACCCGGTCGGCAACACGCCGGAGCAGTACGCCGCCTTCGTGCAGAACGAGATCACGAAATGGGCCAAGGTGATCCCGGCCGCCGGCATCAAGGGAGAGTAATCGATGGCAAACAGGAGGCAGTGACATGGACTACAGCGGTTATCAGCATCTGCTCATCGATATCGACCAAGGCGTCGCCAAAGTGACGATCAACCGGCCCGAGGTTTACAACGCGGTAAACCATCGCCTGCACGGCGAACTCGGAGAAATCTGGCGCGATCTCGACCGCGACCCGGAGGTGCGGGCGATCGTGATCACCGGCGCGGGAGACAAGGCGTTCTCCGCAGGCGGCGATCTGGCGGGGCTGCGGGAACGCATGGCAATGCCGTCGGAGGAGCGATTCAAGGATACGGTGACGTGGGAAGCGCGCGACCTCGTCTACAACATGATCAACTGCGACAAGGTCATCATCTCCGCGATCAACGGCGTCGCCGTGGGCGCCGGCGTGGCTGTCGCGCTGATCGCGGACATTTCCATCATGGCGGAGGATGCGAAGATCGGCGACGGCCACGTGCCCCTTGGCGTGGTGGCGGGCGATCACGCCGCGATGATATGGCCGCTGCTGTGCGGGATCGCGAAAACCAAATATTATCTGCTGACCGCCGAGATGATCGACGGGCGCGAGGCGGAGCGCATCGGGCTGGTCAGCAAGGTCGTGCCGCGCGCCGAGGTGGTGCCGGAGGCGATGAGGATCGCGCGCAAGCTGGCCGATGGCCCGCGCTACGCGCTGGCGATGACCAAGCGGTCGATCAATCAGTGGCTGCGCCTCGGCGGCCTCGCCGCCTTCGACTACTCGCTGGCGCTCGAGAAAATGGCGTTTTTCTCGGGCGATGCACAAGCCGGAGTCAAGGCGATCAGCGAGAAAAAAAAGCCGGTGTATCCGTCCAGTCAGCCGGGCGGGGACTCGCATGGATAGTCGTTTAATTTCAACAGACGGTCATTTCGCATGACCGCTGCACCGCACTGGAATTTGCGCTCGCTCGCGTCCGCTGCGGCCTTCGCTCTCCTCGCCTGCAGCGCTGCGGCGCAAAGCTATCCCAACCGGCCGATTCGGCTGCTGGTGCCGAGCACGCCGGGCGGCAGCGTCGACACGCTCGCACGCATCGTCGGCACGCACTTGAGCGAACGCTGGAAGCAGCAGGTGGTCGTCGACAACCGCCCGGGCGCGGGCGGAACGATCGCGGCCCACATGACCGCGAAGGCGCCGCCGGACGGATACACGCTCATCATGGCAACCATCGCCGCGATGGCGACCATCGTCAACCTTTCGCGCAACGTGCCGTACGACCCGGTGCGCGATTTCGCGCCGGTCACGCAGGTCGCCTCGCAACAGCTCATGCTGCTGCTGAATCCCGGAGTTGCCGCGAAATCGGTGGCGGAACTGGTCCAGCTCGCCAAAGCGAAACCGGGCCAGCTCACCTTTGGCTCCGCGGGCAATGGCGCCGGAGGTCACCTCTCGGGCGAACTGTTCAAAATTCTCGCGGGCATCGACTTGGTGCACGTGCCGTACAAAGGCATCGCACCGGCGATCGTCGACGTGATCAGCGGCCAGGTCACGATGACGTTTCCCAGCATCATCTCGGGCGCGCCGCACGTCAAATCGGGCAAGCTGCGCGCGCTCGCGGTGACGGGCGGCCACCGCTCGCCCGCGCTGCCCGAGCTGCCGACCATGATCGAAGCCGGGATCCGCGGCTACGAATCGAACACCTGGTACGGCGTGCTCGCGCCAAAGGCCACGCCGCGCGCAGTGGTGATGAAGCTCCACGACGAAATTGTTGCGATCGTCACGCTACCGCAGGTGAAAAATCACTTGCTCATCGAAGGCGCCGAGCCCGTCGGCAACACGCCCGAGCAATTTGGCGCGTTCATCAAATCCGAAATCGACAAGTGGGGCAAGGTAATCCGCGCCGCAGGCCTGCGCTCGGATTGACCCGAGAACTGGCGCGACGCGCTTACCACGCCACCGCGCCGCCATCGACCGGAATGATTGCGCCGGTCATGAAGTTGGAGGCAAGCGTAATTGATGGGTCTACGAATGTTGCTTTGTTACGCTTCTTGATGCCACTCAAGCTGGATCCTTGATCTTCCTCGGCCGTCCGCCGAGCCTGCCGTTGCGCCTTGCGGCGGCCGCTTTCGCCGTCGTCGACGTGCTGCCACCGAGCCTGCCGTGTTCGGCAGCGATCCACCGTTTCGAGCCCAGGAAGCCTTCCAACAGCGCTGGCAGATAAATATCCGCATCCAGTTTCGGAAAATGAATCCCGAGACCGGAAGGGGATATTTCAATCGTGTCGAGTTGACTAGGCCTGGCGCGTTCGAGGCCCTGCGCATCACGAGGCCGAAACGCGACCTCGATTCCCGTGCTGAGTCCGATCACCACACGACCTCTTTTGCGCTCGTAATGCACATTCGTTGCGCACGGAGTGTTGCGAAGCCGCGCTTCGCCCCGCCGTTTCGCCATTTCCAATTCGACCTTAGTAACTCTCATGAATCCTGCTCCACTCTGCACATAGCAACCCCAGATCGTCAGCAAGCGCCGTTTTGATCTTCGCCACCTGCGCGATCGAAAAGCCAAAGTTTTCTCGCAATTCCGGCGGACCCTCGGGACAATTGAGATTGAAGACCGCCTCGCAACCGCCACCTATCACGTGAACGTGAGCAGGACGATGATCGTTGGGGTATACGACCACTCGCAGCGCCCCGATCCTGGCTACGGAAGGCATTGTATCATAAACCCAGACCGCTTGGGTTTCTGCTTAATTGCTGGAAGCATTCGATGCTAGGCTTGCGGTTTCGGCGGCAAAACCCCCAGCTCACCACGCCACCGCGCCGCCATCGACCGGAATGATTGCGCCGGTCATGAAGTTCGAGGCGTCGGACGCGAGCAACACCACGATGCCCTTCAAGTCGTCCGGCCCGCCGGTGCGGCCGAGTGGGATGCCGCGCACCACGGTCTGCATGGACTGCTCGAGCAGTTTCTCATTGAGCGGGGTCACGAAAAAGCCCGGGCAGATCGCGTTGACCCGGATGTTGTGGGGCGCCCACTTCACCGCGAGGTCGCGCGTGAAATTGACGAGCGCGCCCTTGCTGGCGCAATAAGCGATCGAGTTATAAGTTGTCGCGTCGCGGCCGACCAGTCCGGCGACCGACGCGATGTTGATGATCCTGCCGCGCTTCGCCTTGATCATCTCGCGCCCCAGCACCTGCACGCAGATGAAAGGCGCGGTGATGTTGAGGTCGAACACCTTCTGCCAGCCATCGAGCGGCGTGTCCTCCGGAGATGCGACCCACGCGCGGCCGGCATTATTGACCAGCACATCGACGCGGCCGAATTTCTTTATCACCGCATCCTTCATGGCCTCGACCTGATCGACCTTGGTCACGTCACACGCCAGCGCGAGCGCGGTGACGCCGAGCTTTTCGAGCTTCTGTGCCGCCTGTTCGCAGGACGCAAGCTTGCGCGAACAGATCACCACGTTCGAACCCGCTTCGGCGAGCCCCGTCGCCATCTGAAAGCCGATCCCCGTCGCGCCGCCGGTGACCACGCTGACGCGGCCTTCGAGATTCATCAATTCTTTTACCGTAGCCATGCGGTCACCTTTCAATTGTCCTTAAGCAATTGCCCTGCGATGATGTTGCGCTGAATCTCGGATGAGCCTTCGTAGATGCGCGTGATGCGCGCATCGCGGAAGGTGGTCTCGATTCCGACTTCGCGCATGTAGCCCATGCCGCCGTGGATCTGCACCGCGGCATCCACGACCTTGCCGAGCGCCTCGGTCGAGAACAGTTTCGCCTCTGACGCTTCGAGCGTGCCACGCTCCCCGCGCATGAGGGTCGCTATCGCGCGCTCGGTGAGGCCGCGCGCGGCGTCGCGCTGCACCGCCATGTCGGCGAGCATCCACTGCAAGCCCTGATACTCCGCGAGCTTATGCCCGCCCTGGGTGCGCACCTTCATGTATTCAGCGCAGCGGCCGATCAGCTTGTCCATGATGCCGACACAACGCGCCGCGACCGTGACGCGCCCGGCCGTGAGCGTTTTCAGCGCCTGAACGTAGCCCGCGCCTTCCGGCCCGAGCAGGTTGGCGGCCGGCACCACGCATTCGTTGAACGCAAGCGGCGCGGTGCTGCAGCCATGCATGCCCATCTTGAGCTCGTTCTTGCCGACCGTCAGCCCCGGAAAATCGCGCTCGAGCAGGAATGTCGAGATGCCCTTGATACCTTTGCTCCGGTCGGTGATCGCCATCACGGTGAATACGTGCGCGACGCTGGCGTTGGTGATGAAAATCTTCTCGCCGTTCAGCACCCACTGGTCGCCTTTTTTGACTGCCGTGGTGCGCATTGCGGCGGGGTCCGATCCGGCCTGCGGCTCGGTCAAGGCAAAGCAGCCGATCCACTCGCCGGTTGCCATGCGCGGCAGAAAGTGCTTTTTCTGGGCCTCGTTGCCGAGCGCGACGATGCCGGTGGTGCTGATGCCGGTGTGATTGCCGATCAGCGTCGCAAAACCGTAATTGGTCTTGCCCATTTCCTCCTCGATCGCGCATTTGCCGGCGAGGTCGAGGCCGATGCCGCCGTACTGCTCGGGGATCGTGAGACCGAACAGTCCCAGCTCGCGCGTCTTCTGTATCAGATCGGCCGGAATTTCGTCGTGTTCCTCGATCCAGCGCGAGCGTGGATCGACTTCCTTCTGGATGAAGCGGCGAATTTCGTCGCACAATTGTCTGACTTCGGGGGAGATTTGCATCGGTGCTCCTGAGCAAGTGTAGGATGGGTTGAGCGCAGCAATACCCATCGTGCATTCCATGGCGATGGGTATCGGCCCTGAAGGCCTCAACCCATCCTACGCGCTGTTGTATTTCTCCGTGTTCTCCGTGGTCTCGGTGGCTACTATTCCTGCAATGGTCTTATCAGCGCGTCGCCTGCTTTGACGCCTTTGCCCTTGGCGAACACGAACAGCGGATTGATGTCGAGTTCGGCAACGTGGTCCTTGAGATCGAGCGCGAGCGCCGACAATCGCACGATCGCATCGGCGAGCGCGTCGATGTCGGCATGCGCCGCACCGCGCGAGCCGGTCAGCACCGGATAACCTTTGATCTCTGCAATCATGTCGAGCGCGGCCGATTTCGTCACCGGCGCGATGCGGAATGCGACGTCCTTCAGCACCTCGGCGAATATGCCGCCGAGACCGAACATCACCGCCGGCCCGAACAACTTGTCGTTGGTCACGCCGAGTATCGCTTCGATGCCGCCCGTCACCATTTCCTGCACCAATACGCCTTCGATGCGCGCGTCGGCCTTATAGGCTTTGGCATTGCGCAGGATCTCATCATACGCCCCGCCAACCTCGGCGTCCGACGCGAGCGCCAGCCGCACCGCCCTGGCCTCGGTCTTGTGCGAGATGTCGGGTGACTGCACCTTGAGCGCGACCGGGTAACCGATGCGTTGCGCGATTGCGAGCGCCTCCTCGCGGCTTGCCGCGAGCGCTTCCTGCGTGATCCCGATTCCGTATTGTGCGAGGATCTGCTTCGCCGCGTACTCGAAGACATCTTCCTGTTTTCCCGTCAGCATGGCGCGCGCCTGACTGCTGGAGATTACCGTCGCCGTCTCCTGCCGCACCACCTCGTTGCGGCGCAGCGCGTCCGCATACCACGACAACGCGGCCAGCGCGCGCCCGCAGCGCACCGGCGATTTGTAATGGGGAACCTTCGCGGCGTCGAGTAGCGCGTAGGGGCCGCTATTGATCTCGTCGAGCGCGCTCCACGACATGAAGATCGGCTTCGCGGATTCGCGCGCGACTTCGGCCACCTCGGAGGCAACCTTATTCGCGATTTCGCCCTGCAGCGACGCGTTGAGCATCGCGACGCTGTCGATATTGGGGTCGTCGAGCACCGCATGCAGCGTCATCTTGAGCAGGTCCGGGTCATTGAAGATTGCCGCCGTGACGTCGATCGGATTGGCAAGCGAGCCGAATGCCGGCACGAAGTTGCGCAGCCGTTCGATCGTGGCCAGCGCGAGCGGCGGCACCTGCATGCCGCGGTTCACGCACTCGTCGGTCATCAGGATGCCAGCGCCGCCGGAAATCGTGATGATCGCGACCCGATTGCCCGCCGGCATTTTGCCGCACTGGAATGCGTGCCCGTAGTCGATCACGTCCTGAATGTCGTCGACCTGGATGATGCCCGCCTGCCGGAACGCGGCCTTGTAAAGCGCCATCGCGCCGCCAAGGTTGGCGGTGTGCGAGGCGGCGGCCTGCTGCCCCTGCGGGGTGTTGCCGACTTTCCACACCAGGATCGGCTTTTTCACGGCAAGCGCTTTGCAGCCGATCCCGATCAGGCGATGCGCGTCCTTGAGTCCTTCGATGTAGCCGACGATGATGCCGGTCTGTGGTTCGTCGATGAAATAATCGATGAAATCGAGCGAACTCACGCCGATTTCGTTGCCGGTCGTCACCATCTGGCGGAAGTTGAGTCCGCCGTCTTTGGCGGCGAGGTTCATCACCGAACAACCGAAGCCGCCGCTTTGCGACACCATGCTGACGCTGCCCGGATCGTAATCGGAGTAATACACCGAGCCGAACCCTGCGAACACGCTCCCGGCGACGTTGATCATGCCCTGGCAGTTGGGGCCGACGACGCCGATGTCGTACTCGTCGGCGATTGCGGCAAGCTCCCGCTGCAGTTCCACTCCCTTGCCCCCGACTTCGGAGTAACCGGAACTGAAGATGATCGCGTACGGCACGCCTTTCCTGCCGCACTGCCTGAGCGTTTCCGCGACCCGTGCGGCGTTGATCAAAATCATCACGAGGTCAGGCGTCTCCGGCAGCGCCTCGAGCAAAGCATGACATCTGATTCCGAGAATTTCCGGGTACTTCGGATTGACCGGATAGAGCGCGCCGCGGTAATGGTGAGAGATCAGGTGCTTCAGCGGCTGGCCGCTGATGGTGGCGAGATCCTGCGACGCGCCGACGATGGCGATCGAGCGCGGATTGAACAACCGTTCCAGGTCCTTGCGCATCCTCCCTCCAGAACTTCGTATGGTATGCGTGAACCGCCGTGCGCCGCAAGCCGCTGTCGGCGCCATACAGCGCACCTGCCATACTCGGACACGGTGGCCGATGTTATGATCGCGCTTTAAACCCGCGCTTGAAGTGACGAAAAAAATTAATGCATACCGCCACCGCATCCGCCGCCCCGCCAAAAACTTCCAGGGAAGTGTGGCTGATTTCCGCCGGCCACGGTCTCACCCACTGGTATACCGCGACCTTCTATCTGCTGCTGCCGCTGATCGGCAAGGAGCTCGGCCTGTCGTACACCGAGATCGGGCTGATCATGACCATCCAGAACCTGGCCGGCGCGATCGCGAATCTGCCTGGCGGGATGCTGGTCGACACCGTCGGCAAGAAAGGCTACCTGATGGCGACTTCGCTGTTCTGGGTCGGCTTTCCGTACGCACTGATGAGCCTCACCCACAGCTTCTGGATGCTGCTCGCGTGCGTGACGCTGGTCGGCATCGGCGGCAATCTCTGGCACCCCGCCGCGATTTCCACGCTCGCGTACCGCTATCCCGACCGCAAAGGGCTGGTGCTGTCGTTTCACGGCATGGGCGGCAATGTCGGTGAAGCGCTCGCGCCATTCGTGATCGGCGCCTTGCTCGCGTGGTTCAGCTGGCGCACGGTGGTCGTGATCAATGTGGTGCCGGGCCTGACAATGTCGGTGCTGATCCTGGTGCTGCTCGGCGCGTTTTCGATTTCACACGCCGGTGACAAAAACGCCATCAACGCTACCGGCGCGGCGCGCGGCTTCCGGGGCTACTTGCGGGATAGTGCCACGCTCCTCAGGAACAAATCGCTGATACTGGTCTCCTGCAGCTCCGCATTCCGCACCATGACGCAGGTCGGGCTGCTCACTTTTCTGCCGGTCTATCTCGCCTACGAGCTCGACTATTCGCCGTTTCTGGTGGGCACGTTCCTGACCGCCATGCAGGTCGCAGGCTTCATCGCGTCGCCGATCGGCGGACATCTGTCGGATAAAATGGGCCGCAAACGCGTGGTCACCGCGAGCATGACGCTGACTGCGGTGATGATCGTGGGCATGGTGCTCGCCGGCAAGAGCGCCATGTTCGTGGTGTTCATTGCGCTGGTCGGTTTCTTCCTCTACGCGATGCGCTCGGTGCTGCAGGCGTGGGCCGTCGAGTCGGTCCCGACCAATCTTTCCGGTGCGGGCGTGGGGATACAGTTCGGCATCACGGCCATGGGTTCTGCGATCTCGCCCGCACTGTTCGGCATGATTGCCGATGCTTACGACCTTTACACCGGGTTCTACTTTCTCGCCGCCATGATTGCCGCCTCGAATTTCCTGATTTTCTTCATCCCCAACGGCGAACCCGCGCACGCGAAACCCGTCACCGCAAGCTGATCGCAGCCGCAATCTGCGTTTCATTTGCCGTTCCGGAATTCCATTTGTCGATTCTTGATAAAGATCACTTTTGCCGGCCTGAATGTGACTAAAGTCACCATGAATTATTGCCTAAAGTCACATCCAACACCGCCGATTCGGCGCATTGTCAGCGCGCGTGTGGGAAAAGTCACACTACGTCCGGGCGCAGGGCACAGACTATGGGATGTTTATCATGAACATGGCGCTTGCGGGATTGGTCCTGCTGGTAATCGGCGACAGCCACATGGTTGCACCGAACTATCTTATCGCTTCGCTGCATGACGAGCTGACGAGCCAACAGGCCATCGTCCATTCCTACGGTAGCTGCGGCGCGAACGCAGCGGATTGGGTATACGGCATGTCGGGCAATTGCGGCCAGGCCGAGCGTCACGCGCAGGACCCAAAAGCGCTGGTTGACTTTAGTCGGACAGCGAAAGGCTGGACCGTCAAGAATTTGATCGAGCAGCACCGCCCGAATCTGATCATCGTTGAGCAGGGGGACACCATGGCAGGTTTCGGTCACTCGACCTTGCCGCAAGCCTGGATCTACGGCAAGGTCCGGGCGCTCACATCCGCGATCAAGGCGCAGAACGTCGCCTGCATTTGGGTAGGGCCGACGTGGGGTTCCGAGGGGTCCGGCTACATGAAGACGCACGCCCGCGTGAAGGAAATGTCCGATTTTCTTGCCAAGGCGGTGGCGCCTTGCGAATACATAGATTCAACGGCTTTCTCCAAGCAGGGGGAATGGGCTACCACCGACGGCCAACACCTCACCACGAACGGTTATCGCGCGTGGGGCAAGGGCATTGCAGAGGCGATCGTCCGCCTGGTTGGCCAGGGCCAGGTACGAGCCGAAGCAAACCGCCCGTCGCCGATCGCGCAACGCTAGGTTTAATCCAGCGGTAGCCTGACGGGAGCGCCGCTCTTGAGCGAGCGTCCGATCGCGAGCGTGATCTCCAGCGTGCGGCGCGCGTCCGCGGCCGTTGCAAGCACACAAGGGCGGCCCATCGACAGATGATCGAGCCAGGCGCGCGTTTCCGTAGCGACCGGGCCCTGGAACTCGCCGAGCGCCCAGTCGCCGGGCGTGCCGCTGCCGAGGAACACCATGTTGACGTGGTGATCCGGAATGTAGACGTGCGGCGCCTTGTGCTCGCTGTACATGAGCTGATCGGTGTGATCGTCATCGATGATCAACACCCCGTCGGTGCCGAGCAGCTCGACACGCGCCGCGTGACCGAGCGCCGGGTAGTGCTGCGGCAGCGCGTAGCACACGCCGAAGTTGACGACCGCGCCATCGCTCATGGTCACGATCGCCCACGTCACATCGTTGGTGTCGTAACCGGAGCCCTTGATGACGCCGCTCTGGCCGCGCGCAAACACTTCGACCGCCGGATTGCCGGCGAGCAGCCAGTTCATCAGGTCGATGTAATAAACCAGGCCCGAGATGGAACCGGAGTCGGCCGGCAAGCGCTTGAGCGTCTGCAGCGCCTGTGAGCGCGAGTTATAAACGCGCGCCGCGCCGCTCGTAATGCGGCCCAGCCGGCCGCTGACGATTTGCTCCTTGGCCAGCAGGTAACGTTGCTTGAAACGCCGGCTGTAGCCGACACGCAGGTCCACCCCGGCCTTGCCCGCGGCGGCGATGATGCGGTCGGCTTCCCTGAAATCGAGCGCCAGCGGTTTTTCGACCAGCACCGGTTTGCCGAGTTCGAGCGCCTGCAGGATGGGTAGCGTATGCTCGACTTCGATCGTCGACACGATGACGGCATTTACCTCCGGCCGCGAGATCGCCGCGAGATTGTCGCCGGAATGGAACTGCGCGCCGGTTTTTTCGGCGAGAGTTCGTGCGCGTTCCGGATCACGATCCGAGATCGCGAGATAACGCACCGCGGCGTGATTCGCCGACAGGATCGCCCGCAGCGTGCCGATGCGCCCCGCTCCGATTACCGCTATGCCGAGTTCCTTGCGCTGCATCATGACTGCGGAGCTTCTTTAATAATGCGACTTGAAACTCACGCCGCCACGCCGCGCCAGTTCCCCGAGATCGATGTACGAGCGTTTGGTTTTCTTGTCGACGGTAAACTGAAACTTGCGATTGGGTTCCGTCGTGGCGCGCACGGCCATGATCTGCAGCGCCTCTTTGACTTCCCATTCGTGCGCGCCCGCGATCCCGGGCTGCGCGTAGATGAATGATCCGGGGCCGACTTCGTATTCCTTGCCCTCGATATCCCGCACGGTCGCGTGTCCCGAGATCACAAAATAAAAGGCCTCGATCGGGTGCCAGTGGAGCTCTTCCAGCGCGCCGGCCTCGTAGGTTGCGAGGCTGGCGCGTATGCGGTCCGTCGGCAACTCCGCGAAACCGACGAGCTGCTGCATCGTCTGGCCCTTGCATACCCCGGTGTGCGACTTCAACCCCGCCGCATCGATCACCTTCAAAGTCGATTTCACTTCCATGCCTGATGCTCCTTTATCAGCGGCGCCGTGGCTCCGGCCGCTTCAATCCCGGCGCCGGCCCCGGTCACGATGGCCGTGGCTCCGGCAAGTCTGCCCGCTCCCGCCGTTGGCAATCGCCCCCTGAATACATGACGTTGAATCCGCGAGCGGGGATAATATCACTCCGGGAACGATTCTTTCGTTCCACGGGAAAGCCGCTGAATCGGTCAGGCAGGCGGGCATCCAGGCAGAGTAAGGCGGGAAATCGGCCGCGCCTGCGCGCCGCTGCATGCCAGTGGCTTTTGAATGTATAATTTCAGTTCTGGAGTCACATCTAAGCGCCGGGGATTGCCATGGCTATCAATCTGAAGGTCGTTCCGTTATTCGCGGACTTGCCGAACGGTGATCTGCAGACCATCGCCAAAAAAGCCGCCATCAAGTCTTTTGACAAGAACGCGGTCGTCATTACCGAGGGGGAATTCACCAAATCGCTATACGTGATTGTTTCCGGCCGGGTCAAGATTTTTCTCGATGACGAAAACGGCAAAGAACTGGTCCTCGACAGCAAAGGCTCCGGCGAATACTTCGGCGAGATGGTGCTCGATGAAGGGCCGCGGTCGGCATCGGTAATGACGACCGAACCGAGCACCTTCGCGGTCATCTCAACCACGGATTTCAAGGCGCTCCTGCTCAAGCATCCGGAAATATCGCTGCATGTGATCAAGAACCTGATACGCATGGCGCGGGGCCTCGATGAAAATGTCCGGAGCCTCGCCATGCTGGACGTCTATGGCAGAGTGTCGCGGATGCTGCTCGACATGGCGGTCGAGCAGGGAGGAAGGCTCGTGATTCCCGAAAGGCTCACGCAGCAGGAAATGGCCAGCCGGGTCGGCACCTCGCGCGAGGTGATCAACCGGATTATCAGAGACCTTACCGCCGGCGGCTATATCCGGATCGAGGAAAAGACCATCATCATCAACAAACCGCTGCCGTCCCGGGGCTCTTAACGGAAGTCCCGCGGCTCCAGCTGTATCGGCCGGCCATGCGGCGTGCGCTCGCACGCGCAGGCCCAGGCGTCGCGATAACACACCAGCATTTCACGGGTCGCCACATTTTTTTCCGCCACCAGGCGCTCCAGCGCGGCAAGCCAGTGCAGGTAGTAAGTCTCGCCGGTGTCGGGATCACCCGCGGCCTGCGCGCGCTTGATTTCGAGCGCAAGCGCGGCGGCCCATTCATTCCAGGTGAAGAGCCCTCGCTCATACAATGCGAGCGTCATGGCAAACGCCTGCGCTTCCCACGGCTCGCGGAACACCGGACCGTCGGCATCGCGCGGTATGCCGGGAATGGCGGCAGTCGCCTGCAGGGTGTGCGCATCGAGTGCCATCAAGCCGGCTCCAGGTAGGACTCCCACGCATCGATGGAAACCCGCGTCGTCGGATCGGCGTCGGCGCCCCACAATTCGCGGCCGTTGAAGCTCACCGCGTACAACCACTGCGGGTTCTCGCCCGCGCCAAGCGCGCTGCTGTCAGGGAAAACGTGGCAACCGTGCACGAGTTCGACCATGCCGATATGGCCGCGCGCATAGCGCGGCAGCCGCGTGTGGGTCGGCACACTGACAGCGCGAGTTCGCACGCGCTCACCAACGGCAAAACGCGCCGGGCCGGTCGCATCGCGCGCGGTCGGCGCCCCGCGGTAGAGTACCTGCGCGACGTCCCCGGGTGACAGTGTGCTCTTGACGGGCTTCGCCGGGTACAGCGAGTGGCCGGCTTCGACCTCATCGCGCGCGACGAACCCGCGCTCGGCCATCAATTTCTCCAGTCCGGCAAGCCAGATTTCGTAATAGCTCTTCGCCAGATATTCCTGCGGCGGCAGGCTTTCGCGCGCGGCGCGCGACATGTCGACGTTCCAGCCGCCGGCCCTCGCCATGGCGATGGTGAGCGCAAACGCGCGCCGCTCCCATGCGGCGTGAAACGGGGGTTCGTTCGGCTCGGGAACCACTTTCCCGAAGCCGCGCGCGCCTCCCATGTCGTGCACGCCGTCCGTCATGTGGCGCCGCCCGGTTGTTTCGGCAGGCCGGTGCCGATCATGCTGTCGCGGGTGACCAACTCGGCGAGCTGGTCTTCGCTCCAGCCGTCAGTACTCGCAGGCCGCATCGGCAGCACCAGGTAGCGAACTTCGGAGGTCGAATCCCAGACGCGGATCTCGGTGCCGGCAGGCAACTCCACGCCAAAATCTCTCAGCACGCCGCGCGGATCGACCACCGCGCGCGAGCGATACGGCGCCGACTTGTACCAAACCGGCGGCAGGCCCAGCACCGGCCACGGATAGCAGGAGCAAAGGGTGCACACGACCATGTTGTGGCGCCGGGGAGTGTTCTCCAGGACTACGAGATGCTCGCCCTGCCGTCCGGCGTAGCCGATCGAGGCGACGGCCGGATTCGCATCCTTGAGCAGCCAGGCACGGTATTCGGGATTGGTCCACGCCTTCGCAACCACGCGCGCGCCATTGCGCGGACCGACTTTCTTCTCGTAGGTCTCGATCAGCACGTCAAGCGCGGCGGGATCGACATAGCCCTTCTCGGTGAGAACCGTCTCAAGCGCCCGCACCCGCAACTGCGTCGGTGACAGTTCCGAGTGGTCGTGATCGTGGTCATGTTCGTGGTCGTGTGCCATGTTGGTACTATAAGCGAATTGCCCCCCCCTGTGTCCAGCGGCGCGCGGTGTTATCACCGCTGCAATTGCGGGCTCAACCAGTCACCGCCCCCTGTCCTCCTCCCGCTGCTCGCTCCCCGTGGTTTCACTGTGCTATGCTAGCCACTCCGCCCGCAGCGATAATCCGATGGGCAACCCAATCGATCCGGAGCTTCAAATGCGCATGGAAGTTCATGTTCACGGCAGCGCGTTCCTGTGCAAGGGCGTGCACTTGACCCAGGTCGAGCATGCGCTGCGCCCGTGGCTCGACTACCTCGAAGTCGATGCAATCGCCAAGGTCCAGAGTCTGGAGCGCGAGGAGCCCGGCATCCGCCTCGATGCCAAGGAGCAGGCGCTCGACATCTGCTGGACCGGCGATGTCGGACGCAGTTTTCAGGGCCGCCTGCAGGACGCGTTCCAGGCGCTCGGGCCGCTGACCGAATACGCCTCCGAAATCACCGTCACTTACTATCACGACAACGGCAAGGAAGAATTCCAGCAGATGTTCATCGGCCCGAGCGCCGAGGCGATCCACGAAATCCGCCGCCAATGCGTCGAGGAAGATCTCGCCGCGCTGCTGTCGCCGCACTTCGACAAACCCAAGGTCGATCAGGTGGCTGCGGTGGTCAACCAGATGTTCGATGCGGACTGGAAAAACCGTCCGCCCATCGAAGAACAGGCCGTGTCGGCGCCGGTGCTGCAGCCGCACCCGCGCAACCGGCATCTGCATTAAGGAGCCGTTCACTCGTTCGCGCATGGACGATATCGTCAAGCAGGCGATGGCCAAGTGGCCGGATGTGCCGTCCGTTTATGGTTGGCTCGGCCTCGACCGTCGCGGTGAATGGCTGATCAGGGGCGAACGCATTTCGAACCCGCTGGTCGCCGCCTGCATCAGCCGCAATTACGAACACGACGCCGCGGGCCACTGGTTCTTCCAGAACGGGCCGCAGCGCGTATACATCGCGCTAGCCTACACTCCGTTCGTCTATCGCATCGGCTGGGACTTCGCGCCGGGCATGCCGCTGCGCATCGAGGCCCATACGGGACGACCGGTGACCCGCGTTGACAGCGCATGGATCGACGAGGCCGGTGTCGTGCTGATCGCGACCGAGCACGGGCCGGGCATGATAGACGACCGCGATCTCGAACGCCTGCTGCCGTGCTTTACCGACGAGCGCGATACCGCGTTGACGGAAGACGAGATTGCCGCTGCGCTCGAACGCCTGCAGGACGGCGGCACGGCCAAGCTGCGCTTGCGCTACCGCGAGGACACGGTGCCGGTGCTGGCCATCGCAGCGAGCGTTGTCCCGGTCAAATTCGGTTTCGTGCAGAGCCCAGCCCGGCCCGCCGGCCGGGAAGCGTGTTATTGACGATACAATCGCATGCAAAGTCGCACTATGACACCGACACTCATCAGCAATATCCTCAAGGCTTGGCACTTTCTTTACAAGCGCGGCTTCATCGAGGGCTTCGGCCATATCAGCGCGCGCCTGCCGGACTCCGACCAATTCCTCATCGCACGGCATTCACTGGGTCCGAAGGCGACTGCCGGGGATTTTCTCGTGCTTGACCTGGAGGGTCGCAGGATTTCCGGCCAGGGCGATATACCCGGAGAGTATCCGATCCACCTCGATATCTTCAGAGCGCGGCCGGACGTGGGCAGCATCATCCACTACCACGGGATGTACTCTACGGCGTTCACTACCAGCGAGCAGACGCTGCGGCCCATCCATCTCATGGGGACAATTTTCCACGACGGTGTTCCGATCTACCCGGATCCCCGGCTGGTCAGTAACCGGCAACGCGGTGAAGCGCTGGCCAAGTCGCTCGGACCGCATCGCGCGGTGCTGTTGCGGGCACACGGCGCGGCGATTACCGGCGCGAGTGTCGAAGAAGCGGTGGGCGGCACCTTTCTGTTCGAGGAGAATGCGCAACGCGCCTGCATAGTCGCCGGGCTAGGCAAACCGGTCTGGCTCGACGAGCAGACGGCGGCCGATGCCGGCGCTGAGTTGCTCAGGAGCCGCGGGCCGTTTCGCCGCGTCTGGGCGCTGGTCGAAAGCGACGCGGAAGAACAGACGTGATCCGCGACGCCGGTATACGGGCCGAGTGATGCGGCCGCTGGCTGAATTTCCACTGGCCCAGCGCAGTCGTATCCGCGGCTTGCTGTTCGACATCGACGACACGCTCACGACCGGCGGCCGGCTGACCGCGGCCGCCTATGCGGCAATGGAAAATCTGCATCGCGCCGGACTGCTGGTGATCCCGATCACCGGGCGCCCGGCCGGCTGGTGCGACCACATTGCGCGCATGTGGCCGGTCGATGCGGTAGTCGGCGAGAACGGCGCGTTCTACTTCCGTTATGACCCGGCAGCGCGAAACATGGTGCGCCGATATGCGTTGAGCGGCGAGCAGCGCGCAGCCGGCCGCGCACGTCTGGCGGCGGTTCGCGACCAGCTTCTGCAGGAAGTGCCGGGTTGCGCCGTGGCGGCGGACCAGCATTACCGCGAAGCCGATCTGGCGATCGACTACTGCGAGGACGTGCCACGGCTGCCGCCCGCGGCAGTCGCCAAAATCGTCGCGCTCATGCAGCAGGCGGGACTCACGGCGAAAGTAAGCTCGATACACGTCAATGGCTGGTTCGGCAACTACGACAAGCTGTCCATGTCCAAAACCGCGCTGCTTGAATGCTTCGGCATCAATCTCGATGCGCGCCGGGACGAATTCGCGTTTGCCGGCGACTCGCCCAACGATGCACCGATGTTCGCTTTCTTTCCGCACGCGGTCGGGGTCGCGAATATCCGGGAGTTCCGCGGTCAGCTCTCCACTGAACCTGCTTACGTGACACAGGCCGGGAGCGGCGCGGGGTTCTGCGAGCTGGTGGATTTCCTGCTCGCCGCGCGGTAACCTTCACTGAAGTTTTTGACCTCGTCAGGAGTAACAATGATCGATCTGAGAAGCGACACCGTAACCCACCCCACCGAAGCGATGCTCGACGCAATGCACTCGGCGACTTTCGGCGATGATTCGCGTGACGGCGACGCCACGGTGCAAAAGCTTGAAGCGCTCGCCGCGGCGCGCACCGGCAAGGAAGCCGCGGTGTTCGTGCCAAGCGGCACGATGTCGAACCTGGTGTCGCTGCTCGCGCACGCCGATCGCGGCGGCGAAGTGCTGGTCGAAGGCACCTCGCATATCCTGACCGCCGAACTGGGCGGGGTCGGCAATCTCGCGGCGATGTTCTACCGCGGACTGCCGGGTACGCGCGGCGCGATGGACCTCGAGGCGCTGCGCGAGCACATCCGGCCGCGGATCAACCGCAATCAGCTTGGCACCGCGCTGGTCTGGATGGAAACCACGCATAACGCCGCCGGCGGCGCGGTGCTGCCGCTCGCGCACATGGCCGAGGTTCAGGCGCTCGCCCGCGACCACGAAGTGCCGGTGCATATCGACGGCGCGCGGATCTTTAACGCCGCGGCAGCGCTCGGCACCAGCGCGCAGGAAGTTGCAAAGCACGGTGACACGGTGTCCTTCTGCGTCTCGAAAGGCCTGTCGGCGCCGGTGGGCTCGCTGATCTGCGGCACGCGCGAGTTCACCGAGCGCGCGCGAGGTTTCCGTCGCATGGTCGGCGGCAACATGCGCCAGGCCGGGCCGCTCGCCGCCGCCGGCATCGTCGCACTCGAAAACATGGTCGAGCGGCTGCCCGAGGACCATCGCACCGCGCAGCGCCTGGCGGCGGGATTACACGCGATCGATGCGAGCACCGTCGACCCGGCAACGGTGGAAACCAACCTGGTGCGCGTTTGCGTGCGCGCGAGCGGCCGCAAGGCGGCCGAATGGTCGGCGCAAATGAAACAGCGTGGCGTGCTGGTGAGCCCGTGCGCAACGTGGGATTTGCGCTTCGTCACGCACCGCCATATCGGCGACGCGGAGGTCGATCACGCAATCAGTGCTTTCGCCGACGTGTGGAAAAGCAAGTAGTCAGCGGATGCGCTTCGCGCTGAAACTTTCCTCGATGTTGTCGTGGAAATAGCTGCCCGGTGACGGCGCATTCATCAGGCGCCGGTGGACTTCGTCCGAGACACCGGAATACTGATAAATGCCGCCATTGCTGAACTCGACCTCGAGCACGCGATTGCGCGCGTCATACCCGGCCGAGCGGATGTTGCTGGCGTTCAGGCGCTTGCGTTCCATCGCGAGAGGCGCCTATTTGAGCGCGTCCCGCACGATGTCGTCGAGCAACTTGTCGACTTCGCGCAGCG
>Ga0209514_10000828_pt1 | contig 58865 bp, 57 predicted proteins | sample Subgrocontami58m_FD_187452 | JGI IMG/M metagenome (GOLD analysis project Ga0209514, IMG submission 187452) | Subsurface groundwater microbial communities from S. Glens Falls, New York, USA - GMW37 contaminated, 5.8 m (SPAdes) (version 3) | ecosystem: Environmental > Aquatic > Deep subsurface >... | reverse complement strand
GGGCGGAAGAGCGCAGTGACCGGGCTGCGGCTCGCGCCGCTAGGCCGCCCGCATCAGATGCGCCGTCCGACGACAAAACACGCACTTGTGAAAAAGAGGTGGTGGATTGTGGCCGTTAACAACGCCTTGCGATCATCGAGAAATTGCGGTATATGGAGGGGCAGCCGATGTAGGGTGCGGAAGTCTTGGCGGAACGCCCCATGGGGCCATGCCGCATCCCGGCGCACGAAAATGTCATGACGGCCAAGTGATCAGCTATCAGCTTTTCTGATGTCTCCCCCGCTTTATCTGAGGCTGACGGCTGAGCGCTGATTGCTGAGCGCTATTTCGAAGGAGTGTGATCGATGGGACGGGTGAGAGTACGGGTGCCGGCCTCAACGGCGAACCTTGGACCGGGGTTTGACACGCTCGGGATGGCACTGAGCCTCTACAACGAGGTGGAGCTCAGCGACGAGGGCGAGGGACTCCAGCTTCAGGTCGAGGGCGAGGGGAAGGCCGAGCTGGAGCAGGCGGGCGAGCGGAACCTTGCGGTTCGAGCAGCGCAGGAGACGCTGCGGGACTTGGGCCTCCAGTCTTCCGGCCTGCGGGTACGCCAGATCAATCGGATCCCGCTGGGCCGCGGCCTTGGCAGCAGCGCCGCGGCCTGTCTCGCCGGAATCGCCGCCGCCTCCCGCTTGGCTCGCGTCGAGCTCTCGACGGATGAGCTTCTCGCCAGAGCGCTGCCTTTCGAAGGGCACCCCGACAACGTGACGCCGGCCTTGATGGGAGGTCTCACGGCTTCCGCCATCGTAGGGGGCCGCGTCGTGGCCGCCAGGGTCCCCGTTCCTGCTCACCTGAAGGCGGTGGTCGTGATCCCGGACCTCAAACTCGCCACCAAGCGCGCGCGTGAGGTGCTCCCAAAGCAGGTCCCGTTTGCTGATGCCGTCTTCAACCTGACCCGCCTGGCGCTCCTGCTCACGGGCCTCGCCACCGATCGCCTGGAACTGCTCGCACCAGGGACTGAAGACCGCCTCCACCAGCCGTATCGGGCCGCGTTGCTCCCGGGGATGGAGGCGATCCTGGACGAGGGACGGCGGGCCGGGGCGCTGGCCACCTGCTTGAGCGGGGCGGGTTCCTCGCTACTGGCACTGGTCAGCGGGGATGGCGAGGAGATCGGTCGACGGATGGGGGAGCGATGGCGGAACGAGTTCGGGATCGAGAACCGCGTGCGCCTTCTGGAGATTGACCGCCAGGGCCTCGTCTACCTTGAGTGAGGCGTCTATCCGAGTCTTCTCTTGCTGTCCCAAGACTAGAGATTGAGATGAGTCCTTGGGGGGGGATCAACCCCGCCCCTACGAAGATGTCCTGACAGGCCAGTGAACCCTCCCAGACTCATGCTGAGCGCCAAGATAATAGTGTCTGTCCCTATTTTTCTTTTCTATTTTTCTATTTTATAGTGTCTGTCCCTATTTTTCTATTTTCGTCCCTATTTTCCCTATTTCCTATTTTACTATTTTCCCGGGGGTTCCTCCAGCCTAACCCCGCCTTGTTGACCGGGCATGGCTGCCGTTTTTTTGGGCTTGCCTCCCTCCAAGAGGCGGGTTATCCTTACTGTGTGCCTGGCAAGTCTTCCGGTTGATGAAGTTGCCCCGGCGTAAGCGAACCGCTGATCTCCAGTGAGGGGCTTCAACCGGTTCTTCCTCCACGCGAACGCATCTTCACGAACGATCATCCAGGGCGAACCCGATAGCGACACGCTTCGCACCAGTCGCGGCGCCTCATTATCACATCGCCTCATCGTAGCGAAGCTGAGCTTGCCCTTTTCAGGTTGTACCGATGGCAGTTGAAGGCTATGGAGCTATACCTTAGCGAGAATGCCTTTGTCGGACTGCTGGTCTCGACCATTGAAGTCTACCGCAAGGAGTGCTTCGGGGTCCTGCTTGGCCAGAGTATGTCCGAACGAATCCTCGTCGATTTCGTGGTTCCGTACCAGACGGCGAACCGGAAGTTTCGCGAGGTACACGTCGATCTGATGCGGAGTCAGCGGGTCGAGGAGGCCGTCAGGAGCACGTCACGCTGGGAGTGCGTGGGCGACTATCACTCGCACCCGATGTATGGCGCCATCCGGGCGACCACGATACTGAGCGCGGCCGATAAGCATTTCTTCAAGGATGGGAACGTCGCCATTGTGGTGGCCATTAACGATTCAGCGAGGCAGCAGCGATGGAACTACGTTCAGGGTGGCGGCGTATCCGGCAGCATTAACGGGTACAACATCCGGATTGCCGGATACTACAAAACCAACGGGATCATCGAGCGAGCGCCGATCCACTGCCCATACGCCATCGGGTTTCAGGCCAAGGAGCTGAACAGCAAGGAGTGAGTCGTCGCCATGGCCGTGCGCTCCCACGCGCAGCTCAAGCAGCTCATGGATGAGCTATATCACCGCTACAGTCGACCTGTCTTTCTCTCGACCAGCGCCCTCAGCATTCCCCACAAATATCGTCACCCGGATGACCGCGAAATCGCTGCCTTTGTGGCCGCCTCTCTTGCCTATGGCAACGTCAAGCAGATCCACCGCAGCGCCAATGCCGCGCTGGAGGTGATGGGGAAGAGTCCAGCCAGGTTCATCCGGCGATTCGATCCTGCCCGCGATGCCGCCCGGTTCCAACGGTTCGTTCACCGCTTCAACTCCGGTGTTGATCTCGCGCTCCTCTGCCATCTGCTCCATCAGGCCATCGCGGCGGAGGGATCGCTTCAGGCCTTCTTTCTCAAGGGGTATGACCCCACTCACGACGATATTGAGCCTGCCCTGAACAGCTTTGTTGAGCGGATGCTGTCACTTGATGTCTCTGCCTTCTACCCCTCTGGCACGCTCCCGGCAAAGGCCGGCGTTCGCTTCTTTTTTCCTTCACCAGCCCAAGGGAGCGCCTGCAAGCGCCTCAACCTGTTCCTGCGCTGGATGGTGCGTCGCGGGGATGCAATCGATTTCGGCATCTGGACAGCGGTGTCGCCTGGCAAGCTGATCGTGCCCCTCGACACGCATGTGGCTCGAATCTCGCGGCAACTCGGCCTAACCAGGGTGAAGCAGCCCAACTGGCGAATGGCCAAAGAGGTAACGCAGCGACTCCGGACGTTCGATCCTGAGGATCCCGTGAAGTACGACTTTGCCCTGTGCCGCCTCGGGGTCCTGAAGCAGCCGATCCCAAGCCTCGGATGATTAACGCTCTGCGCGTCGACCCCGCAGCGGGCGGCCTTCGGTGCAGCCACAATACGATTTGCTAATGAGTAGCGGTTGGCCTTAACAGCATTAGGCTGACCAGCGTTTGCCGGCAATGGCGGTGCGTGAAAAACATTGGCACGCCCCTAGAACGGCAAGAGAATTGCGGTAATCGTTGGAGTTCTAAGGATGGAATAGGCCGACCAGCCTAATACTGATAGCCTGACCGGGCTAATCAATAGTTGGGCAGACAGTGACCGTGGGTGAGGATGGTGATCGTAACGCGGGCCGCGATGATGGCCCGGGGCTGACCAGCGTTTCGAATTAGGTATTGTACTTCCGAGAACGCGGTTTCGGCCAAGTGCCGCGGATTCCAGAGCCCGAGGTGAGCAATTCCAAGAGCGGAGATTCAGTCTGATCCCACCATCATGATGGGCAAGCTGGTCATCACGGGAACCCGAGTCACCGTGGAACTCGTCTTCGAGAAGCTCGCCGCCGGCGAGACCGTCGAGCAGTTGCTGGAAGCCCATCCTCGCTTAACACGCGAAGGCGTTCTCGCTGCGCTCGACTTCGCGGCGCGCGCCCTTCGCGCGGATGTCGTCTATCCGATACCCGACAAGGCTGCATGAACTTCCTCGCTGACGAGGGAGTAGATCGCCAGATTGTCGATCGTCTTCGAGCCGACGGGTATGACGTGTACTACACCGCCGAGTCAGCTCCCGCTTGCTCAGATGAAGAGCTGCTTCGGTGGCGAGATGATCTTAGCGAGGGTGAGCGCGTCCGACTATTCAATCGGTAGCGCTGACGTGCTGGGGGCTACCCAGCTCAAGAGCTAATTCCGCGCTTTCATCTCATCTGTCCAAAGAATGGGGGAGTGTGCAGTGGGGATAATCGGTTTATTCGACAAATATGCGCCAGGACCACTCGAGGTTTCCATCTTTTTGCTCGGCTTTTCTCTCCTACTGGCTGCACTAGGCGTGGTTAAGACGCTTCCCCTTGGGAAGAGTACAATTCCCATCCCGACGGAGCGAAAATGGAAAATTGGATTCGGTCTTAGCGGCTTCGTCCTGGTGCTTACCAGTATCGCGATTTCGCTGCAAAAACCTGTCTGGAAACCTGGGGTGTCTGAGGAGCTAGTATACAAGGGAGGGGGAAAAGCCAAGGCTCAACAAATCGTAGCCGATGGCGAACGGCTCTATGTGCTGACAAGTATTGGAAACATCATGCGGGCCGATAAAAATGATAAGGAAGGGGAAACTGTGGATCCCGGAACCAACACGAAGCAGATCGCTGCTGCCGGTGGTTTGCTCTACGTGCTGAAGGATACCGGTGAAATCTGGGCCGTCATGTTAGCGGAGAAGAGACGTGACTATAACTATAACTATAACTATAAGAAGATAGATCCCGGAATAAACACCCGCCAAATACTCGCTATTGGAGAGGCGCTGTATGTCTTGAAAAAAAGTGGGGAGGTCTGGAGAGTCTGGACCCCATTCAGCGAAGGCAACGACAAGGCCGGCGAGGTGGGCCTAAAACGGGAATTCATACGCCTCCGCGGACTAGAAGATGTAGAGCAAATTGCCTCGTCAGGCACCATGCTGTTTATTCTAAAACGTGACGGTGCCATTCAGCGATACTTTCCAATGCCGGAGAGCAAGTCTGCATTGATGGACATGAAGGAATGCGGACAGGCAAAATATATCGCTGTTGACGGTGGAACGCTGTACCTTATCGACGCGCAAAACGATGAGGCTTTCATCTGTCGACCTAGAAGCCGTACGCCTCTGTTCGGAGGCCTTAAGCGTCTTTTCAAGGGACAAATCGTGAAGAAAATCGATGCTAGTGGCGGGATGGCGTACATTCTCACAAATGAAGGAAACATTTGGGGGTACGGCGCGGTCAACGACCGCTTACGGCCGACGGCGCTTTTTAAGTCGGCAGCAGAGGATCCCGCTATTATCTCGATAGCCGCCCATCACCAGGGGTGCTTCGCGGTAAAAAATGACGGCAGTGTTTGGAGGTATAGCGAATTTATTCGGAAACAGTAGAGGCGAGGCGGCAGCATCGGGGTTGAATAGGTGAATCGGGGGATGGCGAGAGTCAGGATTATTCCCTTCGACTGCGAGGCGTGGGGCGGAGAATTCTACGAAACCGCGGGTGGACGCTGCCATTCATGTGGCCGGCTCCTGTACCGCCAACATCTGGCTGTCCGGTTGTCCAAAGACACCAGCCTCCGTGATGCGACGCCCCCGCTCTGTACGACCTGCACTCCTGTGGCACGTTCAAGACCATGAAAAAGGTGCACCCGGCGGTAGGCTGCGGGTTCGCGCGTATTTCCCGCGTCCGGTATGTGTCCGCTGCAAATTATGCTGGGCGCCGAATAACGCTTGACCACCGGATGAATATATCGTACGGTATGACGTACGATATCGAAGGCCGTTGGAGGGAATGACATGACGAGCATCACAGCCACTGAGGCCCGAAAAAGACTGTACGCACTCCTGGACGATGTAGCCGATTCCCATGAACCCATCCAGATCGCCGGCAAGCGCCATTCGGCAGTGCTCGTGTCGGAAGCCGACTGGCGTGCCATCCAAGAAACGCTGTACCTGGATTCCATCCCGGGAATGCGCGCCTCGATTCGCAAGGGCTTGACAACGCCTGTCGAGAAGTGTTCCGAGGAGCTTGATTGGTAAGATGGAAGCTCGTCTACACCAGTCATGCGAGGCGTGATGCCAAGCAGTTGGCGCGTTCCGGACTCAAACCGCAGACAGAGCGCCTTCTCGCAATCCTGGCTCAAAATCCCTATCAGAATCCCCCTCCGTACGAGCGACTCGTCGGAGACCTCGCCGGCGCCGTATCTCGCAGGATCACCATCCAACACAGGCTCGTGTACCAGGTGCTGGACGACATCAAGACTGTCAAGGTCATCCGTCTGTGGACCCATTACGAATGACCCCCGCAAATCACGGGGTTAACAATGCCGGGCGCGCTGGCGGCAGGCAACAAGTGATGGGCAAGTCTCAAGGGGTGTTAATTGAAAGCAGGCTCAGGTGGAAGGATCACTCTCCATGTCTAGCACGCGCAGCATCTCGTCATGGAGTAGGCCGTTGCTGGCCACGATCTGGGGGTTAGACAGGCGATGGGGCCCACCGCGCAGATCGGTTATCCGGCCGCCAGCCTCCGTGACCATCAGCGAGCCGGCCGCCATGTCCCACGGGTACAGCTTCAGCTCCCAGAAGCCATCAAACCGACCGGCGGCCACATAGCACAGGTCGAGGGCTGCGGAGCCGGGGCGGCGAACGCCTTGAGCTCGCTTCATGAACCTTACGAAATAATCCAGATTGTTCTGCGTGGCGCCTGCGACGTCATTCGGAAATCCTGTGGCCAGCAGGGCGTGCGACATCGTACGGATGGTCGAGACCTGTAATCGCTTGCCGTTCAGAAACGCCCCCCCACCTCGCTCGGCCGTAAACATCTCCTCCAGATTCGGATCGTAGACCAACCCGAAGATCAGCTCGCCGTCTTTTTCCACACCGATCGATACCGAGAAGCAGGGATAACCGTGGGCATAATTTGTAGTGCCATCCAACGGATCAACGAGCCAGCGGTATCCGGAGTTGCCGTCAAGTCTGGTCCCCTCCTCACACACTACGCTGTGATGCGGCAGCGTCTGCCGGACCATGGCGGCGATCGCCTCTTCCGAGCGGCGATCTATGTCGGTGACGAGATTCTTCTCACTCTTAAATTCGATGATTGGCCTCTGTTTCAGCCCTTGACGAAGGATCACGCCGGCCTCCTTCGCGGCCCGCAGTGCCACCTCACGTATCGCATCGATCTCCATCGGACCTCCTTGTGAAAGTGTTCTTGTAATCTATCACATCCGCGGGGTAGTGTCTAAGCCCCCTCGTCCTCGCCAACTGCGTTGCTCCGGGCAAGGGGTGGTGATAATATGGGTGCAGCCCCTGGCATCCGGTATCGCACGCATGCGACGTGTTCGCGGAGATCACGGTCATGGCCATCGTATGGAAGTGCCTCATCTGCGGCCACCATCAGCAGAGTGACCAGCCGCCTGACCACTGCCCGATCTGTGGCGCACCAAGGGAAGAGTTCGTCCTCGTGGAGGAGGACTGATCATTGTTGAAGACCTTTGAGAATCGGCAGAAGAGGAATGGCGCTTCATGAGCCTGCTATCAAGGCCCACACCGTTTGATATGAGGCGGAACATGCTCGGAAAAGATGGGCTTCAGAGGCTCCTGGACTTCGCAGTCGGGGCAGCCCAGGAGGCCGGGGCGATCGTCATGGACTATTTCCAGACCGCTCTTTCGCCGGAGCGGAAGCCGGATCACACCTTCGTGACGGTGGCCGACCGCAAGGCCGAAGAGAGGCTCCGGGCGCTGATCCGACAGGCCTACCCGGACCACGGCATTCTTGGAGAAGAGTTCGGCGAGCAGCAGAGCAGTTCCGGCTGGACCTGGATCATCGATCCGCTTGACGGTACCGCCTCTTTCCTCCACGGCGTTCCGCTCTTCGGCGTCTTGCTTGGATTAGAGGTCGAAGGAGAGGTCATCCTTGGGGTAGCGAACTTCCCCGCGCTGGGTGAGCTGGTTTCGGCAGGCAGGGGAATGGGCTGCTTCTGGAATGGACGTCGCGCCGCCGTCTCCAGTGTGGACAACCTGAAGGAGGCGTTGCTCCTCTACACGGACGGCGCCGGCTTCGAACCCCATGGGCGCGAGCTGGCCTTCCGCCATCTGACCGCTGCCACCCGGATGCACCGGAGCTGGGGCGATTGTTATGGACACATTCTGGTCGCAACGGGGCGTGCGGAGGTGATGCTCGATCCGGTGATGAACATCTGGGACTGTGCGGCACTACTGCCGATCCTGCAGGAAGCAGGAGGGAACTTTACGGATTGGGAGGGACGGCCAACCATTCGGGGGGGGAACGCTATCTCAACCAATGCACGACTGTTCGACCAGGTGATGCAAGTCGTCAGGGAGTAGGGGAGGGCTTAATGCCCTCCCGTGGGACGGGCGGGGATGAACCCCGCCCCTACACCGCACGAGACGGAAACGGGCGCCCCTAGAGTCAGGAACGCCCGTCACGATGCCGCAATGGCCGTTATCTCTCCTGTAGCTTGCCTCGTTCTTTCTCCATCGCATCCTTGCCGGCCTGGTAGGCAGCAGTGAGAATTGCCTTTTTCTCTTCAAAGATCTCTCTGCCTACCCCGATCGCATCTTCAACCCGGTCTTTGACGTCATCAACGAGATCGGTGCTTCGATCCTTGGCGTCTGTCGCGAGACCGCGGAGACGAGTGCGCGTTTGTCGGCCTCCCTCTGGAGCAAATAGAAGCGCCAAGCTCGCCCCAAGCGCGCCACCAACGAGAAACGCGAGGGCTACAGAAGCAGGAGCACATCCCCGTTCTTCGCTCATGTCGATTACCTCCTTCCCACAAGTCGTACAAGCAAGGTTCGTAGGCCAACCCGAAGGCCGGTCATGAGAGCAGCAGAGCCGATCAACTTCGGAAAAACGATGTGCTGTACCAATTGATTCGCATCCCGCACTGTCTGCCCTACTTCAGCAATCGCCTCAAGCGTCCCGTCCATTTTTTTCAATCCACCAGTCACCTGGTCAGAGGCGCGGTTGAGGTTCCCAATAACCTCTTTCAGCTCGATCAGCGTAGGTCGTAATTCAAGCTCAACCAGCCTGAGAAAATCCTCTGCCTGCCTGGCGGTCCGCCGAATCTGCACGAGCGCGGGGATCATGCCGCACACCAGGAGAAAGAATAGGGCCACAATGGACCATACCGCGTATTCTGTCGTAGGCATCGCGCCTCCCCAGCAAAAATCGAAAGAAGCCCTGATTACTGTACCAAAGCCGCCAAGTAAGGTCAAGCCATAAGATTACTGTGGAAATATCCGGCAGCAGATCACGCCTGCGCGATAATTCTACGACCCAACGGCGTGGTGCTCGGGCTTTCGTGCGCCGCGACTGCTTGACACCCCTCTTCTCCTCAGCTAAGGTCAGGTGAGAGGGGATGCAATGGATGCAACGAATGTGGGGTCCCATGAAATGGGTAACGAGGCGCTACCGCGGCATACCAATAGGCTGATCTACGAGACCAGCCCGTACCTGCTTCAGCATGCCCATAATCCGGTGGACTGGTACCCATGGGGGGAGGAGGCACTTCACCGGGCGAGGGAAGAGAATCGTCCGATACTCCTCAGCATCGGCTACTCCACCTGCCATTGGTGCCACGTGATGGCGCATGAGTCATTTGAGGACGAAGCGATCGCCAAGCTGATGAACGAGAACTTCGTCTGCATCAAGGTCGATCGGGAAGAGCGGCCCGACCTCGACGAGATCTATATGGCGGCCACGGTGGCCCTGAACCAGGGGCGAGGCGGGTGGCCAATGACGGTTTTCCTGACCCCCGATCAGCAGCCGTTTTTCGCGGGGACCTACTTCCCACCCAGGGACGGGTTCGGCCGCCCAGGATTCCCGACGATCCTCAAACAGATTACGCAGTTCTGGCGCGAGCAGCCCGACACTCTTCGGACCCAATCGGACGAGATCACCGAACGCTTGCGTGAGGCTTCTCGCCCGTCCGTCCCCTTGCCGGTGGGGCAGACCGAGGTTGCGCAAGCCGTCACCCACTTCGCTGGGAGCTTCGACCCGGTCCATGGCGGATTCGGGCCCGCCCCCAAGTTCCCTGCCGCGACGGGCCTGTCGCTCCTGCTGCGCCACCACCGGCGCACCGGCGATGCCCACGGCCTGCATATGGTGCGGACGACACTCGACGCCATGGCGCGTGGCGGGATCTACGACCAGATCGGTGGCGGATTTGCCCGGTACTCGACCGACGAGCGCTGGCTGGTCCCTCACTTTGAGAAGATGCTCTACGACAACGCGCTCCTGACCAGGACCTATCTGGAGGCCTTTCAGGTGACCGGAGACCCGTCCTATCGGCGAATCGCGGCCGAACTCCTCGACTATATCCTGCGCGAGATGACCGCGCCGGAGGGGGGCTTCTACTCCGCCAGAGACGCCGACTCAGAGGGGCAGGAGGGGAAGTTCTACGTCTGGACGCCTGCTGAGATCGAGGCGATCCTGGGCGAGGAGGAGGCGCGCCGGTTCTGCACTTACTTCGACATCACGGAGAGCGGCAACTGGGAGGGTAGGAGCATCCCCAACGTCCGGCGCACGCTCGAACAGGTCGCGGTGAAGCTCGGGATCAGCGCCCCAGAGCTTCAGGCCTCCCTCGACCGGACGCGCCCAAAGGTCTACGAGGCTCGGCGGCAAAGGGTTGCACCCGGCCTGGACGATAAGATCCTGACAGCCTGGAACGGGATGATAATCGGCTCGATGGCGGAGGGGTCTCGCATCCTCGGCGATCGGCGGTACCTCGATGCCGCCGTCCGTGCGGCCGACTTCCTGCTCACCACCTTGATCCGACCGGATGGCCGGCTGCTCCGGACCTACCGGGCTGGCAAGGCGCACCTAGGCGCCTACCTTGAGGATTATGCCTACCTCGCTGAAGGGCTGATCGACCTCTATGAGGCGGGCGGAGCTGCGCGCTACCTCTTTGAAGCCGTCAGGCTGGCCGAGTGCCTGCTAGCCGATTTCGCGGATGAGCCGAGCGGCGCCTTCTTTACGACCGCGCGGGACCACGAATCGTTGATCCTGCGCCGGCAAGAGGGGACTGATGGCGCCTTACCGAGTGGCAACGCCGTGGCGGCCTCGGCGCTGGCCCGCCTCTCGTTTCACCTGGACCGAGAGGACCTGCGGAGCGCGGCGCATCGCGCCATCGTGGCCTTCGGCAAACAGATCGCCCTGTATCCGCACGCCTTCGCCAAGAGCCTTGCCGTCGTGGATCTCCTCCTGGAGGGGCCGACAGAGCTGGCCTTGATCGGCGCGCCAGCAGAGGCGGGATTTGAGGCGCTGCGCCAGGAGATCGGACGCCAGTATCTCCCAAACCGGATCGTGGCGCATCACGATCCGGTTGAAGGCGATCCACCCCCCTTCCCTCTGCTATTGGGGAAGGGATTGGTCAACGGTCGCGCGGCGCTCTACGTCTATCGCAACTTCACCTGCCAGGCCCCGATCACCGATCCGGCTCAGGTAGCCGAGGCCCTCGGCGGTACCGCGCGACGCTCGGCCGGCGGTACAGGCGCTTGACTTGAGCCAGGTAAGCGGGTAGCCTGAATCTTGGAGTGGCAAAGGGGGCCTTACGATGGTGCCTGATGTGCTGACGAGACACGACCACGCGCTTCCGGGGTACATGCCGCCGCATAAACGGGATAGGCGACGCGCGGACAGCTACCTGAAGACGCTCGAGACACGCCAGAAGGAGAAGGCCGCCCTCGAAGCCCAACTGGAGGCGAACCGGCTGAAGCGGGCGGAGTTCTGGAAGCAGAACGGCTACGGGTGGCTACTGCGGCTTGACCGTTACCCAGCCTGGAAAGAGAAACATTCGGCCTATCAGGTGCTCGCGGAAGAGCGGGTGCAGCTCGTTGAGAAGCTTCGGCAAAAGACCCTGGATCTGAACCGCAGCCCTGAGGACAAGGACGGCGATGGGCTGGTCGATACCGATCAATACCCGGATAAGATCGGCCAAAAGAAGGCGAAGCCGGCCTGGATCGCGCTGGTCGATCCCGGTAACTGCTCCGGATGTGGCGGGCACAATGTCAAGCATGGGGAATGGGTGACACCGTGTCAGTCGGTCTGCCCGGTCGATTGCATCTCGCACCTGACGCCCGAGCAGGTCAAGCTGCATGGATACGACCGCAGCGTCCATGACAATGTGCCGTCCGTTCAGATCCGGTTCGACGAATGTATTGGGTGCGACAAATGTTCGCAGGCTTGCTCGCGAGATGCGTGGAACGCCATCACAATGGTGAGGACCGAGAAACTCGAGGAGTTTTTCGAGATCAAGCTCACAAATAAATATCCAGGCCGCGCCTCAAACGACATCGACTTCGGTCGGCTTGACCAGCTCACCGACGAGGAGTTTTGCAGCCTGTATACAGCCGTATAGCCCTGGAACCCAGGGTATAGGGTGTAGCGTATAGAGGGTCTAAGACCCCTGCACGCTTGGACCATCCGCCTGCACTGTGCTATCGGCTAATGTTGCACCTCAAAGCCGTGCTCGCCCTTTGGCTCCTCCCATACCACCTCGACCGAACCGACACGGGCTGCCGGTGGACCTTTCCGACACCAGGCGATCATCGCGTCCACGGCCGACTTCTCGCCTTCAAACATTGCCTCCACCCGGCCATCCAAGCCGTTCCGCACCCAACCATCAACGCCCCAGGCTATTGCTTCATCCACCGTGGAGGCACGGAAAAAGACCCCCTGGACCCGCCCTGAGATCCAGACATGGGCTCTGACGTGCTCTTGTCCTGCCATATCGCTTCCCTATCCGGAGACCGGTACGCTTCGCCACAGACGCCGGTAGTATCGGTCCAGGGCCGCGTCGGAGCCGATCATCGCCAAGGAGCGCGCCATCATTCCATAGACGGCGCCACGCGGGGTCTTGATGATGACGCCAGGATCAAGCAGATTGGGCGATCGCTCGATCAGCGCCAAAGTCTTGAGGCCGATGAACAGCGGCCAGACACAGGCCAGACGCATTCGGACTTCGTGTCTCGGGATCGCCATCGTATAGGCCCAGCCTTCATGGTAGTGCTCGAGCGTAAGGGCGAGGAGGGAGTGTAGCAGCGGCTTGACCCTAACCACGGCGGTTGGGTCGAGCAGGTCGGCCGGCTGAAGGCCCAGCGCTTCCAGCTCCTGCTGCGGTAGGTAACAGCGTCCTATCCGGAGGTCCTTCGGGAGATCGCGCAGCACGTTCGTCATCTGGAGCCCCTTCCCAAATCGAACGCCGCGTCGCCTCATCGCCTCCCGGTCCCACCCGGCGAGGGACGAGCGATGCACCATGTGGATGTCGGTCCAGAACTCCCCCACGCACCCGGCGACATAGTAGGTGTAACGGTCCAGGTCGGCTCGCGCCTGCAGGGCGACGAGGCGACCCTCATCCTCTCCGGGGAAGGTGGCGAGATCCATAACCATCCCTTCCGTCAGGGTCAGTACTACGTCACGGATCATCGTCTGATCGGACAGACTGAGGGAATGAAGAATGGCAAATCCCTCGTCGAGGCGGGTGAGCAGTTCCCGCTCCGCCGCGACCTGCTGCCGTTCCGCGAGCACCTCTTTGATCGCCAGAATTCGCTCCACCCGTCCTTCCCTGAACGCCTCGCGGAAGAGATCGAGATGCTTCAGGCGGTCTGCGCGGCCAATGAGAGTGGTGTCGGCGATAGTGTCTGCCGCCCTGGCGAAGAGGTACGCCAGACCGATCGGTCGCCGCACATCGCTGGGAACGACCTTCAAGGTCAAATAGAATGAGCGACTGACTCGCTTGAGGAGCGTGCAGAGCAGGTCGTGATCGTTCATCGCGGTGGGCGGTTCGGCTGGACTCACCACAACAGGTGGAGGCTAATCCAGGTAACTACTCAGGTCGATAGACTGAAGACTGTTAGGGGTTCGTCATGCGTGATCATGCAAGACTCCGACACGGTCGAGGGGCTCGATTCGTGCCCTGTGAGATAATTTAGAGCCTTCAGTCTTCAGCCCAAACACCTGAGTAGTGCTACTCCAGGTCGATGTCCCGAATGGGCCGGGCGACGGGTTCGTCTTTCGCCTTCTTGAGCAGCTCCTTGAATTTCCGCTCTAACAGCTTCCCTTTTTCCTTCTCTGCTTCCATCGACTCTTTAAAGCGCGCCTCCCGCCGGCCAGCCTCGCCCTTCAACCCCTCGACCGCAGCCTTCAGGTCTGTGACGGCCGCCTCTTTGGGTGGCAGCTCATGATGCAAGACTGCGCCACGTTCGGGGTCAACGATCAGCCTCGCCTGGCAGCAAGGGCAGATCACCTCGATGGTAAACTTCGCCTCTTCGCTCATCATTCGATCCCAACCCGGCCTCGCACAAAGACAGACTAGCATACCGTACATCCCGTTGCAAAACCGGGTCGGTATGGGTACTGGGGAAGAGGGTCTCTCGGGTCAGTAAATGGCCGCCCATCCGGCAGGGTCATGGAAGAGGCGAATGCACTTGATCCGTCGATCTTCGGCCAGAGTAAACCAGTGACGAGTCCCAGCGGGCACGGCGATCAGATCGCCTGGGCCTACCCCTACATCGAAGTAGCAACCACTGCGGCCGCGGATCGTGAAGATGCCGTGGCCATCGACCACGAACCGCACCTCGTCCTCAGCGTGGTGATGCTCACGATTGAACTTGTCGAGCAACATCTCCAGGTCGGGGGTCTTTTCCCAGAGGACAACGATGTCGGCTGTAACATACCCCCCTTCAGCCTTGAGCTTCTCCAGGTCGCCCTCAAACGTCACCAGGGTCTCCGCCTTTTCGGCCTCAGTCAGGGTGTAGTTGTCCCGCAATCCACCTCGCAGTTTCGACACATCCCAGTTGCGGTAGACGAGGCCCTCCCCCTCGAGAAACCTCACCATCTCTGCCGGCGCCTCGATGCGCCGGTTATCGGGGTGCACCCTGATCGCCGTCATGCTTTCCCTCCCATCCGGAGCAGGTATTCAAACATGAACTCGAAGGCTTCAACGTGTCGCTTAGCCTCGAAAGGATTCGCTCCCCAGGCATACAGTCCATGGCTCCGGATCAGGATTCCGGGCACCCTCTGGTCTGTGATTCGCCCCGCCACGGCCTCTGCCAGGGCAGGGAGCTTAAACAGATTCGCCACAATAGGAATCCGGGCCTCTGCCGCCTCTTCCCAGATATCAAGCCCCTTGATCATCTCAAGATCCCGGAGCACGACCTCACCCCGGGAGGAGAAGAATTCGGCAATCAGGTTGTTCCACACCGTATGCACGTGCAAAACGCAGCCGCACCCGGTGACCTCGTAGATGCGGGCGTGAACCACCGTCTCAGACGACGGGCGTAGTTCGGTTAGGCTCACCATAGGCCGAACTTCGAGCCCTGCTGGTTGAAGCGATCCGTCCACCAGGAGGAAGTCGGCCGCCGTCATCGCCTCTTTGTCCCGACCGCTGGCGGAGACGACCAGCAAGAGCGGATCGCCCGGGGCGCTGACCCGAGCCGAGAGGTTGCCGCTGGTCGCGGGGAACCATCCCCGCCGGGCGAAGCCGGCCGTAATCTCGACCAGGGCCGTCAGGGCCGGCTCTGTGGCTTGGTGCGCCGTTGTCATCCGCGTACCTCTACTGCCGCACGGTCGAGCACCGCCATGACATCATAGAAGGTCTCAAACGGCTCATAGGGAATCCCAGCTTCCCGGCACTTAACGATCAATAGATCGCGGGCGATGACCATGTCGGCCAGTCTGGCCGCGGGCAGGTCCGTGACCCCGTCCCCCACCACCACCCTGCGATATTGCGCGGGCGGAAACCGCCGCATAATGCTGGGCTTGCACATCCCGCAGTCGGACTGGCAGGACTCGTCGCATCCATGGGGCCAGAGGATGTGCACCGTGGGACCGCTCCAGTCGCTCCCGTTACAGTAGATCTGATCCCGCGGTAGGATCCCCTCCAGGATGGGGTAGATGAAGAAGTCAACTCCTCCGCTGGTCAGTAAGAACCGGTGGCGGTGAAGCCGGCAGTACTCCAGAAACTCCAGAAATCCGGACCGTAGCGTGGCAATCCGCCGAGCATACGCCACCATCTCCGGGACGCGAGACGAAGGAATCTGAGCAAACAGACGGCCGACCCCCTCCCGTACGCTCACCGTCCCGGCAATGATCGCGTCACGCACCGCCTCCCATCCTAGCGGGCCAAAGGCCTTAAAGAGGGCCACGATGACCTCCTGCTCGGCGGCGGTCCCGTCGAAATCGCAGAAGATGACCGTCTGCCGACTCATGCCGAAAACTCTTTCGGGATTCGGGCCTTGCCGCTGCCCCACCGGTCAAGGGCCGCTCGAAGATCGCTGCTTTCTGCGGCAGCTTCCTCTAAAGGAGTTCCGGCCGCGCCGGCGGCCATCGCCGCGCGGAAGGCCCGCCCACCCGCAGCCGCGCCGCCCGGATGACCGTGAATGCCACCGCCGGCATTGATCACGACATCGAGACCGAAGTCGTCCAACATGTGCGGTGCCATTCCTGGGTGAATCCCCGCTGACGGGACTGGGAAGGCTGGACGGTGGGGCAGGTAGCTTTTATCCGTCAGTCGCGAGGCCAAATCCAAGGCCTCGGACCGTTCCAGGGCCATCCCGCCATAAGGGGACGGGAACAGGACCAGATCGGCCCCGGCCAGCCGCATCAGCGTCCCCAGTAAAAGCGGTGCAGCGATGCCGTAGTCGTCAGAAGGGTAGAGCGCTCCAGCCAGCGCCGGGTGGGCCACGAGTGGCACGGTAATCTCCGGATCCTCGGCCAGCCGCTGCAAGAGATCAAATCCGTAGGGCAGGACATTAATGAGCAGGGCGTTGGCCCCCAAGCGCACCGCCCGTCTGGCCTTCTCGGGCAACTGGTGGACGGGACCGGTGAGATTGATGGCGTACAGCACCGCCTGACCCGTCTCCCGTCGCGCCCGCTCGCCCGCCTTCAGACACGCCTCCAGGCGCTGCTCAAACGGCGCTTCCGAGTCGTTGAAGAAGATCTCGTCGTCCTTGATCAGGTCCACGCCGCCCAATGCCTGCTGGAAAAAGCCCTCGGCCAGCTCAGCAAGTGTAAGCCCCACGCAGGACTTGAAGATGCTCATGAGTAACGGCCGGCCGTGGACTCCGAGCCGCTCGCGCACCCCTTCCACGCCCAGCTTCGGCCCAGCAAAAGCGACGGCGAAGTGGGGTGGCAGGGTGAGGTCCACCAGGCGGATCTTGCCATCCATAGAGAGCTTGCCGAAGGTACAGGTGAGCAGCGCCGGGAGGTCGGGCGTGAGATTCGCCAGCGGGTAGGCGATACGGATCAGGTTCCCCTCCACCGTCACCACGCGGCCGGCGTGACGGTCCAACGCTTCCTGCCGGGCGGCCGGCAGGCCGGTCCAACTGCCGACGGTCATGCCCAGCGCGATCGTCTCGGCCTTCTTGGTCAGATCACCAGAGGCGGCCAGACGATAGGTCGCAATAACATAATCTTTCCAGGTATCGTTCAATCCAGACACTCTGGTTAATTGGCGCAAGGCCCTCGCGTCGCCTCCGCCCTGTCGGCAAGAGTAGCGTAGGACTCTTTGACGAGAGATTGCGGATCGATTCCCAGCGCCTGCTGTATCCCTTGGACCTCGTCGGCGACCAGTGGCAGTTCCCCTGAGTGATCGATAGTCCCTTGAAGTTCAACAAAGCTGCCCAACCCCTGCACCTTGTCGAGGTGGATCCGGACATTGCCAATCACAAAGGTCTCGCGCCGCTTCGTGACCACTACGCTGGCACCGAGCGCCTTGGTAAGCATCGCCTTGAGACCCTCAGAGTCCTCTGCTTGGTAGAGATCGTAGTGGCTTTCCCGTGCCTCGGCAACATCGTTTCGGGCATAATAGATCAGCTCTGCCCCTGATTCTGACGACTCCCGGAGCTTGAGGCGGCCATGGCTCACGCTGAAATAGGTATCGATCTGCCGCTCCGGCTCCTGACCCTCCGCCCCAAGCGACTCGCAGGCCTCTCGAAGCTTTCCGAGATCTTCACAGCGTGCTTTCAGCTCGATATTTAGCATCAGTTAATTCCTCATCGCGCGGACCTGCCCCTCGAACCGGGCATCCGGTTCCAGTCGGAACTCCTCCCCGCACTTGCCGCACTTTCCCAACCAGGAGCGATCCGGCTGTCTGGCCAGTGTGACGGCGCCGCAGACTATCTGGCCGGCAATACGGTGAAGCGTGATAGCGACAAACTGTTCTTCCACTGTCTCCCTCCGGGCATCAAGTCGTCCCAATTTCCTCTGTTATCTCATGGGGGGGGGGGGGGGAAGACGGCTCGCTGATCGAAAGGGCGGCCTCCTCCTCAGGTGGTCGCGCCTGAGCCCCCCGGTAAACACCCGGCAGGCGCTTCGTCGTCGATGGCCGCGCGGACCGCAATAGCCAGGTCGGCTTGGGAAAATGGCTTCCGGACGTAACCGATAACCCCCAGGCTTTCCAGGCTATGCTGAATCTCATCCGGGGCATAGCCGGTGGCGACCAACACCTTGATTTCAGGGTTGAGGACGCGCAGGGCCGGGATCAGGTTCGCCGCCCCCATCCGGGGCATGACGGCGTCGGTGAGGACCATGGCGATGCCGGAGTGAGCCTGGAAGGTCGCCAGCGCCTCGACGCCATCTGCGGCGCTGAGAACGGTGTACCCAAGACCGCTCAGAAGGATCTCCCCCAGCTCCAGGACCATCGGATTGTCCTCCACTAACAGGAGCGTCTCGGTCCCCCGCGGCAGAGGCTTCTCTGCCGAAGGCGCGACTTCTGCCGGAGTGGGAATCAGGGGGAGGAAGACGTGGAAGGCGCTCCCTTGGCCCTCGGCCGTCTCCACCTCGATCCAGCCCTCGTGCTGGTGAGCGATCCCGTAAACCGAGGCCAGACCCAAGCCGGTTCCATGGCCAGTCTCCTTGGTCGTGAAGAAGGGCTCGAAGATACGATCCCGGATGGTGGCCGGGATGCCGGTCCCGGTATCGGCCACGGTCACGCAGGCAAAGGCGCCCGGCCGACGCTCCGGATGCCCACCCAGGCTCGCCTCGATAAGTATGATCGGCGTCAGCCGAAGGGTCAGGGTTCCGCCCTGAGACATAGCGTCACGGGCGTTGGTGGCTAGGTTGAGGAGAATCTGCTGCACCTGAGCGCCATCGGCATTGACGACGAGGGGCTCATGAGTGGGCTCCAGCTCGATCGCGATCGTCTCGGGAAGCGTTCGCCGCAAGATGCTCACCGTCTCTCGGAGCAGCGGGTCCAGGTCCAGCGGCTTCCGTTGCAGCGGGGCCTTCCTCGCAAAGCTTAATACCTGGCCCACAAGATCCGCGGCCTGGCGGCCAATCGCCGGCACCCGGCTAAGGTGACGATATCCCTTGCTATCCGCGGGCATCTGCTCCAAGGCGAGCTCTGCGAAACCGATGATCCCATTCAGGTGATTATTGAAGTCGTGCGCTATCCCCCCGGCCAGGAGGCCGATGGCCTCCAGCTTCTGCGCCTGGCGAAGCCGATCTTCGAGGCGTCTGCGCTCGGCGATATCCTGTTTGATGGCGATGAAATGGGTAATGTCCCCGCGTTCGTCCCTCACTGGCGTAACGGTTTGCTCTTCGGTGTAGAGGCTGCCATCCTTGTGGCGATTGACTATCTCGCCTTGCCATACTCTCCCGGAAAGAACGGTCTCCCACAGGTTGTGGTAGAACGCCTGATCGTGTTGGCCCGACTTCAGGATGCGCGAGTTCTGGCCGATGGCCTCGTTGGCTCTGTAGCCGGTCAGCCGCGTGTAGGCCGGGTTGACCCAGATGATCGTCCCGTTACGATCAGTAATGATGATGCCGTTCGCAGCCGCTTCCAGCGCCGCCGCCTGAAGGCGGATTCGCCCCTCGACCCGCTTGCGCTCGGTGATATTCACCATGATCCCAACAATGCCGCTGACGCCGACTCCCTCATCGCGTAGCGGCGCCGTCCACAGGCTGATATCGACCGGAGAACCGTCCTTCTTCCGGCGAACGACCTCGACACCGGCAATCGATTCGCCTGCCAACGCTCGCTCGCGAAGCGCCTGGTACTCCTCACGCTTGTCGGGTGGAACGATGAGCAGCGGGCCCCCAAGGATCTCTTCTTTTCGCCAGCCGAATATGCGTTCCGCTGCCGGGCTCCACAGCCTGACGTTCCCATCACGATCCAGAATGGTGATACCGGCTGGTGAGGCGTCCATCACCGCCACAAGAAGGTCGTAAGCCTCGCGCAGGGCCAACTCCGACCGCTTATGCTCGGTGATATCACGCAAGACTCCCTGAATGCCCACAATCCGGCCATCCTCCAGAATGGGAACCGGCTTTATTTCAACGAATGCGGTCTTTCCATCCGGACGGACGATCTGAGTCTCTACGACCTCAGGCGGGGTTCTGGCCTCTACTGCGCGGGCGAACAAGTCCTGCACACGGTTCAACTCGACAGGGGCGATGAATTCCAGGAAGCTGCGGCCTATGAGTTGTTCCGGGCTTTCAAGGCCGTGAATCTTGGCCAGCGCCCGGTTTGCAAAGGTGATGACGCCCTGGGCGTCCACCGCAAACAGCCCGTCGTTAATCTCATTGACAAGCGCGCAACACCTGTCCTCGCCTTCCCGCATGGCCTTCTCCGTCCGCTCATATTCAGCGGTTTCGGCTTGCAACGCTTGATTGAGTACCGCCAGTTTATTGATGCACTCGCCGAGTTGCGCTAGCGATCCTCCCTCTGTATTTCAGGGGCGAATTCGAGCCAGAATCGCCGGAAGAGCTCGCGACTATGGGGCGTGCGGCAGCTCGGCGGCGTTGACGGCGACGCTGAGGCGGCTGAATCGCTGGCGGAGCATCTCGTGCTCCTGTCGGATCTGGGCGGGTAGCCGCGCGGCAAGCCGGTCGAAGAACAGACCCTGTTCCGCGTGCTCCGCAGCCCAAGCATCGGCGTCGATCCTCAACAGCTCATCCGCTGCACCGTCTGGCAGTTTCAGCCCATCCAGATCCAACGCATCAGATGTAGGAATGAACCCGATGGGGGTCTCGATGGCTTTGCCCTGACCTTGAACTCGCTCCAGGATCCACTTGAGAACGCGGAGGTTCTCGCTGAAGCCGGGCCAGAGGAAGCGGCCCTGCGTATCGGTCCGGAACCAGTTGACGTGAAAGATCGCTGGAGGGTGGGCGATCCGCGATCCCATGTCGAGCCAGTGGGCGAAATAGTCGGCCATGTGATACCCGCAGAATGGGATCATCGCCATCGGGTCGCGCCGGGTAACCCCGACCGCGCCTGACTGTGCGGCTGTGGTCTCAGAGGCCATACCGGCTCCGACGAAGACACCGTGCTGCCAACTATATGACTGGTAGACGAGCGGCGCCACCCGAGCCCGGCGTCCTCCAAAGATGATCGCCGAGATCGGGACGCCTTCCGGATCCTCCCAGTGAGGGGAGATCGACGGACATTCCCCGGCGCGAACCGTGAAACGCGAGTTCGGATGGGCGGCCGCCCCCTCCCCAGGCGTCCAAGGGTTGCCTTGCCAATCAACGAGGCCGCCGGGCGGTGTCGGGTCTTTTCCCTCCCACCATGGCTCACCCTCCGGCGTCACGGCCACATTGGTAAAGATCGTATTTCGGCCGATCGCCGCCATCATGTTCGGATTCGTCTTGACGCCGGTGCCGGGGGCGACGCCGAAGAACCCGGCCTCCGGATTGATGGCCCGCAGCCGTCCGTCAGGCCCGACGTGCATCCACGCGATGTCATCGCCCACGGTCCATACCTTGTAGCCCGAGAGCTGTAGAGGGGCGACAAGCATTGCCAGGTTGGTCTTGCCGCAAGCGCTCGGAAAAGCGGCCGCCATATAGGTGACCTGCCCTGACGGATCTTCCACGCCAATGATCAGGGTATGCTCAGCCAACCAGCCCTCCTCTCGACCGATCCAGCTGGCGATACGAAGGGCGTGACACTTCTTCCCCAACAAGGCGTTGCCTCCATATCCTGACCCGATGCTCCAGATGAGACGCTCCTCGGGGAAGTGGAGGATGAAGCGGCGGTCCGGACTCAGGTCCCCAAGCGAGTGCAGGCCACGGACAAAACTGTCTGATTCGCCAAGCCGCTCAAGCGCGACCTTCCCCATGCGGGTCATGGTCCGCATGTTGACGACGACGTAGGGGCTGTCCGTAATTTCTACGCCGATCTTGCTGTAGGGAGAACCGGCCGGGCCCATAAGATAGGGAACGACAAACATCGTCCGGCCTTTCATGCTGCCTTCAAAAAGCTTCCCGACTTGCTCGCGCGCCTCTTTGGGCTCCATCCAGTTATTCGTGGGACCGGCATCCTCCTTTCGAGACGTGCAGATGAAGGTCAGGTGCTCGGTCCTGGCGACATCCGACGGATGGCTCCGATGTAAGTAACATTCGGGGTAGCGCTGATGGTCCAGTCCGATCAGGGTCCCATCCCGTAGCATCCCCTCAATCAGGATCTGATATTCCTCCTCTGACCCATCGCACCAATGGATGCGGTCCGGACGGGTCGTTCTCGCCACCTGATCCACCCACTGCTCTAACGCTCTATGCTGAGGCATCGGGTCTCCCTCGTGTAGTGCATCATAAATCTTTTTACATTCCGTTCGTGGTGAGCTGGTCGAACCATGAACGGAACCCATTGAAATACTTCACCCTTTCGACAGGCAAGGGCGAGCGGAATATGTAAAGAAGTGTTGGATGCACTACACTAGCCAGTCAATTTCCGATAACAACAAAATGGCTCCCGGGGTAGGACTCGAACCTACAACCTAGCGGTTAACAGCCGCTCGCTCCACCGTTGAGCTACCCGGGATCAATAACAGCTTTAAGAACAGCTTTCAGTGGTCAGCTATCAGCCAGAGACTGACAACTGAAAGCATTGTTGTAATCTAGCGCACCCGATGAGCGCGAGCAACCACTTTCTACTCCGCGAGCGTCAGATCTCGCGTCGCCCCTCTAATGCCCTGGAAAGGGTCACCTCGTCGGCGTACTCAATGTCGCTACCCATTGGTAGGCCGCGAGCGATTCGCGTGGCCCGAACGCCTAGCGGTTTCAACAGGCGCGAGATGTACATCGCCGTCGCCTCGCCCTCGACGTTCGGATTCGTGGCCAGGATGACTTCTTTCACCTCTCCTCCCTCCAGGCGTCGCAGAAGAGCCTTGGCTGTGAGCTGTTCAGGGCCGCGTCCCTCCAGCGGCGACAGCGACCCCCCCAGCACGTGATACCGGCCCTTAAAGCTCGTCGTCTTCTCGATGGCCCAGAGGTCGTTGGCCTCTTCCACCACGCACAGCGCCGATCCGTCTCGAGTCGGGTCGGCGCAGATGGGACATTGGTCGCCCTCAGAGATGTTGTAGCAGACCGCACAGCTCTGGATTCGATCCTTCAGCTCGATGATGGCCTGGGCCAACGCCACCGCCTCCTCCTTGGTGGCTTTGAGGAGGTGGAAGGTCAGGCGTTGGGCGGTCTTGGGACCGATGCCGGGAAGGCGGACCAACTCACCAATCAGCCGGACCAGAGTGGGAGCATAGCGGGCCACGGCTGCTCTACACCAGCCCCGGGGGCAGTCCCAACCCGCCGGTCAGCCGACCCATCTCCTGGTTCAGTAGTTCGCGAGCTTTTCGAAGCGCCTCATTCGCCGCCGCCACAACGAGGTCCTGCAGCATCTCCAATTCCTCCGGGCCGGCGACCTCCGGATCGATCTTCACCTCGACAACCTCGCCCCGACCGTTGCAGACGACGGTGACCATCCCGCCGCCTGCGGTCCCTTCAACCCGTTTCGTCGCAGCCTCCGCCTGAATTCTTTCCGCCTCAGCCTGCATTCGCTGCGCCTGTTTCATCAGGTTCCCGAGGTTCTTCATTTCATTCTCCTGTCACGCCCTATTCGGGCTGTTTCGCTCTGACCCGAACGACTTGGCCGTCAAATAGCTCCATAGCTCGCTGCACCAGGGGATGGCCTTGCAGCGACTCCTGATCAGATTGCGCCATCTGCGGCTCCGGAACGGCCGTTTGTTGGGGGTCGCGCGGCTCGCGGTGAGCCTCGCTGGATCGCGAAGGCTGACGCAGCTCGCCCTGGCCTGTAGTGGGCTGCGTCGAACCGCTCCTCGCAGGTGCATCGCTTGGACTGCCGAATCGACACTCAACCGTCATGGGCCGCCCAAAGGCTTCGGACGCGGCTTCGGTCACGAGGCGCCGGTTTTCAAGGTCGTCCAGCGTTGATCGCGCAAAGGTCGTCCCGTTTTCCAGCATGACAAGGAGCCTGTCTCCCTCAAGCGTCACCTCCTTGGCCGGGGCGAGCAACGCGGCAAGGGACCGCTTCTTCCGTCCCAGCAGCCGCGTGACGCTGGCCCAGCCTTCCTGCGGACCCTTGGCGCTGTCGGTCGGAGGAGGGGGTGAAGCTTCGACCGGGGGACGGGGGACGGGGGACGGCGTAGCGGGGATGGGGGCGAACAGGGGGGGCGGCGAGGACCCCGGGCCGGTTGCCCGCCCGGCCAGCAACTTCTCCTCCAGGGTGGACAGACGCTCCAGGAGCGCCTCAAGGGTTTGCAGGGACCGGGCCTCTGTCGCCTCGATCAGCGCCATCTCCAGGACAAACCGCGGCTGGGGGGCGCGTCGCATCTCAAACTCAGCCCGGCTCAGAATCTGAAAACCTGTTTCGAGGTCTGCGAGCGTCATGGCCTCGGCTTGCGAGCGAATCGTTTCCGGCGGTACGCGGCTCAACTGAAGCAGGGGAGTGGGGTCTTTGCTCACCTTCGAGATCATCAGGTCGCGCAGGTGGGCCAACAGTTCCTGGCAGAACCGCTGAAGGTTGTCCCCCCGGGCGCTGAGCGACTCAACCGCCGCAAGGGCGAGGCTGCTGTCACGCTCGATGATCGCCTGAGTCGTCTGCGCCAGCAGCTCCCCTTCCACCAGTCCCAACACGACCGCAACGTCGCCCTCGCTCACCTCGTTACCACTGTAGGCGATGGCCTGATCCAGAAGGCTTTGGGCGTCTCTGAGGCTCCCCTCTGCGGCGCGGGCAATCGCCATCATGGCGCCATCCAAAACGGTAGCCCCTTCCTCGCGAGCGATCTGCTGAAGCCGCGGGAGGATCTCTCCTGGTCCCAACCGCCGAAAGTCGTGGCGCTGGCACCGCGAGAGAATGGTGGGCGGGATCTTGTGCGCATGAGTGGTCGCCAGGATGAAGACCACCCCGGGGGGCGGCTCCTCAAGCGTCTTCAGTAGCGCATTGAATGCCGGCTCGGTCAGCATATGGACTTCATCGATAATGATCACCTTGTACTTGTCGCGCGACGGGGCATACCGTACGATCTCGCGCAACTCCCGGACCTCATCGATCCCCCGATTGGAGGCGCCGTCGATCTCCAGGCAGTCGACTGAGCGGCCCGTCGCAATCGCATTGCAACTCGCGCACTCGCTACATGGGTCGGGCGTGCGGCCCCGCTCGCAGTTAAGGGCCTTCGCCAGGATGCGGGCGGTCGTCGTCTTCCCGACCCCGCGCGGACCCGTAAAGAGCAAGGCGTGAGCAACGCGGTCTTTGGTGATAGCGTTCTTCAGAGTCTGTGTGACCGGACGCTGGCCCACCACCTCATCGAAGTTCTGGGGTCGCCATCGCCTGGCGAGCACAAGATATGACATCGTAAACCTAGGGTATAGGGTTTAGGGTCTAGGGTATAGGGAGAAGGGCCTACTATACCCTAGACCCTGTATTCTTGGCCGTGCACCCGCCGTCGATCGCGGCTGCCGGGCTGTACCCGTGACCGAGGCTACGGCCGAGCTTCCCCGCGGCACAGGAGCCTGTTCGTTTACCGCTGCTTCCTTCCGGATCTGGCGGGGTTCACAAACTCTCCTTGCGCGGGACTCAACCATCATCACCACGATCACAAGCCATCGCTCGAAGGCTTTAAACCTCGGGCGGGGATTCGATCCCGCTAGAGCGGATTGCGGGTACAGGGCACCGCTAACTCCCCATCTAGCACGGCCAAGTCTATTCCTGCTTAGGACAACTCATGTTGCACCATGCCGGCTTCCATCAACTGCTTGGCGTATTCCGCAATCCCTCGATCGATCGGATACTTCGGAGTATATCCCAGTTCCGCGCGTGCGCGAGTCACATCGGCCTCAGTGTGCGGTTGATAGAATAGGTACGGGTTGTCGAAGTAGTCGGGGTCACGATCCGTCCCCAGGGCTTTGTTCAGGAGCGCAACGACCTCGTTGAACGAGGTGGGACGCCCGGAGCCGACATTATACACGCCGCTGTGATGAGCCTCCGCGGCTAGCAGGGTCGCTTCCACTACGTCTTTGACGTAGACAAAGTCGCGTTGCTGCTCTCCATACTTAAAGATCCGCGGTCGCTTGCCTGAGCGAATCTGCTCCGCCAACTGATAGATCATGCTGGCAGCCGCACCTTTGTGGGCTTCGCCTGGCCCATACACATTGAAGTACCGGAGCCCGACAGCTCTACAGCCTCCTGAGGTGTCGGCGTAGCGCCGAGCCACATTCTCCAGGAGCGTCTTCGACAAGCCATACACGTTGGCAGGGCGGGCAGCCTGATCTTCTCGCATCCGGCCCGAGCGACAGACACCGTAGACGGCCGCCGAGGAAGCATAGACCAGGGGCGTCCCGGAGAGGCGCGCGAACTCCACCGCCCGCCGAAAGCCCTCCACGTTGCTCCAGATCATTTGTCGCGCATCGGTGACGGTTGTATCGGTAATGGATGCCAGGTGGAATACCACCTGAAATTCATCTGGCCGGAATCGGCCGAGGAGATCCAACGACGCGAGGTCCTGGGCCACCAGGTCGCCCCGAAATCCAACTAGATTGCTGAACTCTCCGGAGCGGAAATCGTCGATGATGGTGACCCGAATATCCGGGTATCGCCTCTCCAGCTCCAGGGCCAGATTCGACCCGATAAAACCGGCGCCACCGGTGATCAGAGCGCTTTCCATGTTTCCTCAATCAAGCAGTATTCGACTCTCAGTTTTAGCTGATAGCTGACCGCTGACAGCCGGACAGCTTCTTGAGTGGCGGAGAGGCCGGGATTCGAACCCGGGGCAGAGTTTCCCCCGCTCACGCTTTCCAGGCGTGCCAGTTAAACCGCTCCTGCACCTCTCCGCATAAGGCAGCATTCAGCGATCAGCCGGACAGCTTTCAGTTTTTCAGCTCTTGCTGAAAGCTGACCACTGACAGCCGGACAGCTTCTTGAGTGGCGGAGAGGGGGGGATTCGAACCCCCGGAGCAGTTACCCGCTCAGCGGTTTTCGAGACCGCCCGATTCAACCACTCTCGCACCTCTCCATGAGAAACAGCGCACAGTAATCAGCCTTTGGCTTTCAGCTTTTGCTGATAGCTGATAGCTGTCGTATTGGCGGAGAGGCCGGGATTCGAACCCGGGCTGCACCTTTCGGCACAGACTCGCTTAGCAGGCGAGCACCTTCGGCCACTCGGTCACCTCTCCGCGAGAAACAGCGCACAGTAATTAACCTTTAGCTTTCAGCTTTGGCTGATAGCTGACCGCTGCTAGCCGGACAGCTTCTTCAGTGGCGGAGGGGGTAGGATTCGAACCCACGAGGCTTTCGCCTAACGGTTTTCAAGACCGCCGCCTTCAACCACTCGGCCACCCCTCCGTGAAACAGGGGTTAGGGTCTAAGGTAGAGGGTCTAGTCGGGCCCCTCACCTCTAAACCCTATACCCTGTTCTATGTGATCCGTTCAAGACTATCCATGTACGGCCTGAGCGCCTCAGGGATGACCACCGTCCCATCGGCCTCCTGGAAGTTCTCCAGGATCGCCAGCCAGGTCCGCCCCACCGCGACCCCTGACCCGTTCAGTGTGTGTACAAACTGCGGCGTCGCCTTGGGCGAAGGCCGGTAGCGGATATTGGCCCGCCTCGCCTGAAACGTCTCACAGTTACTAATCGACGAGACCTCTCGATACGCCCTTTGACTCGGGATCCAGAGTTCGATGTCATAGGTCTTTGCGGCCGCAAACCCCAGGTCAGCCGTGCAGAGCACCACCACCCGGTAAGGCAGGCCCAGCCGCTGTAGGACCGTCTCCGCGTGCCGAGTCATCTCCTCCAGCGCCTCATGGGAGCGCTCTGGCTCCGCGAACTTCACCAGCTCCACCTTGTTGAACTGGTGCTGCCGCATGAGGCCCCGAGTGTCTTTGCCGTAGGAGCCCGCCTCCCGCCGAAAGCAGGGGGTACAGGCAACGTAAGACAGGGGGAGCGTTCCGGGCGGCAGGATTTCGTCGCGGTGAAGGTTGGTCACCGGGACCTCTGCCGTCGGGATCATGTAAAGCCCCTCGTCTTTGGTCTTGAAGAGATCCTCACCAAACTTTGGGAGCTGACCCGTCCCGTGCATGGCGTCGGCGTTCACCAGCAATGGCGGGAGGATCTCCGTGTAGCCGTGCTCCTTTCCGTGCAGGTCGAGCATGAAACTGATCAGCGCACGCTCCAACCTGGCCCCAACCCCTTTGAGGACGGCAAAGCGCGATTGCGCGATTGCGGCCGCCCGTTCGAAGTCCAGGATGCCCAGCGCCTCTCCAAGCTCCCAGTGAGATTTCGGCGCGAAGTCAAACTGGCGCGGCGTCCCCCATCGCCTGATTTCAACATTATCTTCGGCCGATTTCCCGATCGGGACGGAAGCATGCGGGAGGTTGGGGAGAAACAGCGCGGCTTCCTGTAGGATCTCTTCCTTTTCCTTGAGTTGTTTTTCCAGGCCATTGAGAAGCGGCGTTTCTACGGCTACTCGTGCGACAACGTCGCTTGTGCTTTTGTCTTGTCGTTTGAGTTCGGCAACTTCTTTAGACAGCTCGTTGCGCCTCTGCCTGAGTCCTTCCACTTCGGTGAGCAGGGCTCGCCGCTCAGTATCGAGCCGAACAAACTCGTCAAGAATGAAGGGCGCAACGCCCTTGGCTGCAAGCCGCTCGCGCGTCAGTTCGACATTGTCACGAACATATCTCAGGTCCAGCACGGTCGTCCTTGTCATTGCGTTGTACGCTAAAGACGCAACAGACGCTATAGACGCTGAGGCGTCACTATATCACGCCCCCCTGCATCTCTCAAGCCTCGTCGAGCGGGCCCGCTTCCTCTCCCGGTTCGGGTGGGAACTCCGGCTCCTCCGACTCCACTTCGCCATCTTCGTCGCTGACGAGCCGGGTCACTGCTGCTACGCGATCGGTGGGCTCAAGCCCCTGAAGTCGCACCCCCTGCGTGGCCCTGCCGATGAGGCTGATCTCGTCCACCCGCATCCGCGTAATCTTTCCTTCCTGAGAGATCATCATGATCTGATCGCCGGGCTGTACCTGCATCACTCCGACCGCCGGGCCGTTTCTCTCGGTAGTCCGAATGTTGATGATCCCTTTGCCGCCCCGGCCCTGCAGCCGGTACTCTTCGGGCTCGGTCCTCTTGCCATAGCCGTGCTCAGTCACCGTGAGGACCGCCGCACCCGGAGACACCACCTCGGCTCCGACCACCGCATCGCCCTCCTCCAGGGAGATCCCAATGACGCCTCGGGCCGCCCGGCCCACCGGCCGGGCCTCTTCCTCTTTAAACCGGATCGCCATCCCCCGTCTAGTCCCGAGCAGGACCTCGTCGTCTCCCTTGGTCATGCGGACCGCGATCAACTCGTCCCCTTCATCGAGCGTAATCGCGATGATGCCCCCCGCGCGCGGGTTGTCATACGCGTTGAGCTCGGTCTTCTTGATAATCCCGCGCTTGGTCGCCATCAGGAGGTAGCGATCAACCTCAAACTGGCGGATCGGAATCACGGTCGTCATCGTTTCGCCGGCTCCGAGTTGCAGGAAGTTGACGAGAGCCTTGCCCTTCGCGGCCCGCCCGAGCTGGGGCAGCTCGTGGACCTTGAGCCAGTGCACCCTCCCCCGGTTGGTGAAGAGGAGGATGTAGCTGTGGGTGGTGGCGACGAAGAGGTGCTCCACGTAGTCCTCTTCCTTGGTCGCCATGCCGGTCGTCCCCTTACCGCCTCGACGCTGGCTCCGGTAGACGTTGAGATTGCTCCGCTTGATATAGCCGCCATGCGTAATAGTGATCACCATCTCCTCGTCGGCCAGCATATCCTCCAGATCGATGTCGGCGGTCTCCTCCAGGATCTGCGTGCGGCGCGGATCCCCATACGTGTCCTTCACGGCCAGCAGCTCCTCTTTGACGATCTGGCGAACCAGGGCATCACTGACCAGGATGCTACGAAGGCGCTCAATCGTGGCAAGGATCTCGCTGTACTCGTCCTGGATCTTCTGCCGCTCAAGCTGTGTCAGGCGCTGCAGACGAAGATCGAGGATTGCCTGGGCCTGGATCTGGCTCATCCCGAACTGGTCCATCAACCCGGTGCGGGCGTCGTCCACCGACCGGGACCGGCGGATGAGGGCAATGACCGCGTCCAGATGGTCTAACGCGATCCGGTACCCCTCCAAAATGTGGGCCCGCTCTTCGGCTTTCCGGAGGTCGAAGCGCGTCCTGCGAATGACGATGGTCTTCCGGTGCTCGATGAAGTGATGGAGCATCTCCTTCAGCGCCAGCACCTTCGGCTGGTTGTTCACAAGGGCCAGCATGATGACACCGAAGGTTGATTGCATCGGGGTGTGCTTGTAGAGCTGGTTCAGGATCGGAGGGGCCATCTGATCCTTTTTGAGCTCGATGAAGATCCGCATCCCCTCGCGATCCGACTCGTCCCGCAGATCCGAAATCCCCTCGATCTTCCTGTCCCGAACCAGCTCAGCGATCCGCTCGATCAGCTTGGCTTTGTTCACCTGGTACGGGAGCGCCGAGACGATGATGCTCTCCCTGCCGCCCCTGCCCTTCTCCACAAACGCCTTCGCGCGCATACGGATCAAGCCTCGGCCTGTCGTGTAAGCATCCCGGATCCCCTGCCTGCCGTGGATGTACGCGGCCGTTGGAAAGTCTGGTCCAGGTAGCGCCTCCATGAGCCGATCCAGCGTCACCTCGGGATCATCGAGCTGCAACAGGAGGGCGTCCACGGTTTCGCCGAGATTGTGGGGCGGGATGTTGGTGGCCATCCCGACCGCGATCCCGGAAGAGCCGTTGACGAGCAGGTTTGGAAGGGCCGCCGGCAGGAGCGTCGGCTCTTGAAGCGTGTCGTCAAAGTTGGGAGCCCAGTCCACCGTCTCCTTGTCGATGTCCCGGAGCATCTCCTGGGCGATCCTGGCAAGGCGAACCTCTGTATACCTCATCGCCGCCGGCGAGTCGCCATCCACTGAGCCGAAGTTTCCCTGGCCGTCGATGAGGGGGTACCGCATCGAGAAATCCTGGACCAGACGAACGAGGGTGTCGTAGACCGCCGTATCGCCATGTGGGTGGTACTTGCCTAAGACCTCGCCTACGACGCGGGCCGCCTTCTTGTATGGGCGGTTAAAGGGGAGTCCCAACTCCTGCATAGCGTACAGGACCCGGCGGTGCACCGGCTTCAGCCCGTCCCGTACGTCAGGCAAGGCCCGGCCGATGATCACGCTCATGGCGTAGTCCATGTACGACCGACGCATCTCCTCGTGGATGTCGGTCGGCCTCACCTCACCAATTCGGCCTAGCGCACCTTGTTGTTCGTCAGGCATTCACTCCTCCACGAGCCACACAAATGAAAATGGCCCGATCGCCGGGCCTCCACGCGATGGGGTTCATGGTTGATAGTTCATCGTTCATCGTAAGACAGCCTGATTCTGCCGAAAACCAGAGGTCCCCTCTTCATCTATGAACTCCGAACTAGATATCCAGGCTGCTTACCTCTGTCGCGTGCCTCTCAATAAATTGCCGCCGCGGCTCCACCTGGTCGCCCATCAAGGTGGTGAAAATCTGCTCCGCGGCAACCGCATCCTCAACGGCCACCCGCAGCAGTGTTCGGGTCTCGGGGTTCATGGTGGTTCTCCAAAGCTGCTCGGGATTCATTTCGCCCAAACCTTTATAGCGCTGGACCGCCAACCCCTTCTTGGCCAACTCCATACTCTTATCGAGCAGGTCGCTCCAAGACTCCGCGGAGGAGCTTTCCCCTTCTGCCGCCACGTTAAACGGGGGCGCCCCGAGCCCGGTGAGCGCGGCGGCCGCGGTTTCCAGCTCTCGGTACTCCGGAGATCCGATGAGCCCATGATCTATGACCGCGACGCTTCGCTGTCCCTGGCCGTTGCTACCAAAGGACAGGAGGATCCGGCACGCCTCCTGCTCTTCGTCCCACTCCACTCTTCCCTCGGCCGGGCCCAGTCGCGCCGCCTGGGCCCTCAGCGCCGCCAGCACCCGAGCCAGAAGCTGGCGCGCTTTCTCCTCGTCCTTCAGAGATCCCCTGGGCACACCACCTGACTGCACCAAGGCCACCACTGCTCCAGAGTGCCGTCCCCGCCGCTCCATCGCTCTGAGACAGTGCTGCCAGGTAATCAGTTTTCGCATCATGCCGTGGAGCCGCTGTCCGGTCCAGGCTGTTCCACCATTGCTGCTCTCTACTCGGAGCGAGTCGGCGGCCGCCTCCAGGAGGAACTCCTCCATCGCCCGATCGTCCTTCAAGTACCGCTCCGCCTTGCCCTTCTTCACCTTGTACAGGGGTGGCTGCGCGATGTACAAATGGCCCCCCTCGACGACCTGGCGAAGGTGTCGGAAAAAGAAGGTCAGCAGCAGCGTCCGGATGTGCTCCCCATCCACATCGGCATCGGTCATGATGATGATCCTGTGATAACGCAGCCGGCCGATGTCGAATTCGGGGTCGATCCCAGCCCCGATGGCCGAGATGAGGATCCTGATCTGCGCCGAGGAAAGCATCTTGTCGGCCCGCGCTCGCTCGGTATTCAGAATCTTGCCCCTGAGCGGCAGGATGGCCTGGAACCGCCGGTCGCGCCCCTGTTTCGCCGAGCCACCAGCCGAATCCCCCTCGACAATGTACATCTCGCAGAGGGCGGGGTTTTTCTCTGAGCAGTCCGCCAGCTTTCCTGGAAGGTCGTCGCCCTCAAGCGGGCCCTTCCTGCGCGCCAGCTCCTTTGCCTTGCGAGCTGCCTCGCGCGCGCGAGCCGCCTCGGTCGCCTTCTCAATGATTTGCCGGCCAATCGCCGGATTCTCTTCCAGATATTCTGCCAGCTTCTCGTTGATGATGGTTTCGACCAGGCCCTTCATGTCGGGATTGTTTAGGCGAGCCTTGGTCTGCCCCTCAAATTGGGGATTGGGAAGCTTCACGCTGATGACAGCGGTGAGCCCCTCGCGGATGTCGTCGCCGGTCAGCGTCGCCTTCAAGTTTTTGAGCAGGTCGTGCGATGTCGCGTAGCTGTTAATCGTCCTGGTCAGAGCCGAGCGGAATCCGATCAGGTGCGCGCCGCCGTCATGGGTATTGATGTTGTTGGCAAAAGAGAATACCGTCTCGCTGTAGCCGTCGTTATACTGGATGGCTACTTCGACGACGGTCACATCGCGCTGGGCCTCGATGTAGATCGGCTTAGGATGAAGAACAACCTTGTTCTCGTTGAGCAGTTCAACGAATGACCTGATTCCGCCCGTGTAGTAGAACTCCCGCGCCTCGTCAATCCGCTCATCGGCCAGCCGAATACGTAGACCCTTATTGAGAAACGCCAGCTCGCGTAGGCGATTACTGAGGGTGTCCAGACTAAACGTCCGGTCTTCGAAGATCTCATGGTCGGGAACGAACGTCACGCGGGTTCCGGTCTTCCGAGCCTTACCAGCCTCTTCAAGGTCGCCCGTCGGCTTGCCGCGCTCATACTGTTGCAGATACCGCTTGCCGCCGCGCCAGATTTCAACCTCGAGCCGCTCTGCGAGCGCATTCACCACAGAGAGGCCGACACCATGCAAGCCGCCCGAGACCTTATACGCCGAATTGTCAAACTTGCCTCCAGCATGAAGGGTGGTCATCACCACCTCCAAGGCTGGTCGGCCGGTCTGCTCGTGGATATCGACCGGGATGCCACGCCCGTTATCCACGACGGTGACGCTGTTGTCGGAATGAACTGTGACCTCCACCTGATCACAGCATCCAACGAGCGCCTCGTCTACGCTGTTGTCTACAACTTCGTACACCAGGTGATGGAGCCCATCGAGCCCGGTGCTGCCGATGTACATCGCGGGACGCTTCCGCACAGCCTCGAGGCCCTCGAGGACCCTGATTTGGGCGGCATCGTAGGCCTCAGGTTGGTCAGCGACGTCCATGTTTCGATCTTCAGGTTCTCTGCTCATACTCCCCTTATTGTCCTCTGGTAACTACAAGGCGTTTAGGCTGAGGGTGTTAAATTATCTCGCAAGGCACAAATCGAGCCATTCAAGACCTTTTCGGAGTTGTGTATGATCATGCATGACTTACCACTAAAAGTCTTCAGTCTTCAGTCTTCAGCCTATCTACCTAAGTGGTTACGTCCATTGAACGTTAGATCCTCATCGGCATAATCACGCAGGTGTAGCGTTTGTCGTCTTTGCCGGCAAACAGTGCAGGGCTGAGCGGGTCCTGCAACCGGATTGTCGCCTGCTCGGTTGTCAGTACGCCCAGGAAGTCCAGGATGTATCGTGCGTTGAACCCTACACTCATCTCTTCATGTTGATACTCAACGTCGAGGCGTTCTCGCGCCTCTCCAAGGTCGAGGTTTACGCAACTAAGTAGGAGTTTCCCTGGGGTGAGCTTCATTGTTGTGGGAAGGGCACGCTCACCCAGGACGGTGGAGGTTCGGCGAAGCCCCGCCAAAAACGCCTCACGATTTACGGTGACCTCTTTCGTTGCGTTTGCAGGGATAACCTGTTCGTAGTTAGGAAACTGTCCCTCAATGAGGCGCGCATCAATCAGAGTGTCGTCGGTCTGGAGGAGGAGGTGGTTCTCTGAGATCTCAATTGTGATCTCGCCGGGTTCTTCTCGCAATAGTTTGAGCGTCTCGGCCGCGGCCTTCCGTGGGATAATTGCTTCCATGAGGCTACCGTCTTTTATCACGTCACAGTCTATGGTGGTCATGGCGAGCCGATGACCGTCGGTGGCCACCATCCGGACATCGGTCGGCGTCACGCGAAAAAGGATCCCATTTAAGGTATAGCGGGTTTGGTCGGAGGAAACCGCAAATAGCGTCCGTCGAATCATGTCGCGAAATAGGCGGCGATCAAGAATGATCCCCTTCTGTTTAGGTTCGCGCATTGATGGAAAGTCATCCCTCGACAGACCTTTTATTCTAAATTCTGAGCTTCCACATGTAATAGTTGCCGTCAGATCCACATCGACCGTTAAGTCAACAGATGTTGCGGGGAGCTCGCGAACAATTTCAAATAGTTTTCTCGCTGAAAGCGTAATAGACCCCTCCTTCAACACCTGCCCCGATACTCGTTTCCTCACCCCAACATCCAGATCTGTTCCAAATACCGAAAGGCATGGAGGGGAAGTTTCAAGAAGGAGATGTGAAAGGATGGGAAGGCTTCGTTTGGTTTCTACGACAGCCTGGATCGGCCCGACAGCGTTAAGGAGATCGTCACGCAACACCTTAATGTGCATATACCCCCCACCCTTTCAAAAATGTTATATGACTATTCTATAAATAGACTTATAGAAGATTAGAAAGAAAAGATCGGAGTAGTAGTAGAGTCTCTGAAAATGTGAATAAGCCGCCAGAACACTAAATACTCACGCCCTACAACGGCCAACCTTGTGACGAGTCGCTGTGAATAAACTATACAAGCACTGGCGGTGTCAACAACTTTCCACAGGCGACCCCAAAAAAAGAACAGCTTATCAACAGTGCGTACTTACACACACGTTGTCCACACCTGTTGAAAACTTCTAGCCCTTTGAATATAACTACTTAGCAAAACATCCCATCAAACAGAGCAAAAGGAAGGCAGTAATAGTCAACGTCGTCGCCTCCATCCGCTATTTGGACTTGACAGCAGGGACGGTGCAAGCTATATTGACGCTTGTTTTCATCGTTAACAGAGGAGTAAACCTTACTGTTCAATGGGGACTCGCCATGAAACGGACATACCAACCTAACAAACGTAAGCGAAAACGAACGCACGGTTTTCTGACTCGAATGAGTACCCCCAACGGCCGAAAGGTCATCAACCGAAGAAGGGCAAAAGGCCGAAAAAGGCTCACCGTGTGAGCCTGCCCCAAGCTTCCGCTGTGCGCTGCCACCCAATCATGCTTAAGCGCAAGAGATCGATCGAGAGATGCGAAAATCGGAAGTGGGACGTGCAGCCCGGCTAAGAAGGGCTTGTAATAGCGGCTATTTTACGCTCTATGCAGGGTTTCCGTCAACTAAAAAACAAGAGCTCAGGCTAGCTTTTGGGGCACGTGCAGGCACTGCGCCAGTTCGGAATAAAGCAAAGCGTATGGCGCGCGAGACGTTTCGGCTGAATCGTGACCAGCTTCCCGTGGGCATTGAAATTCTGATTAGCGCCAAAAAAGGCATTGGTGCTCTTAGCCGACGCGAAATGAGACATCAGATCCTCGACCTCTTTAAGCATGCATACAGACTCTCACCCCCTAGTTCCTGCGAAGCAGTTCGGCCGGATGATACCAGCGAGCATCGCTAGGGGGATTCTGCTGGCGTACAAGAAGATTGTATCGCCGCTACTTCCCCAGTCGTGCAGGTTCTACCCTTCTTGTGCCGATTATGCTTATGAGGCAATCGGCCGATACGGACTGGCGCGAGGCCTGCTTTTCGCTGTACATCGCCTTGCCCGATGTCACCCGTGGTGCGAGGGCGGATACGACCCGGTGAAATAGGCGGCCACCCTTTTGGGTTTAAGGTTTCGGGAGTAGGAGTTACATGACGACACAGGTGCGGGCACTGTTGGCGACTGCCCTTGCGACGATTATACTTTTTGCCGGGCAGTACCTCCTACCATCCCCCTTTAATAAGGAGGCGCCGGGTCCGGTGAGCGAGAAGGCCGTCCCTGCAGCAGCAAAACCCTCTACGTCTCCATTGAGCGCAGCCTCTTCTCCCTTAGGCGGACTTCACGGGCGGAAAGTGCCACCCAAGGAGCCGGAGCGAGAAGCGGTCGTGGAGACGAATATCGTGAAAGCCGTCTTAACGTCGCGAGGTGGGACGTTGAAGAGTTGGCGGCTCAAGCCGTATCCGGTCGCTGATGGGCAGGGGGTGAACCTCGTTGCGCCCCGGGAGGAGGACCTGCCGGGCCCGCTTTTGGTGTCCAGCGGGAATCCAGAGGATCCGGCGCCATTAGACTTTGACATCGATAAAGCGCAACTCAACCTTCACTCATCGTCTGAGACCGGGTCGATTACCTTCTCTTCGCGCGGAAGCGGACCCCTTCAACTCTCCAAGCGCCTGACGTTCACGGGCAACAGCTACCGCGTTGACGTTGAGCTCTCCTGGAAAAACACCGGTAAGAAGCCGACGACCATCGCACCGGAACTCACGTGGGGCCCGGGATTCTATAGCGACGTCAGCGATCAGCGTGCGCAGGCGCTATCGTCCGCCAGTTGGATAGATGGCCGCCGCGTGACGGACGACATTGGTAGTCTCCAGGGCGTCGCTACCCATAGCGGGCAGGTGTCATGGGCAGCTCTTCAGAATCTCTACTTCGCCGCAGCGCTCTTGCCTGAAGACAAGGGGAGCGTGGTGACGGTGCGTAAGGGGCCACAGGAGCAACCGATTATTGCTCTCGTCACTCCAACACAGAGCCTTGAGCCAGGAGGAGGGTTGACCCAGCGCTTTGCCCTCTACGGTGGGCCAAAGGATGTCGACCACCTGAAGGCCGCCGGGTCGGATCTGAGCAAGCTCCTAGACCTTGGGTGGTTTGATGCGCTCGCCCGTCCCGCGCTTCACCTTATGCGCTTCCTGTATCGCCTCAGCGGCAACTACGGTGTCGCCATCATCCTGATCAGCCTGTTGCAAAAAATTGTCCTCCACCCCCTTACCGCAAAGAGTCTCCGGTCGATGCAGGAGATGAAGGCCCTACAACCGAAGATCGCCGCCATTGCGGAGCGGAACAAAAACAATCCGCAGAAGAAGCAGCAGGAAACAATGGCGCTGTATAAGAAGTACGGGATCAACCCTCTGGGAGGGTGTCTCCCTATGCTCGTTCAAATCCCTATTTTCATTGCCCTGTACAACGCCCTCTCGAGCTCAGTAGAGATGTGGCGGGCCCCCTTCCTCTGGATCCGTGACCTCTCGCAACCGGACGCTCTGTTCGCGATTGACGTGTGGGGCTTGAAGGACTACCCCTTTAACCTTTTGGCGCTTTTTATGGGTGCCAGCATGTTCTTGCAGCAAAAGATGTCCCCCAGTGTGGGCGATCCGCAGCAGGCGAAGCTTATGCTGTATATGATGCCGATCATGTTCACCTTCATGTTTTGGACGTTCCCCTCAGGGCTTGTGCTGTATTGGCTTATTAACAACGTCCTTCAGGTGGGTCAGCAGCACTGGCTGCAGAAGCGGGCAAAACCCGTAATGCTTGGCGGGCCGGAGGCGACCTGACGGGGGATTGCCTTGCCAGAGCAGGCAGCCCAACAAAGCGGTGCTTGTCGCGGCGAGCTGTTGCGCCGCGGGCTTGGCCAGATCGGGATTCGGCTGACGCCGGCACAGGACGAGGCGTTTGACGTATACTTGGCGGAGTTGCGACGGTGGGCCTCACAAGTAAACCTGACCGGGCTGAGGTCTGAGGAGGCCATCATCCGCGAGGGGTTCCTGCGCTCCCTTAGCTACAGGGTGGCCTTCGAGCCCTTACCGCTGATGAAGGCCATAGACGTTGGATCGGGCGCGGGATTCCCTGGCTTGGTTCTCAAGATAGGCTACCCTGCGATCGACATGCTGCTGCTCGAGCCCAGGCGCAAGCGAGCCACCTTTCTGCGCTCCATCATTCGACGACTGGGGCTTACCGGAGTTCGCTGCATTCAGGCGAGGGTCGAGGAGTTGCATGGAGATGCTGAGCATCAGGGCAGGTATGACATTGCCTTCGCGCGGGCAGTTGGTCCGGTCTCGGATGTGGTGCGCATAATAGAGCCGCTTCTGGCGCCTGGTGGGCGGCTGGTTCTACAGACCGGGCAAAGGACGCGCGACTCGCTTCCGTCCGCGCACCCGCTGCTCGCTGCATTAGGAATGAGGGCGGAGGAGCGCGAGGCCCCTGCCCCCGATGTGGGGTTTCCGCCAACCCGGCTGCTCATTCTGAATAGATCGCCCTCCCTGGCCCCCTAATGTTTCACGTGAAACCCCTCTTGGTCCGTCGCGTTGTTTCTGCCGCCGGCTATGGTACCCTTTCCGATTAAGTTCAGCAGAGAGAGCAGCGATGCGCATCATTGCCATTGCGAATCAAAAAGGCGGGGTCGGTAAGACCACAACAGCCGTGAACCTGGCCGCCTCTTTCGCGGCGGAGGAGCAGCGGACGCTCCTCCTCGACCTCGACCCGCAGGGCAACGCCACGAGCGCATTAGGGATCGCACGCGGGGCCACGCCAGCCGCCTATGACCTGCTCATGGGAGGGGCGAGGGTCGCTGATGTGGCGCAGCCGACCTTGGCCACCGGGCTGGACCTGATTCCGGCTGGGGACCGCCTCATCGGGGCGGAGGTAGAGCTGGCCTTAAGCCCACATCGGGAAGCTCGTCTGAAGGATGCGCTGAGCGTCGGGGTGGAAGAGTATGCCTACGTGTTGATCGACTGCCCGCCTTCCCTTGGCCTCCTGACCGTCAATGCCCTGGCAGCCGCCCACTCAGTCCTTATCCCGCTTCAATGCGAATATTACGCCCTGGAAGGTTTGGCCAGGATCATGGAGGCGATCGCCCTCTGTCGCGTGAGATTGAACCCCGGCCTTCAGGTCGAGGGGATCGTCCTGACCATGTATGACATGAGGCTGAATATTTGCGAGCAAGTGGAACAGGAGGTGCGGCGTCACTTTCCTCACGCAGTCCTCGGAACGGTGATTCCCCGAAACGTGCGACTGAGCGAGGCGCCCAGCTTCGGGAAACCGGTCATCCTGTATGACAGGCGCTCGTCCGGGGCCGAGAGCTACATCCGCTTAGCCAAGGAGATCATCGATGGCGCAACGCAGGGCCCTCGGTAGAGGGCTGGAGACACTAATTCCCGGAGATGATCCTTCCGGGGCGATACAGGTTCGGATCGAGGAGATCGCGACGGGCTCACTCCAGCCCCGCCGCTCCATGAACGATACCAAGCTCAATGAATTAGCAGCCTCCATTAGGGCTCATGGGGTACTCTTACCCATCCTGCTTCGTCGAGAAGGCGGCCGGCTGGAGGTGGTGGCAGGAGAGCGGCGCCTTAGAGCGGCGCGAATGGCAGGGCTTGACTCGGTCCCGGCCTTAGTGAAAGAGCTCTCCAGCAGCCAGGCGCTGGAGGTGGCATTAGTAGAGAACCTGCAACGGGAGGACCTGAACCCTATCGAGCAGGCCGAGGCATACTTGAGGCTCCGGGACGAGTTTGGGTTGACACAGGAAGAGGTGGCTCGTCGGGTGGGGCGGGATCGCTCCTCGGTGGCGAACGCGCTACGGCTGCTCAAGCTCCCAAAGCAGGTCCAGGCCGACCTGGTTGAGGGCGCCCTATCGGAAGGGCACGCCCGGGCTCTGTTGGGACTGGAGCGGGGAGCCGATCAGATCAGGGCGCGCGATGAGGTAATCCGTCGGGGGCTGTCCGTGCGCGCCACTGAAGTGCTGGTCCGGCGGCTGAAACCGGCTGGCAGCCGGGAGCGTCGCCCCCCGGTGAGCGAGCCAGCGATCCGGGCAGCGGAAGATGCCCTTCGGCAGACGCTTGGGACCAAGGTTCAAATCTGCAAAAAGGGGGCGGGGGGGATGATCGAGGTGGAGTTTTACTCGATGGAGGACCTCGATAGAATCTATGAGCGGATCTGTGGGCGCGACTGAGCGATGGATGTTGCACGTGAAACATTGCGGGGGCGGGTTTGCTTAATCGGGTGGCGAGGGCGCTGGTCTTCCCGTTGGAAGATCGGAAGTGGCTGTCGAAGATCGTGGTTGGCGGCAGCGTTGGACTGCTCCTGGAGGTCCTCTTTGTGTCCGCCGGCTTCTTGTTTACCAGGGAATTCGCCATCGTGGGGTCCCTGCTGGCGCAGGCGACCAATTTTCCCGCGCTCGGCTTCGTGCTGCTGGTCTTTCAAGGCGCCCTGACAGTCCCCCAGGCAGACTCGATGCCGCCGTGGAGGCAGTGGCCGGCCCTGTGTCTGAAGGGTCTGCTGCTGGTTATGCTCGGCATGGCTTACGAGATCATTCCCCTTCTCTTCATCGTCTCCGGCTTCGGCCTTTTGGCGCGAGGGGGTGTGGCGCTGGGCCTTGGTCTCGTCCTGATGCTGCTCGGAATGCTCGCCGGGATCACGGCCGGCTTCTTTCTCCCGATGGGCATTGCGCACTACCTTGATGAGCGCCGGCTGGAAGCGGCTCTTCATCCGGTGGCGATCTGGTCCCGGATCCGAAAAGTGCTCGCCGAGTACGCGGAAGCGTATCTGTTGAGCATCGGCTCGTTTATTGTGGCGGGACTTATTGGAACCATCCCGGCCCTGGGGGCCTTGCTGTGGCCGTTTCTGACGTTCTACCTCTTGGTGGTAGCCGCCCGCCTGTTTGGAGGGATCTGCTCAGAGGCCAGATAAGAGGCACCACGGCCGTAGGGTATAGGTAGATAGACTGAAGGCTGAAGGTTTTTAGGGGTAAGCCGTGCGTGATCAAAACTCTGAAGAGATCTTGAATGGCTCGATTCGTACTTTGCGAGATAATTTAGAACCTTCAGCCTTCAGTCTAAACGCCTGAGTAGTTACGTACAGCATTCACTAACGATCCGCCATCGCAGCAGTAAGGGGAGGGGCCATGTTTTCGAGGCGAGCGAAAGCACCCCAGGATTTTGGGGAGATTCGGGCGTTTCTAGGTGAGGGAACCGGTTTTAGTGGGACCTTACGGTTTGAAGGCACGGTCCGGCTCGATGGGCAGTTCGAGGGCGATGTTTCTGGAGGCGATCTGCTCATTATTGGCGAGACAGCGACCGTCCGGGCAGACATCAAGGTCGGCTCGCTTGTCGTGGGCGGGCGGGTGGAAGGAAATATCGTGGCGAGAAAGCGGGTGGAGATCCTGCCGACAGCCCAGGTGTCCGGCACCATTAAAACGTCAAGCCTGGTCGTTTGCGACGGAGCGGTTCTCAACGCCAGTTGTGAGATGCGGCGGGAAGAGGCAAAGGTCGTGCACTTAAGCCAGAAGCGGGGAGACGAGGTTCAGGGCATCGGGCTACGCTGAAAAACCGAGGGTATAGGGTAGAGGGTGTAGGGTATGCAAAAGGGATGCCCGCGCTCTACCCTGTTTTTTTAAGGAATCGATGAGCGTCTACCTTGACTATAATGCCACTACTCCGATGCGGCCAGAGGTGCTGGACGCGATGAAGCCGTATTTCGACTCGCGCTTTGGCAATGCCAGCTCGACCCACAGCCGAGGCAGGGAGGCCAAGCGAGCCCTGGAAGAGGCGCGCGAGGCCATCGCGTCAGCGCTTGGGGCGCGGGAGAAGGAGAGTATCGTCTTTGTGTCGGGGGGAACCGAGGCGGACAACCTGGCCGTCAAGGGTGCTGCCTGGGCCGCCCGGGAGCGGGGCCGACATATCGTCACCTCGGCGGTCGAGCACCCGGCGGTGATCAGCGCCTGCCAAGTCCTTGAGCGGCAAGGGTTCGAGGTTACCTACTTGCCGGTCGACGGAGACGGGCTGATCGATCCGGAGATGGTCAAGGGGAGCCTCCGGATCGACACAACGGTCATCTCCTTGATGCACGCCAACAACGAGACCGGGGTCATTTTTCCGATTTCCGAGATCGGGCAGCTTGCGCGCGAGCGCGGAATCGTCTTTCACGCAGACGCCGTTCAGGCGTTCGGTCGCCTGCCGGTTGACGTCGAAGCCCAGGGAGTAACTCTGCTTACCCTGTCAGGCCACAAGATTTACGGGCCGAAGGGGATCGGGGCCCTGTACGTCCGCCCAGGGACAAGGATTGTCCCCCAAATGCATGGGGGGGAGCAGGAGCGAGGCTTCAGGGCCGGGACAGCGAACGTGACGGCGGCAGTTGGCATGGCCTGCGCAGCAACACTCGCGCTCGAATCGATGCAGACCGAGTGCCACCGCCTGAGGATGCTGAGAGATCGCCTTGAGGTGGGTATCCTGCATCGGATCGCGGGGACGCGGCGGAACGGCGATCGGGATCGACGGCTGCCCAACACCTCTAACATCTCATTTCAGGGGGTTCGGGAGGATTCACTGATGGTTGCGCTGGATCTGGAAGGGGTCGAGGTCTCCGCGGGTGCCGCCTGCGCCTCCGGTTCCCTTGAGCCGTCGCACGTGCTGCACGCGATGGGCCGACGGCCTGAGATCGACGGTGGCGGGATTCGATTTTCCTTGGGCGCGGGAACGATGGAGGCTGAGATCCAGAGCGTCCTTGACCTCCTGCCGGGGGTTGTGGAGCGAATTCGCGATGCAAAAGCACAGGGTATAGGGTAAAAACAAATGCTAAACTGCGAACTCCGTACTCTGCGGCCTCCACCCTGGTTTAAAAGAAGAAACGCATTCCATGGGCCGTAAGAGGCGAGTCGTCGTGGCGATGAGCGGCGGGGTTGACAGTGCCGTGGCTGCCGCCCTCCTCATGGAGCAAGGGTGTGAGGTGGTCGGAATCAGCCTGAAGCTGTTGCCTGGGGGGGCGGAGAGTGGCTTGGAGCGGGCCGATCGCTGCTGCTCCGCCAAAGATGCAGAGGACGCAAGGCTCGTGGCCGCGCAGCTCGGGATCCCCTATTACGTATTGAATTATGAGCGGCAGTTTCAGCGCGAGGTGATCCAGGAGTTTACGGCAGGCTATCTGGGGGGCCTGACGCCGAATCCCTGCGTACGCTGTAATGAGCTGGTGAAGTTCGGCTCGCTGCTCCGGCAGGCGATAGGACTTGGAGCCGAGTGCTTGGCGACCGGACATTATGCGCGAGTCGAACGGGAGCATAAGAGCGGTCGCTACTTGCTGCGCCGCGGAAGCGACCATGAGAGAGACCAGAGTTACTTCCTGTACAGCTTGACTCAGGCCCAGCTTGCCCGAATCCGCTTTCCCGTTGGTCAAATGACTAAAGATCAGGTCCGGGAACGGGCTGCCGCCAATGGTTTGAGGATCGCCGCCAAGGCCGACAGCCAGGATCTCTGCTTTGTCGGCCGGGATTACCGGACCTTCCTGCGGGAGCAGTGTGGGGATCGCCTGATACCGGGCCCGATTACAGACCGTACTGGTCGGATTCTTGGGCAGCACGAGGGGCTGGCGCTCTATACCGTAGGCCAGCGGAATGGCCTGAGGATTGGAGGCGGTCCTTTTTACGTCGTCCGGCTTGACCCGAAGAGAAACGAGGTTGTGGTGGGGAGGTCGGATGAGCTGCTTCGACTGGAATTTGTGGCCGAGCAGCTCAACCTCGTGGCGTGGGATCACCTGAGCCCGGAACGTCCTGTCCTGGTAAAGGTTCGCTCCCGCCAGGCCGCGATGCCGGCCACAATTTTCCCCCTCGGCGATGGCCGGATACGGGTCCGGTGGCAGCAGGCCCAGCCCGCTCCTGCGCCAGGCCAGGCGGCAGTGTTCTATGATGCGTCGGAGCCCGACCTGCTCGTGGGTGGCGCCATTATTGCGGCAGCCCAGGAGGCCCAGTGAGCGACGACAACGGTGGGTAGCTACTACCGTCCGCCTCGCTGCCTTGCAGACGTGAGCAGAGGACCCCGGCCGCGACCAAAAAAGGCTTGACAAATCATGACCCATCGGGCAGACTGAATGGTCTTTGAATTTTTAGAGGTGCCAGGTTCGGTTCAAGGGGTCCGGCAGCGCTCTTTTACTGGTGGTATGAACGAGCGGGAGCAGTTTGTCCGAGGCGCGCTGCTGGGCGCACTGGGTCTTGTCGTGGCTGGGCTCATCGGTTTTGGGCTCTTCAGGATGTGGGACTGGGCTTTGGGTTTTGCCACCGGCGCCCTCGTCAGCCTGTTAAGCTTCAGGCTCATCGTACTATCGGTGATCCGTTTCACGGAGCGTCCCGCGTCTCGGTCGCGTGGTCAGTGGATCTGGTGGATCCGATCCCTTTTGAGACTCCTCGGAGTCGCCATCATGCTCCTCCTCGTGATCATGTACCTGCCTGTTAATCTGGTCGGGGTGGCGCTGGGTCTCCTCGCGGTCCAGCTCGGGATGGGCGGGTATCTCGTAGTTCGTTCGTCGTTTTCGCAAAGCAGCAATGCCGGGACGGAGGATCGGAAGCTATGACGAAGGATCGTATCCGACTTATCGCAGTGGCGGCCTGTTTCCTCGGCCTGGCGCTCCTCGCGGCCTTCCCTGCCCTGGCCGCGGAGGAGGCCCATGGAACGGAGCAGCCCGGGATCATCGAACTGAACAAGACGTTGATCATTCAGGTTGTGAACTTTATCATTTTGATCGTCGTGCTGTCCAAGTTCTTGTTCAAACCGCTCACTCAGTTTCTGGCGACGCGGGCCGATGGCATCAGGCGCTCCCTGGAGGAGGCGAAGACAGCCAGAGAGGCTGCGGCCCAGACGCAGAAGGAGTATGAAGCACAGATTCTCGCCACCCGGCGAGAGGCGGCCGCCATGCGAGAGTCGGCGATCCGTGAGGTGGAGGAGGAGCGGCAGCGGCTGCTCAAGGTCTCGCGTGAAGAGGCCGCCCGCCTCGTCACAGAGGCCAAGGCGCAGATCGAGCAGGAGGTGAAAAAGGCCAAGGCCGAGCTTCGCGAGGAGGTGGTAGGCCTTTCACTGGGAGTCGCGGAGCGCCTCATCGCTCGCAGCCTCACCACCGATGATCACCGCCGTCTGGCCGAACAGGTGGCGGCGGAGATCGGGGGTGGCCGGTGAGGGCTGGCGGCATCTCCAGGCGGTACGCCAAGGCGCTGGTAGACGTCGCAGCCGAGCAGCAGGCGCTGGAGGCAGTTGGGAGCGATCTCCATGCGGTTGCGGAGACCATGAAACGGACTCGTGAGGCCGCCACCTTCTTTGAGAGCCCCGCCATCCCGCTGGCCGATAAACGGCGCGTTCTGCAAGCGATCACAGGGGGGATAGGCATAAAGCCGCTCAGCGCCAACTTTCTGAATCTGGTCCTGGAGAAGAGACGGCTTCCGTACCTCGAAGAGATCGCCCTCGCCTATGAGGAGCTGACCGACGAGCGGCTGGGCCGCGGGAAAGCCACGGTGACCTCGGCGGTACCGCTGCCCGAGCCGATCCTTCACGGGCTCAAGGAGCGCCTGCGGATGGCGACGGGGAAGGAGATCTATCTGGAGGCGCGGGTTGATCCCGCCATCGTGGGCGGATTCGTTGCGCAGATCGGCAGCACAATCTACGATGGGTCCCTGAGGACGCAACTGAAAAAGGTGCGCGAGCGCCTACTAGCGTCATAAGTGTCTATTGCGTCCATAGCGTCCATGGCGCATAACGCAACAGACGCAACGACGCAACAGACGCGACGGAAAGGGTAGCGGAATGGCGCAGATTAAAGCAGGCGAGATCACCGAAATTATCAAGCAACAACTGGCCGGGTACGAGGCGCTTGTTGATGTGGCGGAGGTCGGCACCGTCATCGAGGGGGGCGACGGAATCGCTCGCATCTACGGCCTGGAAAAGGCCATGGCCGGCGAGCTTCTGGAGTTTCCGCACGAGATCTTTGGCCTGGTGCTGAATCTTGAGGAAGACAACGTCGGCGCGGTCCTGCTCGGTGAGGCCGAGGCGATCAAAGAGGGCGATCAGGTGAAAAGGACGGGCCGGATCGCCTCTGTGCCAGTGGGCGAAGCGCTGGTGGGAAGGGTGGTGAACGCCCTCGGCCAGCCGATCGACGGGAAGGGGCCGATCGACGCAAGCGAGTATCGGCCCATCGAGCGGTTGGCGCCGGGCGTGGTGGATCGCCGACCGGTCAAGGAGGCGCTCCAGACAGGCATCAAGGCGATCGATGCCATGATCCCGATCGGCCGTGGTCAGCGCGAGCTGATCATTGGTGACCGGCAAACCGGCAAGACCGCAATTGCCGTTGACGCGATCATCAATCAGAAAGGCAAGGATGTCTTCTGCATCTATGTTGCCGTCGGTCAGAAGCGCTCTACAGTAGCCCAGGTGGTCAAGACGCTGGAGGAGTGCGGGGCCATGGCCTACACCATTGTTGTCGCAGCCACCGCCTCGGAGCTTGCGCCGCTCCAGTATATTGCCCCCTACGCCGGCTGTGCCATGGGCGAGTACTTCCGCGACTCGGGTCGTCACGCCCTCTGCATCTATGACGACCTGTCCAAGCATGCGCAGGCCTACCGTCAATTATCGCTACTGCTGCGCAGGCCGCCCGGCCGGGAGGCCTATCCGGGCGACGTCTTCTACCTGCATTCGCGCCTTTTGGAGCGAGCGGCCAAGTTGAATGACGAGCTAGGCGGGGGGTCGCTGACGGCGCTGCCGATCATCGAGACCCAGCTCGGCGACGTCTCGGCCTACATCCCGACCAACGTGATCTCCATCACTGATGGGCAGATCTATTTGGAAAACGACCTGTTCTTTGCCGGCATTCGGCCGGCGATCAACGTTGGCCTGTCGGTCTCCCGGGTCGGCGGGTCGGCGCAAATCAAGGCGATGCGGCAGGTAGCGGGCAAGCTTCGGTTAGACCTGGCGCAGTATCGGGAGATGGCCGCGTTCGCTCAATTCGGGAGTGAGCTCGACAAGGCGACCCAGGCCCAGATCAATCGCGGCGGACGAATGGTCGAGGTGCTGAAGCAGGGGCAGTACTCGCCCCTTGAGGTCGAACGACAGGTGCTCATCATCTATGCGGGGACAGCCGGCCATCTGGACGAGCTTCCCATCGAGGTGGTGTCTCAATTCGAGACGGCATTGTACAAATCCGTTGAAGGGCGGTATCCAAGCATCCTGCCTGAGATCAGGGAGAAGCGCGAGCTCAGCGATGCCCTCCGCGCTCAGATTGACCAGGCGATTACCGAGTGCAAGGTGGAGTTCCTGGCAGCCCGAAAGGCAGCCTAAAAGACAGGGTATAGGGTTGAGGGGTTAGGGTTAACCCGAAACCCTCAGTGAAGCCATGGCGACATTACGCGACATTAAGCGGCGCATTACATCGGTCAAGAGCACACAGCAGATCACCAAGGCGATGAAGCTGGTGGCGGCTGCAAAGCTGCGCCGAGCCCAGGAGCGTATCCTGGAGGCCCGACCCTATGCGTTCAAGATGCAGGAAGTGCTGGCCAGCCTGGCGCTTAGAGCTGATCCCCAGTATCATCCGTTGCTTCGCAGACGCGAAACCGGCAGGAAGATCGTCGTGGTCATCGCGGCCGATAAGGGGCTCTGCGGGGGGTTTAATAGCAACATCATGCGCCGATCCCTGGAGATGCTTCGAGGAACGGCTGACGAGGTTACTGTCACCCTGGTGGTGGTTGGACGCAAGGCGCGCGATTTCTATCGGCGACGTCCCTACACCATTCGATCGGAACAGATCGGCTTCTTCGATCGGCTGGCGTACGACCATGCGGCTGCTTTGGGCCAAGAGCTGGCGAACGCCTACGTGGCTGAGGAGGCGGACGAGATCCACCTAATCTATAATGAGTTTAAGTCGGTCGCGACCCAGCGGGTCGTCGTGGAACGGCTGCTGCCCATTGAGCCGCTGCAGGCTTCAGAGGAGCGTTCCGCTATCGACTTCATCTATGAGCCCTCGCCGCAGGCGATCCTGGAGGGGCTATTGCCCAAACACGTCGAGGTGCAGGTGTATAGAGCGCTCATGGAATCGCTGGCTGGTGAGTATGGCGCCCGGATGACCGCCATGGATGCGGCGAGCAGGAACGCCACGGAGATGATCGACCTGCTTACGTTGCAGTTCAACAAGGCGCGGCAGGAACGAATTACCAGAGAGCTGCTCGAGGTGGTCGGAGGGGCCGAGGCGCTACGGCAGGCGCGTGGGTAAAGACAGCGGCCTAGCCATCAGCGCTCAGCAACCCAAGGAAAAATAATCGGTTCTGGTGCCCCCCGTCTTGGAGGTATAGGCTGTTCGAGTACCTCCGGCCTTTGCCGCTCTTGCTAGGGGCTGACGGCTGATAGCTGAACGCTGATTTTAACCAGGAGTGGGAGCATGAGCGCAGGGAAGATCGTACAGGTCATCGGGCCCGTTGTCGATGTCGAGTTTGACCCGGGAACATTGCCGGCCATCTACAACGCCCTTGAGGTCAAGAGCGAGCAGGCCAAGGATATCTTTTCCTACAGCGAGCGCCTGGTCCTGGAGGTGGCCCAACACCTGGGAGAGGGCCGCGTCCGAACCATTGCCCTCTCCTCGACCGACGGGCTTGTTCGGGGGATGGAGGTAGTCGACACCGGCGCGCCGATCACCGTTCCGGTCGGCCGATCCACTCTCGGCCGGATCATCAATGTCATCGGGGAGCCGGTAGACAAGCGAGGGCCGGTGGACGCGGAGAAGCACTACCCGATCCATCGCCCCGCCCCAGCCTTCGACGAACAGGTGACTAAGGTCGAGATCCTGGAGACCGGTATTAAGGTCATCGATCTGCTGGAGCCGTATACCAAGGGCGGCAAGACCGGTCTCTTCGGCGGTGCCGGAGTTGGCAAGACCGTTGTCATTATGGAGCTTATCCGCAACATTGCCATGGAGCATGGCGGCATCTCGGTCTTCGCGGGGGTGGGCGAGCGGACCCGCGAGGGAAATGACCTCTGGCTGGAGATGAAGGAGTCCGGGGTTATTGAGAAGACCGCCCTGATCTATGGCCAGATGACCGAGCCGCCAGGGTCGCGGCTGCGGGTCGGGCTCACCGGACTGACCGTTGCCGAGTACTTCAGGGATGAGGAGAAGCAGGATGTGCTGCTCTTCATTGACAACATCTTCCGCTTTACGCAGGCCGGATCCGAGGTCTCGGCGCTACTAGGCCGGATGCCCTCGGCCGTCGGCTACCAACCGACATTAGGTACGGAGATGGGTGAGTTGCAGGAGCGGATCACCTCAACCAAGACCGGGTCGATTACCTCGGTCCAGGCAATCTACGTACCGGCCGACGACATCACCGACCCTGCGCCGGCTACGGCCTTTGCCCACCTGGACGCGACGACGGTTCTCTCCAGGCAGCTCACTGAGTTGGGGATCTACCCTGCGGTCGATCCTCTGGCCTCCACCTCGCGCATCCTCGACCCACGCATCGTGGGTGAAGAGCATTACGCTATTGCCAGAGCGATACAAAAGATCCTTCAGCGATATAAAGAGCTCCAGGACATCATTGCTATCCTGGGGATGGACGAGCTGTCCGAGGAGGATAAGCTCGTGGTGGCGCGCGCGAGAAAGGTTCAGCGTTTCCTCTCCCAACCCTTCTTCGTGGCGGAGCAGTTCACCGGCCAACCCGGCCGCTACGTCAAACTGAAGGACTCCGTCCAAGGATTTAAGGAGCTGATTGAGGGGAAAGTGGACGATTTGCCGGAACAGGCCTTCTACATGGTCGGGACTCTCGACGAGGCTCGAGAGAAGGCGGAAAAGCTCGCAAGCCACAAGTAAGTCAGTTCGTAGTTGATAGTTCAGAGTTCGTAGATAACAGAAGAGTGCGTGCAGCCGCCAGCCTTCATCCTGGTCTATGAACCATGAACTATGAACGATGAATCCGCTGAACGGAGAGTAGCGCTATGGCAGAGCGGCACAGTCAAACGTTTATGCTCGAGGTGGTGACGCCCCAGCGGCTGATCATCAGCGAAGAGGTCGAAGAGCTGGTGGCTCCTGGACAGGAGGGGTCTTTCGGCGTTTGGCCCGGCCACACCCCCTTTATGACGACGCTGAAGATTGGGGAGCTTTCCTATAAGAAGGGGCAGCAGGAGCGGTTTCTTACCGTGAGTGGTGGGTACGCCGAGGTTCGTCCCGACAAGGTGATCATCCTGGTGGAGACGGCAGAGCGACCGGAGGAGATCGACCTGGCCAGGGCCGAACAGGCAAAGGTGAGGGCCGAGGAGCGGCTGCGCAGCTTCGGGGATGAAACCATCGATCATGCCAGAGCGCAGGCCGCCCTGGACCGGGCGCTCGCCAGAATGGCGCTCGCCGCCAGAGGGAGATGACCGTGAGGGGAAGGGCGTGATAATCGTGATGAAAATTGGGGCCCACGAGGACCAGACTCGGGAGGTCATTCGACGGGTCGAAGAGCTTGGCTACAGGTCACACGTGATCCAAGGCACGCAGCGGACGGTTATCGGGGCCGTGGGGGATGAGCGGAGCAAGGATCGCCTGCAGTCGCTGGAGTCGATGCCGGGGGTAGAAACCGTGCTCCCGATCCTGCAGCCGTTCAAGCTGGCGAGCCGAGAGGTCAAGGGTGGTAAGAGTATTGTCAAGGTGGGTGACCTGGAGATCGGCGGACAGACTGTTGTGGTCATGGCCGGCCCCTGCTCGGTGGAAAGCGAGGCCCAGATGCTACAGACCGCCCATGCGGTCAAGGCGGCTGGAGCGAAGGTGCTTCGGGGAGGGGCCTTTAAGCCGCGTACCTCGCCCTACGCCTTTCAAGGCATGGCTGAGGAGGGGCTCAAGCTCCTGGATGTCGCGAGGGCGGCAACCGGCCTGAAGATCGTAACCGAGGTGGTCAATCCCGTGGACGTCGAGCTGGTGGCAGAGTATGCCGACATCCTACAGGTTGGCGCCAGGAACGTCCAGAATTTCGCTCTGCTGAAGAGGGTCGGCGAGGTCGGCAAGCCGGTCCTGCTCAAGCGCGGGATGGCGACCACAATCAAGGAGTTCCTGATGGCGGCCGAATATATCCTCGCCGAGGGGAACTACAATGTGATCCTCTGTGAGCGCGGGATTCGGACCTTCGAAACCAGCACGCGCTTCACCCTGGATCTGAATGCGATCCCGGTGCTCAGCAAGCTGACCCACCTGCCGGTGTTTGTGGATCCCAGTCACGGTACCGGCCACTGGGACTACGTGGCGCCGATGGCGAAGGCAGCGATCGCCTGCGGGGCCGACGGGCTCATCATCGAAGTCCATCCGAACCCCGAGGAAGCCCAATCGGACGGGCTGCAGTCGTTGAAACTCCAGAAGTTCCAGCAACTCATGGACGAGTTGCGCCCCGTTGCCGAGGCCGTAGGCCGCCGGCTGTAGCGTAGCCCCCCAAGCGTAAGCCTGCCCCGCCCCACTTTGCCCTTGACCTCCGGTCACACCGAGCCTTAGCGTCAGATTTGTACTTGCCGTAGCGGTGCCTTCCCGACAACTCCTTAGAAACCAAAGAGAATTGCCGCAGCCCGAGAAGTTTCAGGATCGAGATATGCTGACCAGCCTACTCAGTGGTTATACGTCATGAACGGTGAACCGACTGTGGACCGCGACTACAGCGACCTTTACGGGTTCGAGAATTACCCGTTCTCTAGGGTGTCCGTAAGATTCACTTCGAGTCCCTCTGGGATGGATACGTCACGTTTGTTGGTCGTGTCCGCAAAGTGGGCCCAGCGGGCCTCTCTTTGCGGGACAAGGACCGCTGGTTATGGGGGAAGTCGGTTGCCGAGTAGCTTACGCGCGACATCGCAACGGGTTTTGCCAAAACGCGCGGCGATGACGAAGAAGACGCATAAGTTCCGGTTTCAGCCGTCCGCGGCTCGTTTCGCTCGCTGTGCCGGCCGAACCGTGCGTTCAAAAATCACCTTGACGTGCGTTTCGCAATACGTACAATGTACATATGGACGCGTTGCGGTTTGAGTGGGATGATGAGAAGGAAAAGGTCAATATCAGGAAGCATGGCATTCCCTTCGATGAAGTGCGCACGGTCTTTTACGATGAGAACGCCATTCAATTCTTCGATCCCGACCATTCAGAGGAAGAAGACCGCTTCATCCTGCTCGGGATAAGTTTCAAATTGAGGATTCTCGTCGTCTGTCACTGTATTCGAGAAAGCGAAACAGCCATTCGCCTTTTCTCGGCACGGAAGGCAGACCGAGATGAGGAGCGGGAATATTGGAGGCGCAGACGATGAGAGACCATTACGATTTCTCCAAAATGAAAGGGCGCAAGAACCCGTACATTAAATACTTGAAGCAGCCGGTCACGATGCGGCTGGACCGTGACACGGTGGCCTATTTCAGGTCGATTGCGGAGGCGGTGGGGATTCCGTATCAGAGCCTGATCAATCTCTACCTTCGCGATTGTGCGGTCCACCACCGTAAATTGCACATGAAGTGGGCTTCCCAAGAAAACTGAACCATGCGACGCATTATGATCGCCCGGTCTGCCATGCTCCTCCGTGGCGAGAGGAAAAGGTTGCTAAATTCTAGCTTAATCATGTCGCGCAGGAGGCAATACCGCGCTACGAAGGCTTACAGCGTGATTGCCACCAGGTCGATTTCGACGCTGGCGCCACGGGGGAGGCTAGCCACGCCCACCGTGGAGCGAGCGGGCTTGACGTCGCCCAGGTACTCGGCGTAGACCTCGTTCATCTGGGCGAAGGTGTTCAGGTCTGTCAGGTAGACGGTGGCCTTGATGACTCGGTCGAGGGAGCTGCCCCCGGCCTCCAGGACCGCCTTGAGATTTTCTAGAACCTGCCTGGTCTGAACCGAGATGTCGCCCTCGATTAGCGTCCCGGTGGCCGGATCGAGGGCGATCTGGCCAGACGTGAAAAGCAGTCCATTGTATTTAATGGCCTGCTCGTAGGGTCCGATTGCCTTTGGTGCACGTTCAGTGCTGACCGCTTCACGTGACATTTGCCCCTCCTGATCTCAGTGGAATCCTCCGTCACCCCTCAGCCTCACCCTCTCCCCGCCATGGGGAGAGGGGAAACGCTACATTAGGCGCTCACGGCGCCGACGACATCATGAATGGTTGTGGCCAGCGACTCGGAGATCCCTGCGGTGCGCCGCAGCTCCTCGATGCTGGCCTCGCGCAGGCGACGGAGGCTCCCGAATTGAGTAAGTAGCGCGCGTCTGCGCTTGGCCCCGATCCCGGGGACATCGTCCAGTAGCGAGCGGATCGCCGACTTGCCCCGTAGCGCCCGGTGGTAGGTGATGGCAAACCGATGCGACTCATCACGGATCTGCTGAAGCAGTTGCCTGGCCCGTGACCGTTCCGGGAGCGCGATCGGCGTGGACCTGGACGGGTGAAAGACCAACTCCTCCTCCTTGGCCAGGCTCACCAACGGCAGCGCATGGAGCCCAAGCTCCCGCGCTACGCCGAGCGCGGCGTTGAGCTGACCGCGGCCGCCGTCAAGAAGGATAAGGTCGGGAAGCGGCATCTCCTCCACCTTGTGGAGCCGCCGCCGCACCACTTCGGCCAGCATGGCGAAGTCGTCCGGTCCTTGCACCGTCTTGATCTTGTAGCGCTTGTAGGCCGATTTCTTTGGTTTGCCTTCCTCCCAGACTACCTGAGATCCGACCGCCAGCGTTCCCGAGATGTTCGAGATATCGTAGGCCTCGATCCGCCTTGGTAGGGCTGGCAGCTCCAGCACCTCTTGCAGCTCCTTCATGGCCTGCTCGCGACTCTGCGAGGATCGGAGCGACAGCGCGAGGGCCTCCTGCGCATTTGTCAACGCCAACTGAACCAGCCGCGCTTTGCGCCCGCGCCGTGGGAGCAGCAACTGCACGCGGCGATTCGCTCTGGATTCGAGCCACGCCGCAATAAGCGGGGCGTCTTCCAGGGGGTGAGACAGCAGGATCTCCTGAGGGATGTCCCGTGCGCCGAGGTAAAACTGTTTGATCAACGAGGACAGAAGGCCACCCGTGGTCTCGGTTTTCAGCTCAAAGGTAAAGGTCTCACGGCCGATCAGTCGGCCTCGCCTGACCAGGAAGAGCTGGACCTGCCCCTCCCCTCCTTCTGTCGCCAGGCCAAAGATATCCTGGTTCTCGCCCCTTGGCGAGATAATCCGCTGGCGCTCGAACACTTGGCGCAGCGAGGCGATCTGGTCGCGGTATTTCGCTGCCTGCTCGAACCGGAGCGTCTCGGCCGCCTGATGCATCTGCTCCTCAAGCCGCTTCGTTAGCTCCTGATCCTTTCCGTCCAGTAGCAACCGTGCCTGATCCACCAGCTCGCCGTACGCGGGCCCATCAATCAGTCCCTCGCACGGACCCGCGCAGCGGCCCAGGTGATATTCGAGGCAGAGCTGTCGGCCCTCGATTGACCGGCACTTCCGGAGGGGGATCGTCTTGTTCACGAGGGCAAGCACGTCCCACATCGCGGTCGTCGGGACATAGGGTCCGTAATAGAGCGCGCCATCGTCCTTGATCCGTCGGACTACCTGCACCCATGGGAACGGGTCTTTCAGGTCGAGCTTGAGGAAGGGATAGTGCTTGTCATCCTTCAGGGCAATGTTGTAGCGAGGCTTGTGGCTCTTAATCAGGTTGCTTTCCAGGATGAGGGCCTCCAGCTCGTTTGCCGTGATGATGAACTCCAGGTCGGTCACCTGCTCCATCATGAGCCGGATCTGGGACCGCTCTGGTACGTCCGGCGCTTCCGTAAAGTAGGAGGAGACGCGTTTCTTCAGCGACAGGGCCTTGCCGATGTACAGCACGTGCCCTCGTGTGTCACGGAACAGATAGACGCCTGGCGCGTCCGGCAGGCCCTTGACCTTTTCTTGAAGCACATCGATCTGCTGCATCATAGCTGAAAGATGTCACAGGCACCCGACGCTGTCAAGGCACGCCGCCGCTCAAGACCCTTGACATCGTTATCCCGAAGGCGTAGGCTGTTCCTTAGTTCTTGCGGCTTCGTCCGAGGCTGCGAAAGAGAAGGAAACGATCGCGGAAAGGAGAAAGTGAATGGCGGGAAAGTTTCAACCGTACCGAGGGGAGAAGCGGCGAAAGGAGACCGCACGCAAGACCAAGAAGGAGGAGAAGCTCCGAAAGAAGCTGGGGAAGAAGGAAGGGGCTCTACCGACCGAGGAGAGTGAAACTACAGGGGGCTCGCCTCCCGCCGAAGAACCACCACCCCACCCGATCTCATCATAGTGTCGGGTGGGGTCAGCGCGTTATCGCCCCGCGACCCTCACCCGCTTTCTCCCATGCCTATCCAGCACCTTCTTGCGTAGCCGTAGACTCTTCGGTGTGACCTCCAGCAATTCGTCTTCTGCCAAATACTCGACGCAATTGTCGAGGCTCATCTGGCGTGGCGGCGTCAGACGCACGGCAATATCAGAGGTCGAGGCTCGCATATTCGTCAGGTGCTTCTTCTTCGCGACATTGACCTCCAGGTCTCGCTCCTTTGCCGCCTCGCCGACGATCATCCCTTCATACGCCTCGGTCCCTGGTCCGATGAAGAGGAGCCCGCTCGCCTCCGCACTCGCCAGACCGTAAGATGTGGACACCCCCGCCTCCCACGCGACCAGCGACCCGCGGTCACGCCCGCGGATCTCGCCGACCATGGGTTCATAGGCGTGAAACAGGCTGTTGAGCAGTCCGGTCCCGCGCGTCGCGGTCAGGAACGCCTGCCGAAATCCCAGCAACCCTCGCGTGGGGACAATGAACTCATAGTGGACGAAACCCTGATCCCCCGTCCGCATGTCCTGCAGACGCCCTCGTCGCACCCCCAACATCTCCATCACCAACCCGGACTGCTCCTCCGGCACCTCGATGCTGACCCGTTCGAACGGCTCCAACCGCTCCCCGCTCTGCAAATCGGTTTGAAAGATGACCTCGGGCCTCGAGACTTGTAGTTCATACCCCTCGCGCCGCATCGTCTCGATCACGACGACCAGATGTAGCTCGCCTCGTCCGGCCACCAGGAAGCTATCGGGGCTCTCTGTGTCATAGACTCTCAGGCTGACATTATGCTCGAGCTCCTTAAACAGACGCTCGCGGAGGCTGCGGCTCGAGCTCCACTTCCCCTCCCGTCCCGCAAAGGGGCTGGTATTCACGCTGAAGGTCATCTGTACGGTCGGCTCGTCGACCAGGAGCGGGGGAAGGGCAATAGGGGTATCCTTGTCGGCAATCGTCTCTCCGATCCCAATCTCCGCAAGGCCAGTCACCGCCACAATTTCGCCGGCCTCCGCCTCCTCGACCTCGACTCGGTCCAACCCCTGATGCACAAAGACCTGAGCTATCTTACCGGGGTAGCAGGTTCCATCCTTCGCGATCCGGATGACCTCCTGAGCTCGGCGCAGACGGCCTGCGTACAGGCGGCCGATGGCGATCCGACCCTTATAATCATCATAGGCCAGGAGGTTGACCAGCATCTGCGTGGGACCATCCCGCTCGACCATGGGGGGAGGCAGGGAGCTGAGGATGGTCTCGAACAGGGGCTGCAGGTCAGGGGCCAGTGAGGTTGGGGAAAGCCCAGCGTATCCACGGAGGCCGTCCGTATAGACGATCGGGAAATCCGTTTGGTCTTCTGTTGCGCCAAGATCGATGAAGAGATCGAAGGTCGCGTTGGTCGCGTAGTCGATTCGGGCGTTCGCGCGGTCGATCTTGTTGACAACCACCACAACCTTGTGATGGAGCTCCAGGGCCTTGCGCAGCACGAACCGGGTCTGGGGCATCGGCCCCTCCACGGCATCCACCAGCAGCAACACCCCGTCCACCATGTTCAGGACTCGCTCGACCTCGCCCCCGAAGTCGGCATGCCCTGGCGTGTCCACGATGTTGATTTTCACTTTCCCATAGGTGACGGCGGTGTTCTTGGCCAGGATGGTGATGCCGCGCTCTCGTTCCAGAGGGTTGGAGTCCATAACCCGTTCGATCATCACCTGGTTGTCCCTGAAGATATGGCTCTGCTTCAGCATGGCGTCCACGAGCGTTGTCTTGCCATGGTCCACATGCGCGATGATGGCCAGATTCCTGAGATCGGTGCGCTGCTGTGACATAATGTGCCTTCTTCGATGCGGTTATAGGCTGCGCCGTGCCCGGCAGTGGGCGGCACGAATGCGGAAAACGTAACGTACGCTCAAAACTCAGTATGGGGAGGCGCGCGAAAGGTCAGAGCCCGAAGGGAAACCGGCTGCGGACCTGCTGGGGCCGTTCTAACAGATGCGGCGTGTCAAGCTGCAACGGCACGAGTCAATCACCTCATGAATTTATAACACTATATCACTACTGTCCGGTTAAATGTGAAATCAGCATTTCAGAGTTTGTAACTTCTTGTTTTATAAGAATACGGTTTTCTGACGTGAGTTGAAATCGTTTACACCTTGACATGCTCGGAAAGCCTCATCAATAAAGGCTTTGCGTGAGTTGCGCTTAAAATGAACCGGACAGTAGTGACACTATATCTCAAAGGGGCGGGTTCGTCAAACAATTCCAGCGCCGAGCGTGGTGAGACTTTTCGGTTGCGCCGCGCGGCTCGGAGGCGTACTATGCCCCGGTACGCGTGAGCGGTTCAGTTGACTGTATCGCACCCATGGAGGATGAAGCATGAAGAGGACCCGATACGTATCGATGCTTACGACTACCCTGGTGATGATCCTTGCCCTGACGGCGAGTCTTTCGGGCTGCAGCCCAGGTTCGGGCAGCTCGACCGTGCCGCCCGAAACGGCGCCGGTCAAGGCCAAGACTGGCGACCCCGCAATTGGTAACGGTTCCACCGTGAAGCTGGAGTACACACTGACCGATGACAAGGGCGCACTCCTGGACACCAACAAGGAGAAGGAGCCCTTGGTGTACACCCACGGGCAGGGGCAGATCATCCCTGGGCTGGAGAAGGCGCTTATCGGCCTGCGCACAGGCGACGCAAAGCACGTCGTGATCCCGCCCGAAGAGGCCTACGGACCGATCAGGCCCGAAGCCGTCATCGAGGTTCCCAAAGAACGGATTCCGGAGAAATTACAGACAGTCGGGGCTCATCTTGTGGCCCAACGTAAGGACGGGCAACCCATGCAGGCCTTCGTAAAAGAGGTCAAGGAGAAGACGGTCGTTCTGGACACCAATCACCCCCTGGCGGGCAAGGTCCTTACCTTCGACGTCACGATCGTCGGCGTCGAAGCTGCGCAAGAGAAGAAGTAAGGACTGGCGGGACCAGCCTTCCTGATTTGCCAGTTACCGATAAAGCTCAGCCGCGGCGGCGCGTCAGCGCCGACGTCGGCTGGAGCGCCTTGTTGGCGCTCCGCTCCACGGAGCGCCAACGCTGCGCGGATCAAGGATCCGCTGGCTGGCCTCCGTTTCGCTACGGCCAACCAGCGGATCGAGCGGACTACAGCT
>Ga0209514_10000827_pt1 | contig 58884 bp, 55 predicted proteins | sample Subgrocontami58m_FD_187452 | JGI IMG/M metagenome (GOLD analysis project Ga0209514, IMG submission 187452) | Subsurface groundwater microbial communities from S. Glens Falls, New York, USA - GMW37 contaminated, 5.8 m (SPAdes) (version 3) | ecosystem: Environmental > Aquatic > Deep subsurface >... | reverse complement strand
TGCTTCGCCTCGGCGAAGTAGGATTCAATGTAGGGTTTATACATAAAAAATACTTATGACTTATAACCGATGACGAAAGAATACAAGAAAATGCTCTTTTCGTCAACTACACCTTGCGCCTCAGCGTGTACTGGTCTGTTTTCATGATTTCGGCGATTTCTTTCGGGCCCCATTTTGGATACTCATCCCAGACAGCGCTTAAGAATTTCCCCGTAAGCCCGTCCGAAGCAGCAGACGCCAGGAACACGCAAAGCGCTGCCGCCTTCTCGGGAGAGACGCCGCCTTCCTGTTTCTGTTTCAAGAGCTTCGCGTAGCGCTCCTTTCCTACTTTCTCCTCGCCCGCCGCGAGCGCCTCGTCAAGGAATTTCGTGTTCACCGCGCCGGGAGCGAAACAGTTCACTTCGATTCCATATTCACTCACTTCGGCGGCAATCGTTTCTGTAAGCCGCACAATCGCGCCTTTCGAAGCGTGGTAGGCGCTGAAACGCGCCAAGGGGCCATCGCCACCGCCCGAAAAGTTGATAATCTTGCCCGATTTTTGAGATTTCATGTGCGGAATCACCTCCTGCATCATGCGGAACGTCCCGAACACGTTCACCTCAAAGGTATTTTTCCATTTCTCGAAGTCCACCTCTTCCGAAGGCCCGATGGGACCATAAATCCCCGCGCCGTTCACCAAGACATCGATTCTCCCGAATACATGGAGCGTGGCTTCAACCGCCGCCCTCACATCTCCCGAGCGGGAAACGTCCGCAGGGCAGGATTCCACTTCCCCCAGCTTCTTCAAATCTTCCTTCGCGGCTTTGAGCTCCTCGCGGTCCCGCGCAACAATCATTACTCTCGCCCCTTCTTTAAGATATGCTTCTGCAATCGAGCGGCCGATACCCCGGCTGCCGCCTGTTATCAATGCAGTTTTTCCTCTAAGCAGCATGGTTTCAAAATGGTAAGGTTTAACCTTTCTGCAGATTTAAGGTTAAACCTTAGAGTCCGCATAAATCCGCTCGACTATTTTCAAAACTTCCACTACGTCTTCGCCCTTCGATTTTAATTCCATCTTGCCCGCTATTACTCCCGCAAACTCGTCAAGCTCGCGGACAAATGAATCCTCCTTCTTCTCTTCGGCGAACGTGGTTGTCGTCTCCACGGGGAATTTGCCCGACTGGGGGTCAACCTTCCCCACGGTGAGTTTCTCGGGGCCCCGGTAACGCTTGTCCAATCCATCTATCGAGAGATACCCCTTCGTGCCGAAAATCTCGAAGGAATGCACCCACTCCCAGTTTGTCCAGCTCACGTGAATCTGCGCCACGCGCTTGTCGGCGGTGCGAAGCAGGAGAAAGCCGTTGTCCTCCACCTCCCCACCCCAGTAGAGATTTTCCGCGAATCCTTTTACGTCAACAAAGTCCCCCATAAACCACCGCGCCATATCAATCATGTGCATTCCCTGGTCAATGAGTTCCCCACCGCCGCTTATCTTTTTGTTGAAACGCCACTCTTTCTCGTAGCCGGGACGCCCGCCGAAGCCGTAGCGCGCACGCACACAGATTATCTTCCCAATCTCACCCTTGTCCGCAATTTCCTTCGCCTGCATATACGCGGGGTGATAGCGGTGGTTAAACCCGATCATGTATACCCGCTTCTCCTCTCCGGCAGTCCGGATGTTCGCCGCCACCTCCGCGGTAGAGATACCCGCGGGCTTTTCGCAAAGCACATGTTTCTTTGCCTTCAGGGCCGCAGCGGAGATTGGCGCCAAGAGGTAGTGCGGCGTCGCAATCACCACCGCCTCAAAACCGCCTCCACGGAACGCCTCCGCATAATCCGTGTACGCTGTGCAGCCCGGGAACCCTGCAGCGATGGCTCCGGCCTTCGCCGCATCCACATCCACCACCGCTTTCAGAGCAAATTGATTTGTCTTTTTCAAGGCATCCGCCCAGATTTTTCCGATACCACCCGCGCCGATAAGAGCGATAGTAATCATTGGTCAATTGTAATTGCTGGCATCAATATTAGGAAGTCGGACTTCTTCCAAGAAGTCCAACTTCCCAGAATTCACACCCGCCCGATGCTCAAATACGTAATTCCCGCGCCTTTAATGTCCTTCTCCTTGTCGCACAAGACGTTCTGTGTGTCAAAAAGAATAGGTGTCCGCATAAGCGATTTGAGCTTCGCAAAGTCGAGCGTTTTGAATTCCTTGGAGGGCGTCACCACCAACGCCGCATCCGCTCCCTGCACAACTTCGTACACGTCCCTGAAGAAGGGCGAAGGAGTTATCGCCTTCACTTCCTCCGGATTCGCGAGAGGGTCGTAGAGCCGGAATGTAGCGCCCGCCTCGCGAAGCATCTTTTCCACCTCAAGCGCCTGCGAGCGTCGGAGCGTGGGCGTCCCCGATTTGTAGGTCACGCCCAAAAGCGCGAGCGTCTTCCCTTTCACGCTTCCCAGCTTCTCCTCAAGGCGTATTTTCACAAGCTCGTTCCGCACGCGGTTTTTTTCGAGCACTCCCTGAATCACCGGCAACGCCACCTTCTCCCGCTCGCCCGCGTGGATGAGCGCCTTCAAATCGCGCGCAAGCGTGCCGCCCGAGAACCCCAGCCCCGCGAAGAGGTATGCCTTAGACCCCACGCGCGGGTCGGACTTCAAAGCCCTGATAACGTCTTCGATATCGCCCCCCATCTTCCCCGATATATCCGCCAAGTCATTCGCAAAACTGATGCAGGTCGCGAGAAAGGCGTTCAGTGCGTGCTTCGCGAGCTCCGCCGAGGGCACGGACATGGACACAATTTCCGCCTTAAGCGGAGCGAAAACTTCCGTCGCGCGCCGCAGCGCCTCCGGCGTATCCGCGCCGAGCACCACCCGCCCGGGTTCAAGGAAACACTTCACCGCGTCTCCCAGGCGCAAATTCTCGGGAGAATACGCGTATTCAAACTGCAGCTCCGGGCGCGCCGCGCGAAGCGCGGCACATATCGTTTTGGAAGTTCCCACCGGAAGCTGGCTCGATATCCCGATGAGTACGTTGCTTTGGAAAAAAGGAGTTGATTTCTTCACCGCCTCCATCACCACCGACACATCCACCTCGTCGTTGTCGTCCACCGGCGTATCAAAGGAAAACCACACCACGTCACAATCACGAAGCTTGCTCCAATCAGTGGTATACGCAAGGCGCGCCGAGGCCCGGTGCGCCGCAATAAGCTCCGCGAGGCGCGGCTCCGCGAGCGGCGGAATATTTTTATTAAAATTCTCAATTACGGACGCGTCATCACTCACGCCCACAACCGCATGGCCGGCCTCCGCAAAACCCGCGGAGTAGATTTCCCCGAGATGCCAGAGACCGATAACGCCAATCTTAATCATTAGGACCTAGTCGGCTCAACCTCATACAGCTTATACCCGACTTTCTGCCCGTCGTCGTAGAACATCTGCACCGTTTCAAGCGAAAGTCGGCTCAAGTCATAGTGCAATTTCTCAAGCTTCTTCAAAATGTCGGGAGTGGCAGTAATAATGTGGCACCCAAGCTTTTCCGCCTGCAAAATATTCAAAAGCTCGCGCGTACTTGCCCATAAAAGCTCGGCGGCGGAGTTTGATGATAAGATGCGCTTCGCTTCTTCCATGTACGGAAGCGGGTCGCGCCCCGTGTCCGCAATGCGCCCCGCAAAGACCGATACGATGGAAGGAAGGTGGGGAGACAACACTTTCGCGACCTCCTCCACCTGTGCCACCGTGAGGAGCGCCGTCACGTTCACTTTCACCTGCCTGTCCACAAGGCGCTTCACGAGCGGCACCGAAGACTCCCCCTTTGTATTCGTGATGGGAATTTTCACGTATACGTTCGCCGCCCATCCCGCAATGATGCCCGCCTGCCGCTCCATTTCCTTGAAATCGTCGGAGAATACCTCGAAGGAAATTGGCTTGTCTTTAATCGCAGCGAGTACGTCCTTCGCAAAAGCGGCGTAATCGAGCACCCCCGCCTTGCGCATAAGGGTGGGATTGGTGGTAAGCCCTTTTATATGGGGCTTGCTCGCGAGCTCCATCATGCTCGCTTTCTCCGCGCCGTCCGCGAAAATTTTAATGCGCAGTTCGTGCGCTTTTCTGGGAAACTCTGGCATTTCAAAATTTTGATATGTCGATATATCGATATCTCACAAGTCCACAAGCACTTTTGAACCCTCATAATCAAATCGGTAATGCATCTCCCGCAAGCCGAATTGCTTCATCGCCTCGCGGAATTCTTTGTGCTTCTCGGGAACATAGAACGTGAAGAATCCTCCTCCGCCCGCGCCGGAAATCTTGCCGCCCAAGGCGCCCGCCGATTTCCCTGCTTCGTAGATTTTGTCGAACTCCGGATTCGACATCTTTGCCGAGGTGCGCTTCTTGTGCTGCCAGTGCGCGTCAAAAAACCGCCCTACCGCATCCACATCGTCGCCCTCCATCGCCTCAAGAATCTGGCGGCCGATTTCCTCGATGTAGCGCATGCTTTCTATAACGTCTTTGTTTTCTTCCTTCATCCCCTTCGTTTGCTCGGCAAGAATGGCGTCTGCGCTCCGCCTGACGCCCGTGAAAAACATAAGCATATTGCGATTCAGCGCATCCGCCGTTTCGCGTGCGATGTTCGCCTTGCGCACCTTGACCACGCCGTCCTTCGCAATTTCCAAAACCGTGAGCCCCCCGAACGCGGCCATGTAGGGGTCCTGCTTGCCGATGGGGCGCTTGAGAATTTTGTTCTCAATCGTAAAGTCCTCCTCGGCGAGCGCTTGAAGCGAAACGTAGTCGCGTTTTAAGGTGTGCAGGGCATGAAGCACGGCAACGGTAAAGCAACTCGACGAACCAAGCCCCGTGCCGGATGATACGTCGGCAACGGTGGAAATCTCAATCTGCTTTTCAATGCCCATAAAGCGGAGAATTTCGCGGAATATCGTATGCTTCACTTCGTCCACGCTCGCGACGTATTCCGCTTCACTGTACTTAAGCCGAATCAAATCATCTTCCATGGGTCGGCTCACGCTCGCAAACATATATTTGTCGAGGCCCGCGGAGAATATGAATCCGCCGTGCTTCTCGTAATAGGACGGCAAGTCGGTTCCCCCTCCCCCCAGCGTCACCCGAAACGGAGTGCGTGTAATAATCATAGATAGGAATATACAATAACTTATGACTTATGACCAATAACTGATAACTATTTGATATTCCCTTTCTCGAACTCTTCCCGCATCCATACGATTTGGGCGCGGAGGCCCTCTTCGAGCGAGGTTTTCGGCTTCCAGCCAAGCGCTTTTGCCTCGCTCCAGTCCGCGAGCGTCACGACCGGAGGATCCCCCGCAGGGCGCGGCTTCACCACCGGGTCCGGCGTCACTCCCATAAGTCTTACTATAGCGTCATAAATCTCCTTTATCGAAGTGGACTTCCCGCTTCCCAAGCGAAACATCTTGTTTTTCACCCGCTCGTCCGCGAGGCATAGCATGTGAAAATCATTTATGTCGTCCACATACACAAAATCCCGCTTGTTCTCCGCGTCACCCTCAAACACCACGGGCCGCTCGCCTTTCAAAAAAGCAACGATGAGCTTGCTCATCACCGGCGGCGATTTGCGGCGATAGTCCTGCCGGGGGCCGTAGAGGTTGAAGTAGCGAAGCCCTACGATGTCCATCCCAAAGCCCGCGCGGTAGCCCTCTGCCACTCTCCCGTCCGCAAGCTTCGAGATCGCGTAGAAACCTTTCAAACGGTCATCGCCCTCCTCCACCGCGGAGGAATCCGCATAGAGCGTGCGGGGCACCCCTGCGCGGCGCGCGGCCTCAAACACATTCGCGGTACCGGTGACGTTTATGTCTATTGTCGCAACGGGATCCGCCTGGCAATCCGGAAGGCAATTCTTGGCCGCAAGGTGAAACACGCGGTCAATGCCTTCAAACAAGGGGTATGTCTCTTGGGAGCGGATATCAACTTCGTGGAACTCCGCAGCCGCGGGGACCTGCTCGCGCCTTCCGTATGCAAGGTTATCAATGCCCACCACCGCGTGCCCCTCCGCGAGGAGCCGGTCGGCAAGATTGCTACCAATAAACCCGGCGATGCCCGTCATAAGTATTTTCATAGCCATTAAGACTTAGCCATTAGAATTTTCCGCCAGAGGCGAATCCGCCTTCGGCGGAAGAACACCACATCAGAATACACCCTTTGATTTCCAATGGCTACTCCACCGGCACAAAGAGGTTTTTCTTTTTCATATTCCACGCGCGCTCCACAAGGAAACGCATGACGGGGGTCGGCACCACACAGGCTATGAGAGAGAGCATGCGTGCCGTGATGCGCAGAGATTGGCTCCCCGAGTCCGCCAGCTGGCGGATCTCTTTGAGGAGCGCCCGTCCTTCATTCTTTTTCCCTACCGCAAAATAGACGAGCGCGAGCCGGAGTTTCCGGCGGGAGAGCGCCGCCTGCATCTCATAACGCTCCCGCTCCTCAATGCTCATCCGCGCATTCAGATTCTCGAATATCTTCACCGCCGATTCCTGAATCGGCACTTGATTGTCGAACCGCGTGTTGTTGTCCCACCGCAGGCGATATCGCACAAGAGGCTTCGGCAAAAATCCAATTTTATGCCCCGCATGCGCCATGCGGAGGAAATACTCCCAGTCCTCCACCATGCCGAGCGTTTCATCGTAGCCACCGAGCGCATCATAGACGGAGCGCCGGAACATCACTGCGGTATTCGTAATGAACATGCGCGTCAAAAGCTCACGAAAAATATCGCCAGAGTGGAACGTGTAGCGGTGCCGGTAGAACTTCCCGGGCGCCCCGTCAAAGAAATACCGGATGTCGCAATATACCGCCGCGTAGTCTTGGTGTGCCTCAAGAAACGCCGCTTCCTCGGCAACTTTCTCCGGCAAATAGACGTCGTCGGAGTCGAGGAATGTGAGGAATTCGCCGCGGGCTTCCTTGAAAAGGAGATTTCTCCCCTCCTTGATGCCCAGCCGTTTTTCGGAAAATATCGGGCGGACGCGGGGGTCGGCGTATTCGCGGATAATCTCCCGCGTCCCGTCAGTTGAACCGCCATCTACCACCACTACCTCAAAATTGGGGTACGTCTGCGAAAGCGCCGAATCAAGAGATTCGCGGATATACCGCTCCGAATTGAACGTGGTGATAAGGATGGAGACGAGAGGCTGCTGCATACGGGAGGAGTATACCTCCATTTATTCCGTCTGTCCCGAAACAGAAACCCAGCCCCTCCATGGAGGGGCTGGGAATTCACTGCGGGAAAGCGGGAATATTCTTTCTAGAGGCCGAGTACCTGATTGATCTTCGCACGCGTCTTCGGACCCAAAGTTCCATATCCCGCATCGCCCGGTTTCGCAATCCCATTTTTTTCCTGGAACTTGCCTACCGCACCCTTGGTGAGAGGTCCGAACGAACCGTTTGCAGGTCCATTATAGACACCCTGCGACGTCAGGAATTGCTGCAATGCGCGGACATCGGAGCCTTGCGAGCCAGTGCCCAATGGCTGGGAATACTTACCCGACGGCGGAACCGAACCGGAAGAAGAAGCCGCAACGGTTGGGGCAGGCCCGCCTGCCGGACGGGCAGGCGCGCTCACTGACCCAGCACCCAGCATCGCCGCAGCGCCCGGCGGCAAGGTTACCCCCTGCTGCTGCGCCTTCACAATCAATGCCTTAAGCTGGGTGATAAGAGTGTTCAAGAGCTGCACGCGGACTGCCTGAATCGCTGCCGCCTGCGGCGTCGGAGCCGCAACGGAAGGAGTGGCTGGCTTCACGGTAGGAATTGTGGGCGTCGTTGGCGCAACAGTAGGAACGGTCGGCGTGCTCGGCGTTACCGGCGGAGTGTACACATATCCGCCACCGCCTCCTCCGCCGCCACCTCCCCCACCGCCGCCGCTTACCGTAGTGGCTCCACCTGAACCAACGCTCCCGGAAGTCGCGGCAGTACATACCGCCTCGGTCGTCGTGATAAGGTAGGTTGAACCTCCTGCGGTTTGAGTAAGGGTCGTGGATGCAACACCCGAGGTACAACTATTCGATATCGTACCGCCGGAGCCGCTTTCCGAAACCGAAAGCCCGTACGTTGGAGAAGTGAGCGAGAACGTGCCGCCGGTTGTCGGGAACATCGTAACCGTCAGGCTTGACGTGCTCACAATCACCGCCTCCGCCACGGAGCTCGTTACAATAGTGAGCGTCGTCGCGGGAGACGCAAGCGAAACGGGCGTCCCTACGCTGTAGTTCACCGGAGCCGCCTGCGCAAGCGAAATGCCGAGGAGGAACACCCCTACCACCGCCGCCACGTGTAGAGTTGTACGCACAATAAATGATTTCACGTTATTTGGTGTGGTAATTCTTTATCCTCCCTCGCTTCCCCTGACACCTGTGCCAAGGAAAGCGAGGAGAATAGGCGACGGATTTATTAGGTGCCAGTAGAGAGAGCACAAACCTTGAGCGTCAGCGACGGGAAGTCAAGCTCGCTTATAGTGCTCAAGTTGGCGAGCGTCGTTGACGCAAAGCCCGCCGCAGGAATGTTACAAGTGAGCGAGTGTGATGTTGAGGTGCCTGCGCTAAGTGAAGCGAAACAAAGGTCTCCCGTCGCCGCACCGGTCAGCACGCTCCCTGTGCTCGTCGCGTATGGTGAGTTCGCCGTGACTGCCGCCTTGCCGCTGGTTGCAAGGAGCGGCGCGTCCCATGTAACGGTGCCGCAACCAAACTTCGTAATCGACGTAGTAGCTCCGCCGATAGTAAGAGAGGTAACAATATCTTCCCTTGTAGTCGAAGCATTCGTAATAACCGCGCTCGTCGTCGTGGAGTTCGTTATGATGGCGTTCGTAATCGTGGAGGAAACGAGTGTGGTGAGCCCGCTTACCGTGAGCGCACCCGATGTGGTGTTGCTCGTGACGGTAAGCCACGTTGCCGTCGTGGAAGCCAAGGCAGAAAGCCCGGTCACCTTGATAGCACCCGACGTGGTGTTGTTCGTCACCGCCAGATCCGTGATTGTGGTGGAAGCCAAGGCAGAAAGCCCGGTCACTTTGATGGCACCCGACGTCGTGTTGTTCGTCACTGCCAGATCCGTGATTGTGGTGGAAGCCAAGGCAGAAAGACCACTCACGGAAATAGCACCGGATGTCGTGTTGCTCGTCACCGTAAGCCACGTTGCCGTGGTAGAAGCCAAGGCAGAAAGACCGCTTACGCTAAGAGCACCGGATGTCGTGTTGCTCGTCACGGTGAGCCATGTCGCCGTAGTTGAGGCAAACGCGCTAAGACCGCTGATGGAGAGCGATGTAGCGGTTGCGTTGCCAGTGATCGTCGTCGAGGCAAGCGTAGTGATGGAAGGAGTGAACGTGCCAAGCACGGTAAGATTATTGAAGACACCGGTTCCTCCCACATCTAACCTTGAGCTAGAAACGTTCGCGATACCCAAGGAGGACGTCGCTGACGTGCCCGTTGCGGTGCCGAAGGTGAAGAGCCGGATGGGGTCAAGGGTGAGCGTATTTAAGAATACGGCTAACCCTCCAAATACAGATCCGCCCCCTACGTCCAGCCTTGAGCTAGAAACGTTCGCAACACCAAGCGAGGAAGTGGCTGACGTGCTCGTTGCCGTACCGAACGTGAAGAGCTTCGTCGGGTCAAGCGTTAACGTGTTGTTAAACTGTGCCGCGCCCTGATACTCAGAACTTCCCGCAACGGTCAAACGAGAACTGGAAACATTCGCAATTCCCAAGGAGGAAGTGGCTGACGTGCCCGTTGCCGTGCCGAACGTGAAGAGCCTTATGGGGTCAAGGATAAGCGTGCTCAAGAATGAAGCTGCTCCTCCAAATACGGATCCGGCTCCTACGTCCAACCGCGAAGTCGAGGCATTCGCCACACCCAAGGAAGATGTTGCTGACGTGCCCGTCGCGTTTCCGAACGTGAACAAACTCACAGGGTCGAAGTTCACCGTGCTCTGGAACACTGCCGCGCCCGCTGTCGTAGCGCTGCCGCTTATCCTCAAATTCGTAATCGTCGTCGAAGCAAACGCACTCAAGCCGCTTACCGAAAGCGCGCCTGATGTCGTGTTGTTTGTCACCGTGAGCCACGTTGCCGTGGTTGAAGCCAAGCCGCTAAGACCGCTTACGGTAATAGAAGTATGAGTGGCGTTGCCGCTGATCGTGGTCGAGGCCAACGCTACCACTCCGCCCGACTGCGTAAGAGTACTTAAAAAAATGGCGGCTCCTGCAGTGGAGGCCGCGCCGGGGAAGGAAACGCTGATACCGCTCGCGCCAATCGTTACCTGCGTGGCCGATGCCGTCCCGACACTCAAAATACCTCCCGCATCAAGGCGCGAGGCAGAGTCGCCGGAAATTAATGCGTTGCCAAATGTAAGTGCCGCGAACGCGACCGACGTTCCAAGCACCGCAAACACCAACCAAAACGAACCAATCGCGGAAATGAAAAACCGCGCCCACCTTTTCTTCGTACTGTCCATCATGAAATTTTTATTATGCACACGACTTTGAGTTCATTGTACAACATTCGCACAACACGCAAGAGGCAAAGCCTGTGGATAAGTCCCGTTAGAGGCCGCGAGGGCCCGCAGCGTGCCCCGTTAGAAGTTTCAATGTCATATGGTTACAACTGGTACAAAGCATATAGCGTAACTGGTTGGACTTCTAACGGGGCGTGCCTCTGCCTCTAACGGGATAAGTCAACCGCCCCCTTCGGCAAGCTCAGGACAAGCCGGAAACCCCAATTTTTGCGAAGATATCCCGAAACCGGGCTTCATAGGTGTGGTCACGAAGCGTCCGTTCATACCCCGCCTTTGCAATCCGTTCACGCTCCTCCGTATGCGCGAGATAATAGCGTATTTTCTCGATTAATTCGGAAATGGTGCGGTAAAACGCCATCTCTTTCCCCTCTTCATAGTACCGCTCAAGGTCATCGGCGTATCCGGAGATTACGAACGCACCGCAACCGGCGAGTTCGAACGGACGCGCCTTGATTTGCGGAATTGCCATATTAAGCCACGAACGCACATTCGAGGGAAAATGGAGCACATCGGGCACGATGCGCGTTCCCGAACGGCGGAAGAGGAGGCGCGCGAAGAGCTTTGCCCGCCACCGGTCGGGAGGATTGTTGAAGTTGAGGCAAATTTTGCTCCGCGAAATACTCTCAATCATCTCCTCCTCGCTCAACCTTCCTTCCGACCATCCCCATCCCCGCACCCATACTTCAATCCCCGCTTTCCGGAGCTCCTCCACAATCCGCGTGCGCGCCGAATTCCGCTGGCCGATGAAACTTACTTGGATATCCTTCGCAGGCACTTCGACAGGATGCCAAAGCGCCGGATTGCACGCCCATTGGGAACGGATGATATTCGTAATCCCGTACCGAGCATACTCTTCGGGCGCTTTTGACCATGTCGTAACCCCCCACGAGAGATGGGGCGCGAGAAAACGGGAATAATTCCATAATCGCCAATGGTCATCCGCGAACCACGCAAGCGTGGGCGCGTGCTTCTTCAACTCATCAAGCGTCCGCTCCTCAAATTCATCGGTGTATGGGAAAATAAACACCAAATCGGGCTTCTCGCGCGCGGCGAGCGCAAGAAAATCGTCATTAAAGCGGCGCTTCCCCACGCGCACGATGGCGTCAAACGGGTATTCAATCACCTCCACGCCCGACATCCCTTTGAGGGTGAGGTAGAAATTGTTGTACTCGAACGTAAATCCACGGCGCCCTTCGTCGTATTGGTCTTTACGGATACCGGAGTAGATGACTTTTAGCATGAATTACTAATTTCTAATATCTAATTTCTAAACAATTTCGAAATTCTAATCTCCAAATTCGAAACGGTTTGAGTAATTGAAACTTATATATTGGAATTTGTTTAGGATTTAGGATTTCGTGCTTAGAGTTTAGCTTACCGGTCCGCAAACAAGAACCCCGAATTGTCGTCGGTCGGGCGCACCACGACCTCAAACCCCGCCGCGCGGAGGATGCGCGTGAGTTCCCCAGGAGCGCGGTGATACTCCATGGCAATGTGGCGGATGCACGCCAGCGCATCTTGAGAAGCGGCGCGGAGAATCTCGAATTCCGCCCCCTCGCAATCGAGTTTCAGAAAATCGCACCGCTCAATGGCGTTGGCTTTGAACACATCGTCGAGCGTTACCGTTTCCACGAGCACTCCCTTCCCCGGCTCCACAAAGTCCAGATGCTCCCGGTACGGCGCAATGGTATTTGCTCCGCTTATTGCAGGGTGAAGAAAGAGCTCCCGCCTCCCCGCGCTTCCCGCCACCGCGCGCTGCAGTGCCGTCACGCGCTCCTCCAGATTGTTCAACCGGATATTCTCCCTCAAACGGGCGTATGTGCCCGGCGTGGGTTCGTACGCACACACGCGTGCGCCGCGATGCGCGGCAAAAAGCGAGAAAGCGCCGATATTCGCGCCGATATCGAGCACCACCGCACCCTCCCCGATGCTATATCGGGAAGTCTGGTACTCTCCGCGCACAAATATATCGTCCACGGTGCCAAGTTCATTAAACTCCGGACGCACCCGAAACCGGAGCCCATTCCAGAGCCGCACCGTGCAATCAGTCCCGCGCGGAAGCCACCCCCACCGATGCGCGAACCACACGTGGAGACTGCGATAGGTCGCAAGCACCCGAAACAATAAAAATAATTTACGCATTTCTATTTGCCCGCAAGTTCCAGCACCCGCTTCGCGCGGTGGTGATATGTGTGCTCGCGGAGCGTCCGCGCGGTACCCGCCTTCCGTATCCTCTCCCGCTCGTCGTCGTGCCGGATATAATACTCAATCTTTCGGAACCAGTCCTCGCCGTCGTCCTCCGCCATCACCACCTCATCCTCGGCAAAATACCGCCTGAGCGCAAGATTATAATCGCATACTTCGAATCCGCCGCACGCGGGAACCTTGAACCCCCGCTCGTTCAGAAACACGTGATTTTTTGTCTCGGGACCCCGCTCGTGAATGTTAATGCTCACCTTTGCGGACGAGTAGAGCTGATTTTCTTCCTCAACGGGAACGGAGAGCCGCCGCCCGGTAAGCCATGCGCCCGCTTTTTCGGCGCCCGCCTTCCGCGCGAGCGCTGCGGCGGACTTGAGAATCTTGTCTTTGAGCGTCCACCCCGGACCATACACGCGGACATGATATTTCTTCATAAGAGGGACGAGCAACTGCTCGAATATTTTCCTCTTTAGAGGCATCATCGCTCCCAGGAAAGCGATGTCGCACGCGTACTTTCGTACGGGCGACACGGGAAAATGGAACTTCTTGTTCGCGGCAAGCGGAATCGTCACGTACGCTCGCCCGCTCGCCCGCACGAAGTCCTGCATCCATTCGGCTTCATTCTCCCCCCAATACACGTCCGCAATGTCGGCATCGCGGTACACCGGAAGCTTCTCCGGACTTTCCGCAATCGTCTGGTCCGCCATCATGAACACCTTTGTTCCCTTCTGCCGGGCATCGCGGAGCGCCGGCCAGTTTGCGGGGTTCTTCACCGACTCCGAAGGAACGAGAAAAAAAATGTCGGGGCGCGATTCGCGGAGCACTTTCGGCAAATCATCGTGAAAATAGACATAGCCGAATTCATGCCCCATGTCCGCGAATGCGTCGCGGTAGCCGCTCGAAATCCACCGGTCTGCGCCCAATCCGAAGTAGTTGATGAGGAAAAGGATTTTCATAACTAATGACTTATAACGTATAACCTATGACTAAAGACCGCCCTTGTACAAATTTACCATCTCTTTCGCATAGCGTTCCCATGAAATATTCTCGCGCACGAACCGCTGCCCCTCTTCGGCGATGCGGCGGTACAACGCATGGTCCTTAAGAATGCGCTCAATCTGCGATGCATATTCCTCCGGGTTCCCCGGGGTCGCGAAAAGCGCATTCTCCCCGTCGGTCAGGACATGCGCAGCCCCCGTTTCGCGATTCAATACCACCGGCAAACCCGCGGCAGCCGCCTCAAACGCGACGGAGCCCCACCCATACCCCTGGGGCGGCGGCACATGCGCGGTGAGAAGAAATACATCGCTTGTCCGATACGCCTCGCGGAGCCCCTGCTCGCTCACTCCTTCAAAATTAAATTGCACCTCCCGCTCCAGCCCTTGCGCGGCAACGCGCGAGAGAAGAAGCGCGCGGTACTCCGCCTCGTTCCAGATGTCCTTTGCGATAATCTTTGCGCGCACCGCATGCCCCCGCGCTTTGAGGAGCGCAACCGCGTCGATGATGTCTTCATAGCGCCGCGGATGGGCAAGCGCTCCCAGCCCCATAAGCACCGCCGGATTCCCCGGCTCCGCCTTCGCGGGAACATAAAACCGTTTGAAGTCTATGCCGCTCCAGACAATCCGTACGGGCAATCCCCTGTCTTTCGCCCATTTCTCTTCATAGCGGCTGAGCACGCTTACCGCATCCATCGCGCGGAAATATTTCCGCTCCACGATGTCTTTGTACCGGAAATAAAGCCTGTTCAATACGTCCAGAACCATGTTTCTTTTTGGAAAACGCATGTAGGGAGGATTGTTCATCGTCCACACCACGCGCGCGCGCGGGTTCCGCCGCTTGTAGAAACACCCCGCCTGGTACGCGAAGTCTTCATGGCAATTCACCGCATCAAAATCCGCGTCCATCGCAGAAGCGATGCGCCGAGCGGTGCTCGTATAGAGCGCCTCGAGCTTCCGCTTCTTTGCAAGCCGCGCAAAGAGCCCGTCGCCCGCAACGGGGAAAAGCGGCGCAAACGGCTCCTCGGGAGGAATGATGCGCACATCAATGCCCTGTAGAAGCGAGGGGTAATAGTCCCGGTTAATCTCCGCGGCGTAGAGCACCACGGCGTGCCCCTGCCGCATAAGCTCCTGCGCGAGCGAGTACACCTGCTGCTGACCCCCCGCTTGGACGGTGAGGCGGAAATAGACAAGAGCGACTTTCATAATATTGACAATGGTTATTGGTTTTGGAGGCGGGTCAAGTCAATAGTCGTGGGTCTATGAGAGTCTATCACCAATAACCAAAGACTATCCTCCATACTCGCCTCTACAACCTTCAACCATTTACTAATTTTTCTCGACTACTCCCACCACAATCGCATTCGCGGCGAAATAGGGAGAATTGTACGGCTGTCCTTTCACTTCCTCAAACGGCACTTCCTTCCATTCATTCGATTTTGAAACCCGCTTCAGGAAATACACGGAAGTAAACGGGAAGCGGCGCTCCGCCACGCACTGGTCCACGAATGAGTTGTAACCGAAGGGCATCGTGACAAATAGTTTCCCTCCGGGAGCAAGGCAACGCACAAGGTTCTCCGCCGCACGCAGCACTTTTTCCGGCTCTTTCTTCTCATAGGAATCCCATCCCACATGCTCAAGCGTGGAGAGAGAAACAATCGCGTCATAGAGCCGGTTCGGCGTAAACGTGCTCACGTCTTCGTTCAACACCCGCGGGCCTTCCTCGTACTTGTCCAAAATGTCGTGCGTGAAACTCCCATAGTGGCTCAAGACGTTCCCCACTTCGAGAACCCGCTTCGCCCCTGCCGCTTTCACTTTGGTAAGAAACCATTGCCCGAGGGCAATCTCCACAATGCGCTCGCTTGCCCACGTGAAATTGTAGCGGGAATAGACATATGCAAGCTCCTCGCCGTGAAATCGGAATGCGGGGATGCGCTTCCGTCGAAACGTACGGTGAAGGTAATACGCCGCCGTGCTCACCGGCACCGTGAACCACCAAAACTTTACCCACCGCCACACCCCGCTCAAAAGCCCCTGCGCTCCCCCTTTTGCGTAATGAGACCTGACCCGCTCAACAATACTCGCCATATCAAGATATCGAGATTTCAATTCTTGAGCGCCTCCGCTCCGATGACTTCCACCCGGGGCAACGGCGTAAGAAACTTCCCTCCGGCCTTGAGATATTCTCTTTCCCGCTCGAGGAACTCTTCCATGAAATGCCACGGCAACGCCAAGAAATAATCCGGTTTGTCCTTCCGCGCCTGCTCCTCGGAGATAATGGGAATGTGCGTGCCCACGGTCTTTAAACCCCACTTGTCGGGATTCCGTTCCGCGGCGGCTTTGATAAGCGGATACTCTAACCCGCAATACTGAAGCGTGGTATTCCCCTTCGTGGAAGCTCCGTAGACGTAAATCGTTTTTCCTTTCGCCACCTCTCCCTTGATGAACAACACGAGCTGGTTTTTGAGCGTCTCCGCGCGCGCCGCAAATTCGTCGTACGCTTTCTTGTCGTAAAGTCCCAGCTTGTCTTCGTCATCGCGCATTTTTTGCACGCGCTCGGGGGCACCCGGGGCAAGTTTGATGCTCTTCCCCTGCCCTTTATGCCGCGCATAGACGCGGAAACTCCCACCATTGATGTAATTCAACTCGGCGTCGCATATCTCCATGCCGTTTTTCTCGAAAAGATATTCCATGGGACCAAGGGCATAGTACTCCAGGTGCTCGTGCCCGATATTGTCATAGTCCGTCTGCGTGAGCATGAGGGGCAGATACATCATTTGCACGATAAACACGCCTTCAGGAGCAAGACAGGTTTTGATGTCCTGCATAAACTTATTCGGCTCTTCCAAGTCGTAGAACATCGCGATTGCGGTAATCGCCTTCGCCTTTGCGCCACCAAACTTTTGCGTCCACGCCGCCGCATTGAAGTAATCATTGATGAGGTTCACCTCCGGGTCTTTGATGTACTTCACGATGTTCTTCGAGGGCTCATATCCTACTTTGTTCAACCCTTTGACGGTATAGCCCGTGAAAAGCGTCCCGTCGTTTGCGCCGATGTCGATTGCATAGTCCCCTGCTTTCAAATCCACGATTGACTCCACCTTCTTCGCAATGCTCAAAAGCTCGTCCGTCATCGTCCGGTTGATGCCGGAACGATACCAGTACTGGCGATAGAGGGCGTCATGGGAAAGCGTGTGCTTGAGTTGAAGCAGTCCGCACCCTGCCCGCCACTCGCCTGCGCTTGAGGCGCTGGCAGGCGGGCCGCCCGCATTTTTGTTGCAGAGCACGAGCTCCAGCGGGAACTTCCCCCACTCTTTCTCCAGCGCTTCGTCTTTTATAAAATCCGATACGTACACATCTCCGATGGAGAGAATCGGAATAAGAGGCTTGCTCCCGCACACGCGGCACGAATCCCGAACGGCAACGACTTCTTGTTTCATAGGAGTAATCGCGAATAATGCTAATTAACAATTTAATAATGCGAATCCTTATTCGCATTATTTGCCTCGATTCGCATTATTCGAGAACACTCCTATTTTAGGGTCGCTCGGAAAGAGTGTCAACGTAAAAAGTGATGTACCCCGGGCTCCTTAGGTCCCAGGGTACAAAGTTTACGTCAGCCGGAGTAGGCAATGAGGTCTCGGGGTGAGAAGCCGGTGCGGTGGTTGAGTATTCGCCAACTCATCCACCAGCCCTTGCCGCCGCTGTCTAAGAAGAACATGCGACGGTCGCCAGAGCTGTCAACTACGGTTAGCCCCGGGAGAAGGATATTAAACTTCCCTTCCAGCTCCCTGAGCTTCGGAAACCTGTTTTGCTCCACCATGAGCCAGAGCCCGTGCTGAAAACCAAGTACCCTGCCCCGTTTCCGTTTCGGCGAGATTCGACGCTCGAATTCCTCGACATTGATTAAAGCGTCATCTCGTTCAAGGAACGAGAACACAGTTCTGAGCTTGAACGTGACGCTAGTCGTCGGCGAGGAATCGCACCTAACCCCCCTAACCCACGGAAGCTCTCCTTGGAGTTCCGAAATTGTGGGACGCAAGAGCGGGGTAGAAATGGGAATTGAGAGTCGTCTTATCCCGTAGAATTTGGTGGATAATGCAAGCCAGCGAACGATGTAATCGCAAAATCTAATCTTTTTCATGCTTTCTCCTTGCCGCAGGGAATTTCCCGCCTCGCATCACGCGAAGCATTGTTTGTTTTGCTGCAGCACTCAACATCCGAGAAAAGCGGGTGCTTAGTGCTGCGGCAAAGCAGTCAAAAAACTGCTCACTTTATACCACCGGCCTCACTATAAAAGCAATCTTCCTTACCCCGAAAGCTCCACATCCAAAAACTCGCACCAGCCGTGATAGATAAGCTCATGCATCTCCTGAATGCGCGCCGTCTCATCCGACGGAACCGCCACCACCACGTCTGCGTCGTTCGTAAGCGAAGCGCCTCCGGGACCCGTTAAAAGAATCGAGTGGAGTTTTTTCTCTTTCGCCACACGGAGCGCCGCGAGGACGTTCTTTGACTTGCCACTCGTAGTGATTGCGAGAAGCACATCGCCCGCTTCCCCCAACGCCTCTACCTGCCGCGCGAATACTTTTTCATACGCATAATCGTTCCCGATTGCGGTGAGCGCCGCGGAGTTCGAGACGAGCGAGACCGCGCGGAGCGGCTTCCGGTCGTCTTTGTAACGGCACAAAAACTCCCCCACGAAGTGCTCCGCATCCGCCGCGGAACCGCCATTCCCGCACGCAAGCACTTTCTTTCCGGCTTTAACCGCCGCGAGAAGCACCTCTCCGGCGCGTGCGACATCCGGAAGAACACTCTCGCTTTTCTCGAGAGCCTCGCGGTGCCTCGCAAACGCTGCAGCGAATATTTCCTGTTGCATGATTGAATTAGGGAACTATATGCAAAGTTACCCTACCAAGAAGCCGGTTTGCTAAATGTTCCGATGCTATCTGTTAGCACACTAGGGAATTGAGATCTCAAAATCGCTGTTTCTCGGATTGGTAGCTTAAAGGTAGCGTACCTGGCTAGCTCCTTAGTAAATGTCGGGTAGGGGTTCAATATACCGACTTTCAGTTTTACATCTTGTGTAACAATCCTTACCGCTTCGGACAAGTCGCTATCATTTGAAATCACTATTGCTGTTTGAAACGCCTTTTTATGAGCGTCATTAACCAAATGAGTTGCTAAATTAACATCCGTTCCTTTTTCTTCGGGAACCATAGCATACATATCAACGTCTTGTGTTATGTGTATCCTTTGCTTTTTGAAAAGAAACTTGCCAAAAATAATCTCCATACTTTTCAGAGTACGCAACGCTCGGATATATATATCTTGGCGAACAGGTTTTGAAGGATCATATTTGCCGGAAACTCGCGCAGTAAAGAGTTTGATTTTTTGAACGTCGTTTCTTGGAAGGATAGTATCAAGCCAAGTTTGAATATCGAGCCACTTCAAGCCAACCGTTCTCGGCCCATACTTGTTCAACGCCCCATAGTAAAGGTTGAAACTGTCAATGTAGACCCAAGTTTTCTCTTTTACAATAGCCATAAAAATGCAAACACCACAGCTTGCGCTGTGGCATCGCGGCTTGACACCGAAGTGTCAAGGGAGGTACGCGAATATACTACACCAGTCCCCCATGAAGGTCAATTGAGGGCTTTTCCACAGCCCAATAAGTATACCCCGAACTGGGTATTTAAGAAAAACAAGGCATTTTCAAACTATCCCCATGATATGGTTTTGGAAACCCAACACACAACGAACGTTCGCAATGACCGGTCGAAACTATTTTTCATTTATCCCAACTGCGATGACATCTACCGCCTGCCCATCAAGCTTTCTCACAGTGCAGTCTTCATTCATAAGACCGAGAGAAAGATTGTATTTGTCACGGACGCTTTTCGAAAACAGTCGCCGAAACTTGAAAATATCCACCCTCTTCACAAGGTTTATAAGCTTGTGCTGTAAAGTCGGCTCCTGCTTAAGGAATAATTGGCCGTAGAACTCGATTTGCGACAAGCTTCCGTTCATCAGATAAAAGAATTGTGCGAACCTCATTTCGCCGGGATGGCCGTGCCCTTCACGATGTCTGTCGTGGTACGTGCCCATCTTCTCGTTTGCACTACGATCAGGAGTAGAAATTATAATAATGCCGCCTCTTCTCGTCACCCGTTTCAGTTCGTTGACGAAAATTTTCTGCTCAATAAAGTGTTCAATAGTTTCTGTGGAAACCGACACATCAAAAGAATTTTCGGGAAATGGGAGGTGCCGGGCATCACAGAAGCAAAATTCAAGATTGCCGCCAGTGATGCGGCTGTTTTTGGCGAGTTCCAATAAATGTTTGTCGTTGTCGGCTCCCACTACCTTTTGGGCGTTCTCCGCGAGAATCTTGGAGCCATAGCCATCTCCGCACGCAACATCCAATACAACTTTTCCGGCGGTATACGTCTTCGCGAATTGATACCGCGCAAGGTGCTGCGATGAATCCGACGAAGAATGAAGCGGGCTTGCTTTAAGCATACTAGGGATGGTTTTAACTTCACGCCCGATGAAAAGCACAAAGCTCCCCACCGCGGGCGGCGGCCTTTCGGCCACCCATAACCCTTTCGAGTTATGACCATCCCTAGTGCCCGGACGAGGAGCTTTTTACTAGGGATGGATTTTTCGCCATGTCTTACGGAACTGCACCGCAAGGGTTAGGCGTCCTTCTATTCAGTTGTTACATCAAATCTAGCGCACCTCAAAATAAAAGCAAGCGCGTCGCCCGCCCGCGCCGCGCGATGACACTCCAGCGCTTCCTTCAAAAATTGCTACGACACTATCGGGAAATCGCGCTGCGCCTGCTTGTAATCCTCCTCCGTGCCGATATCGATAAAGTAACCGTCGCTTATAAACCCGAAGAGTCCCGCGGAAATCGCGGCGGGAAACCCCTCTTCTTCCACCGAGAACACTTCCTTTTTTGGGAAACGGGAAAGCGCGCGATGGGAAAGAAGATACACTCCTCCGTTAATAAGCGCTTCTCCTTCCACCGCCTTTTTCTCGTGGAACTTGGCTATCCGGGAATTGCCGTCAAGCTCCACCACTCCCGAGCGCGTAGGGCTCATATGCTTCCGGAGCGCGAGCGTTCCCGCACCGCCCAACGCGTGATGCGCGCGGCGAAACGCGTGCAAGTCCACGTCAAAGTAGGAATCCCCGTTCAAGACAAGAATTTCGTCTCCCATCTCCGCCTCCCTCGCTGCACGGCAAATCGCGCCTCCCGTACCCAAAGGCTCCTTCTCTTCGACATAAGAAATCGGCACGCCGAACGCGGCGCCGTCTTTGAAGTGGTCTTTGATGATGTCCGCCATGTATCCCACCGAGAGCACAATGCGGCGCACCCCTTCACGCATAAGCTTCCGCACAAGGTATTCAAGGAAGGGTTTGCCCCCCACTTTCGCCATGGGCTTCGGGCAGTCGGAGACAACATTGCGAAGCCGCGTACCCAGTCCCCCGGCAAGAATTACCGCATCCACCGGACCGGCAACAATTGCATCCGCATGCCGGGAAAAAATCACATGGCTCCCGAACCGCTCGAAACGGAACGGCACGTGGAGCAATTCCCCTAACGCCTGCCGCAAGGCTTCGCGCTTCTCCGGTTCCACGAAAAAGAGCATAAAGCCTCCCCCGCCCGCCCCGAGAAGCTTCCCGCCGAGCGCGCCCGCTTTCATGCCGCGGGCATACACGGTGTCGATGTGCTCCGTTGCAATCACCGGAGCAAGCCCGCGCTTCAGCTTCCATGCTTCTCCCATCAACGCCCCAAACTCTTTAAGATTTCCTCCACTCTCCAAAATCTCCGCCCCGCGGTCCGCCATTGCCGCTATCTTCTTGAGGTCTGCGGCGTTCTGCGGCGTACGCTTTATCCAATGCGCGGCGATGTCCGACGCCTTTCGCGAGAAGCCGGTAAAAAAGAGCATGAGATGATTTTCGATCTCCGTGAGGCGCTCCGGCGGAAGCGCCAAAGGAGTAATGGAAATGTCATGGTTACCGCGGAACTCGATTTTATTCAGCCCCCCGAACGCGGCCGCTATCTGGTCCTGCGATCCCACATGTTCCTTAATCCGTTCCTGCTCCACATGAATGGCATCCTTCGCCAGTTTCATTTTGGAAACGTCTTCGCCGCGGAGCGTGTAGAGCGCGTGCAGGAGCCCCACGGTGAAAGCGGAGCTTGAACCGAGACCCGACATGGCGGGAAGGTCAGCCGTGTGCTGAATTTCCAGGCCTTCCTTTACGTTCAAAAACTTCAGGCACTCGCGCACCGACGGATGCTCGATTTCATCGTGGGTCTTGGTGTTCTCGTTCCTCGCGTACCGCACCCGATAGTTATAGTCAAAAAACGGCGGGAGGGGCCGGACATTGAGGTAGCAATATTTATCAATCGAGGCGCTCAAGACCACTCCTCGGTTCTTTGCGTACCACGCGGGATAATCGGTCCCTCCTCCGAAGAAGGAGATGCGAAATGGAGTGCGGGTGATGACCATAGGAATCGTAATCAGCAACTGGTAATTACGTAATTGCTAATTACCTAATTGTTTGTAGTAATTCCTCCAATACTCGAGCGTGTCCTGCACGGTTTTCGAGAAAGGGATAGTCGCCTTCCAACCGGTCTCTTTTGCAAACTTATCCGTGCAAGGAATCTGGAGCGTGACGTCCGATGGACGCAAGCGGGCGGGGTCCACCTCCACCTTTATATTTTTAACCGAGGCAACCGCGAGCAGGCGGTCAAGCATCTCGCGTATAGTCATCGTTTCCGCCCCGCCGATGTTATACACCTCGCCGGGCGCACATTTCGTCACAAGAAGCCAATACGCCTCGACGGCGTTCCGCACATCCATAAACGTCCGGATGCTCTCAAGATTCCCCACTTTCAAAACCGGCGGCTGCTTCCCCGCTTCCATCGCCGCCACCTGCTTCGCAAAATTCGAAAGCACGAACACCTCGCCGCGGCGGGGACCCGTGTGCGTGAACATCCGCGTACGAATGGTTTTGATTTTCCATGAAAGCCAGTACTGCAACCCCAGCATGTCCTCCGCTACTTTGCTCACCGCATAGGGCGACGCGGGACGAAAAGGATTGTTTTCGGTAATCGGCACTTCTTCCTTCTTCACCTGCCCGTACACTTCCGAAGAACTGCAAATATGAATCACCGGGTCATACCCGGAAGAACTTTTGAGCGCCCGAATGGCTTCGAGAAGCGTCGCCGTCCCTATGACGTTCGCGTGAAGCGTGGCAATCGGCGCCGCAAAACTGAAATCTACGTAGGATTGCGCCGCGAGGTGGAAAATGAATTCGGGGCGATGCTTCTCGAGCGCCGCATGAATCGAAGGAAAATCAGTGAGGTCGCCGTACTCGAGCGTTACCTTGTCCAGAATATGCCGGATGTTGTCCTTGGGAGACCGCCACCGCAAGAATCCGACCACTGCGTAGTCGGGTGCTTTTGCCAATATATAGTCGGCAAGATGGCTCCCTACGAACCCCGTGAGGCCCGTAATGAAAGCTTTTTTCGCACCTCCAGACGAATCGCTCATGCCCCCAACAATATCAATTAACACATACTCTGTCCAGAGGAAATCCCTCCCCTTCGGGACTCCCTTTAGGAAAGGGAGAATGCTGTTCCTCCTTTCGTAAAGGAGGTGGCCGAAGGACGGAGGATTTTCCCGTTAAATCAGCTTCCAATGAGAAAGCGTACGCCGAAGCCCCTCCTCCAGAGAAACCTTGGGCTTCCACTTCAGATCGCGCGTTGCCTTGGTGATGTCCACGCAGTACCGGTCCTGCTCCCCCGGCCGGTCGGGCTTCTTTACCGGCTGCGGTTTCTTTTTAAGGAGTTTCGCCAGGGCGTAGTAGAGGTCAATGAGATGCATCTCGCCCCCCATGCCGATGTTCCATGTGGGGTCGGGATGCGCCGCGGGGACACCCAGCGCGCGGAGATTCGCGTCCACCACGTCATCGATATACACGTAGTCGCGGGTTTTAAGCCCGTAGAACTCCGAAGGAACCCCCGCCCGGAGGTCGCGGATGTATGCCGCCATCGCGCCCGTAATCTGCCGCGGGCCGTACACCGCCGCATTCCGGAGAATGGCGTAGTCCACTCCGAAGTTCTTTTTGTAAAAGCGAAAGTACCCCTCAACCGCGTACTTCGTGATTGCGTAGGGCGACGTGGGCTCAAAGGGTTCGGTTTCTTTAAGCGGAAGATGCGGGTTGTTCCCATAGATAAACCCCGACGAGCTGAACAGCACCTTCTTCACCTCATAGCGCTTCGCCGCCTCGAGCACGTTGATGGAACCGCGAAGACTGTCCATATCGAGCCGCGGATTTTGAGTCGATTTCGGCACAATCACGAAATACGCGAAGTGGTAGATGTACTGCGGCCGATGTTTCTTCACCACCGCGTCGAATTTCTTGTCGTCCGCGATGTTTAATTTATAAAACTTCGCCCGCTTGTTGAGATTCTCGCGCCGCCCCGTCGAGAGGTTGTCGACAATGACCACACTGTGTCCTTTTGCAATACAAGCATCGGCAACGTGAGAACCAATAAAACCCGCACCGCCAGTTATGAGGATTTTCATGATTTTACTTTAACCCTAAACGCTGATTTAAAAAATTTCGTCCAAAGCCAGTTTTAAGATATTTCTCACGCGCGATTGCCAACTCTCTACCCAAACACGCTTCATAATAAACCAGTTCGAGAGGAACTCTGTATTTAGTCGCTGTTACCAATCCTTTGTTGTGTTTTTTAATTCTATCTTCCAGATTGTCTGTCCATCCGGTATATAAGTCTCCATCCGCCTTACTTTTGAGTACATAGGTGTAAAACATATTCCCGCCGCGCGTGCGAGCCGACCTGCCCGCCATCGCCTTCGGCTCAGCCGATGGCAGGCGGGTGAACCCCGCGCCGCCCGTCACGAGAAAGGTTTTATTTTTGATGTTCATGGTCTTAGGCTGGTCATTAGTTGAAAGTCGTGGAGGCGAGTATGGCGTAATGGTCTTAGGTTGTTGGTTGGACTTATGACTAATGACCGATGGCCAAATCCGCTTCGCGTAACTTATAGCCTATGACTTATGCCAAAGTTCCCGCTTTCCTCGCCTGCTCCTTAACCCACGCATACGTCTTCGTCATACCCTCCTCAAGCTTTGCGCTCGGAGCCCAATTAAGCTTCTCCCTCACAAGATTATTATCGGAGTTTCTTCCACGGACTCCCAAAGGCCCCTTCACATGCTTCACCGAGAGCTTCTTTCCGGCGATGCGCATCGTCATCTCCAAAAGCTGGTTGATAGTAACCATTTCCTCCGAACCGATGTTGATCGGCTCGGTGAAGTCCGATGCCATGAGCCGACGCACGCCCTCCACACACTCATCAATATAGAGGAATGACCTGGTCTGCAGGCCATCGCCCCATATTTCGATCTCGCCGCCGTCCCGCGCCTCCGCCACTTTGCGGCACATTGCAGCGGGGGCTTTCTCGCGCCCTCCGGTCCACGTGCCCTCCGTGCCGAATATATTATGGAATCTCGCGATGCGCACGGGAATTTTATAGTTCCGGGCGAAAGAGAGGTATAAGCGCTCGCTGAAAAGCTTTTCCCAGCCGTATTCGCTGTCGGGCGCCGCCGGATACGCGGAGTCTTCTGAGCACTTCGGATTCAACGGGTCTTCCTGATTATATGCGGGATAAATACACGCCGAGGAGGAATAGAAAATCTTCTTCATATTTCCTGATTCCTGGCCGACATGAAGAATGTTCAAATTGATGGACGCGGAATTATGCATAATGTCGGCATCGTGATCGCCGGTGAATATAAACCCCGCGCCGCCCATGTCGGCGGCGAATTGGTACGTTTCGTCGAAAGCTTGCCTGAATATCTTTTTCACAAGCTGCTCATCACGCAGGTCGCCCAGCACGAACTTGTCCGCAACGGTTGGAGAATACTCCGGATTCTTCAAGTCTACTCCCAATACCCAGTATCCTTCTTTTTTCAGGCGCTTGACCATGTGCGAGCCGATAAACCCGCCCGCGCCGCATACGAGTGCTCTCATAGTTCCTTAGAGTACAAAATTATGCCCTTCTTTTCAATGCGGCAGACGCTTGGAGAAGAAATAATCTTCAAACGCGCCGCCGAATCCGAATCCGGACTTCTGCAGCACGTCGAATACCTCTATGTAGTCGCGTGCGTAATACCCCTTGAATTGCGGTTGAATCTCGATAAACGCGGAGGTGACGGCATTCTTAAATGTTTCTCGCCCTCCCTCAAGCACTTCCCGCTCGGTTCCTTCCACGTCCACCTTCGCGAAATCAATCGCGGTGAGTCCCAGTTCCTTCACCACATCATCCAGGCGGCGCATGCGCACCGTCGCGGAAACTGTACCCGGAATTCCCTTATTAAGGGCCGAACTCGCATCGGCGTAAGGTGCGATGTGAAAGGCAATATTCCCGTCTACATTAGAGAGCCCATGGTTGAAAAGCTTGACTCTGTCTCGATACGGCTGCATGCGCCGCTCAAGCGCGCGGAACGAAGACTCGAGCGGCTCAAAGCAATAGAGCGTCGCGCGGGGAAAATATTTCAGGAAGTGAAGCGCGTATTCTCCGGTCGCCGCTCCCACATCAAAAATAACGCGGACCTTGTCCGCTCCTCCATGAAGCCGTGCCACCTCATCCATCGCGCGATAGATACCCTCCTTCCCGAAAAGGGCATGCTTCAGGGGACGAAGCGCATTTTTCATGCGCTTCGCCCATTCGTATTGGTACAGTTTCGCAAGCAACGACCTGAAAGACATAAGAGTGGTAGGTTATTGGTTGAAGGTTGTGGAGGCGGGTATGGTGGGAAGTTATTGGTTATTTGTCGGAGGTTTTCTCCGGAAGTTATCCCATGATTCCGAAAGTTTATATAACTGTTTCGAAGTAATGTCGTATTCGTGCACAAGCCCGTTGCATAGTTCAACTTCAATAGTATAGATATCCCGGGCCTGTTCAATACTCACAATCGTCTCATTGCTCTCAGCGAGCGCGTCGTCGAGATACTTTTTGAAGCCAAACTTTTGGTGCTTTTTAGCAAAACCCTCCGCTATCAGTCTTGGGATTGCCTTGCACGAACGGCTTAACTGGTCTTTGAGGTCATATTTCTCCGAAGGAGGCAACTTTAGTATCAGCTCTTTCATCACACGAAGCATAGCTTTGTACGAACGTTGATAGACATCAAGGTCGCGATAACTTCTTATAGGCGTTTTCTCCATTTTTTTACCATTCACTACCTTCTCACATCCTAACCCGCTTCCACAACCAACAACCTACGACTTGTTTTTCGTATACCACTCTATCGTCTTCTTTAGTCCCTCCTCAAAATCCGTCTTCGCGGTAAAGCCGAACTCGCGGGTGGCGCGGCTCGTGTCGAGCATCCGGCGGGGCTGCCCGTCGGGCTTCGTGGCATCCCACCGGACTTCTCCTTCATAACCGATAATCCGCGCGATGAGGAGCACGAGGTCGCGAATCGCAATCTCCATGCCCGAACCCAAATTCACCGGGTCCGGCTTTTCATATCGCTCCGCCGCGAGGACAATCCCCTCCGCGGCATCCTCCACGTAGAGAAATTCGCGCGTGGCTTTCCCCGTGCCCCACACTTCTACAAAAGGCCGTCTTTCTTGTTTGGCTTCCCAGATTTTTTTGATAAGCGCGGGGATGACATGGCTTGAGCTTGGGTCAAAGTTGTCTCCCGGCCCGTAGAGATTTACCGGAATAAGGTACACGCCGGGAAACTGATACTCGTCGCGGTACGCCTGGAGCTGCACGAGGAGCGCTTTTTTCGCGAGGCCGTAGGGCGCATTCGTCTCCTCCGGATACCCATTCCAAATATCGTCTTCCTTGAACGGCGTCGGGGTGAACTTGGGGTAAAGGCATACCGTGCCGATACCCACAAACTTCTTCACTCCCGCTTTCCGCGCCGCCTCGATAAGCTCCACTCCCATCACGATATTGTCATAAAAAAGCTCGCCCGGATGCTCGCGGTTGAATCCTATCCCTCCCACTTTCGCCGCAAGGTGAATCACCGCGTCCGCCCCCTGCACTATTTTCTCGCACGCCTCGCGCGTGCGGAGGTCGTACTCCTCGACGCGCGGCACGAAAACCCGGTCGCGCAAAACTCCGCGTGCAACAAGGGCCTCAATGACATGTTTTCCTAAAAACCCCGCACCCCCGGTAACCACAATTTTTTTATCCTTAAGGTCCATAGGTTTTGAAAAGTTAATGGTTGAAGGTTACGTGATGCGAGTTTGGTTATTGAGTTTAGTGATTAGGGGAAATCCGGACTCGCTTCCACAACCATCAACCTATGACCTATTCTGCAGATGCCACGCAATCGTCATGCGCAATCCTGATTCTAAATCCGTTCGGGGAGAAAAGCCAAAAACCCTGGCGCGCGAAGTGTCCGCCGCGCGCCGCGGGGCACCGTCGGGCTTCGTCGGGTCAAAACGCACTTCTCCGGAGAACCCCACAAGCCGCGCGATGGTTGTTGCAAGAGCGTGAATCGGGGTTTCGATGCCCGAGCCGATATTGACCGGTTCGGGACTGTCGTATCGCTCCGCCGCGCCCACAATCGCCTCCGCCGCATCCTCTACATAGAGGAAATCCCGCGTGGGCTTCCCCGTACCCCACACCTCGACGAAACTCTCTCCGCGCCGCTTCGCGTCAACCATGCGCCGAATAAGAGAAGGAATCACAAAATCGTCTTTCTCGCCGGGACCGTACATGCTCGTGAGGAGAAGGTGGATTGCGTTGAACCCGTATTGCACGCGGTATGCCTGTGCCTGCGCGAGAAGCATCGTCTTCGCCACCGCGTAAGGCGCGTGCACAAGGTCGGGGTACCCGTCCCAAAGCGTTTCCTCTTTATAAGGAAGCGGTGCCGTCGCGGGATACTCCGCCATACTCCCCGCCGTCAGAAACTTTTTTACTCCCGCCTGCGCTTCGCCGTCGGCTTCGGCAAGGCGAGCCTTCCGTGCCGCTTCCATGAGCCGCACGCCTATGATGAGATTGTCGTAGAAAATACTCCCCGGATGCGCGCGGTGGAAGGTGACGCCGCCGGTCACTCCCGCCAAATGAATCACCACATCCACTCCCGCCATCACCTCTTCGCACGCCTCGCGCGTACGGAGGTCGTACTCCCCGAAACTCGGAAGCAGGAGATTCTCGTCCAAAACCCCGCGGGATTTGAGCGATGCGACCACCGCGGTTCCCACAAACCCTTGGGCACCCGTGACGAGTATTTTTTTGCCGCAGAGATTCATGAAATTTGTTATTGGCTGACCAAATACTTATTACCAACAACTTAACTCGCTTCCATGACCAACAACCATTGACTTTAAGAAGTGGTGTGCAGCACCCGAGGAGGTCGCTTCGCCGCAGCGAGGTATCTCTTCACGTAGGGGTGGAAGTTCCGCGTCGGCCCTTTCCACCAGCGGTATTCCGCGCTCTGCCGGTCGAGCCGCACCGCAGGACAAACACCCTTCACCCGTACGCGGAACACCAGCGCGATATTGTGCGCAGCGGTCCCGGGGAACGCCCCCGGCCGGGCAAAGTATTCGTGTACGCCCATAAGTCCCCGCACCGCGCCTTCAAGTCCCGTTTCTTCCCGGAGTTTCCGGAGTGCCGCCGCGGCGAGCTGCTCGCCGCGCAAGAGCCGGCCGCCGGGGAACCACCACTTGTTCTTATCGGGAGAATTCTTCCTCCACACCAGCAAAAAGTTTCCCCGCGCGTCTTCCACCACCAAATCAACGCAAGGAAGGGGCACTGCGGAATATATTTTCTTATAGAGAGCAAGAGGAATACGTTTCATAGAGAGCGGCTGGTCTATAGTTGAAGGTTGCGCGATGCGAGTGTGGTTCTTGGGTTTAGGTGATAGGTAAAATCCAGACCCGTTTCTAAAACCAACGACCATTGACCATGCCCAAACTCGCTTCTATGACTTTTAACTTTTAACCAACCCAATCGCCTTGCAGTCCGCCTCAACCATTATTTTCACCAATCCGTCGAACTTCGTTTTTGCCTCCCAGCCGAGTTTCTCCTTTGCCTTCCGCGGGTCTGCGATAAGATTGTCCACTTCGGTAGGCCGCAAATACCGCGCATCAAACTCAACATAGCTTTTCCAATCTTCGATTCCGGCAGCCCGGAATGCGGCTTCAACAAACTCCCGCACCGAGTGACTCTCCCCCGTGCCAATCACGTAATCATCCGGCGTTTCTGCCTGAAGCATCCGCCACATCGCCTCGCAATACTCCGGCGCGTACCCCCAGTCGCGTTTGGCTTCCAGGTTCCCGAGATACAGCTTCTTATCGAGCCCCGCTTTGATGCGCGCGATGCCGCGCGTGATTTTGCGCGTGACAAACGTCTCACCACGCCGCTCCGACTCGTGATTGAAAAGTATCCCGTTCACCGCAAAAAGACCGTAGGCCTCGCGGTAATTCCGCGTGGTGTGATATGCAAACACTTTCGCAATCGCATACGGGCTCCGCGGCATGAACGGCGTCGCCTCATTCTGCGGCGGCGGCGTGGAACCGAACATCTCCGAGCTTGATGCCTGATAAAACCTTACTTTCCGCTGCGTTTCTTTTTCGTAATCCTTCACTGCTTCAAGCACTCGCAACACGCCCAACGCCACAACGTTCGCCGTGTATTCCGGAATATCAAACGACACCCGCACGTGGGATTGCGCGCCAAGGTTGTAGAGCTCGTCCGGCTGCACTTCGTAGAGCAGCTTGCGAATAGTATTCGCATCGGCAAGGTCGCCGTGATGCAATACGAACCGCTTTCTCCCTACATGGGGGTCTTCATAGATATGGTCGATCCGCGAAGTATTGAACGTAGACGCGCGCCGGATAATCCCGTGCACCTCGTACCCCTTCCCCAGCAAAAGCTCCGCGAGGTAACTGCCGTCCTGTCCCGTGGCGCCGGTAATGAGCGCTTTTTTCTGGTCTGCCATAGAATTTTACTTTGTCGCTTTCGGCACCGAAGAAGTAACCACTTTGATCGCGTCGAGGATCGCCGACGCCCTGGCATCCCCCGGCCACTGCTCGTGGATTTGTTCGGTGATTTTCTTGAGGCGCGGCACATCCTGTTTGATGAGGTAAATGTCCGAGAGCGCGTACAAAAACTGGGGGCGCCTCGGGCCAAGCTGAAGTCCCTGCAGAAAATACTGCTCGGCGGCATCAAGATATTCCTTCTTGCCGGTATGCTGGTACACCATGCGCTGAAGCGTGCCTACTATATAGATATCCTGCTCAAAGCTCATACCCTTCCCGCGCGTAATAATGGGGCTGAAGTAGCGCACCACAAATTTCGAAAGCTCCTCTTCCACCGCCGGAGCTACCCCGCCGCGGCCCACGAAACTCACGATTTCCGTGGACATATTGCGGACAAGCTCTTCGTGCCCGATGGGCGAGGGAATATCCAAAACGGCCGAGAACGCGCGCTCAAGCTCTTCAAGAGAACGCACGCTGCCCATCGCACGGATGGTGGCGATAAACGATTGTGATTTCTGAAGCGGCAAGTAGGTGCCGTAATACGCGACGAACGCAAGCACGCATACCGCCACAACCGCAAGAATTTTTTTATTCAGAGAATTCATGAATGGTGATTCTCGTGGTGAGGACGGATTCCGCCGCGACCCGCCTCATCAAACCACCACGCGGCAAACGCGAGGAAAAGGAAGAGGTTGATATAAATCGGGAGTACGTCAAACAACACGAGCGCCTGCACGAGATACCCTGCCGTAAGCGCGATAAGGAGCCCTTGCGCCGCGATAAACTCCGCGCCTTTTGAGAAACGCTTCACGCATTGTGAGAAAAATACCGCAAATATCGCCATATACGCCAAGACTCCCAAGATGCCGGTCTCCGCAAGATAGTCGAAGACGACGCTGTGGGCGCGGTCGAACCACGTTTCGGTCGCCTTGCCAGGCACAAAATGCTTTGGATTGAAGTGCTTGTCAAACACCGCAGGGAAATTTTCCGGCCCCCACCCGAGGAGAGGCCGCTCCTTGAAGCCCTGCCATGCCGACCCCCATGTCCACACGCGCGTGGCAAAACTCTCCACTCCCTTCATGCGGAAAAAGTCGCTGTGGGTTTTGATATACGCGCTGCCTCCGGTGAGCGCCCCCGCCAAAATAAGCATGGCGGCGATTCTCTGTACTTTCTGCTTTGCGGTGAGAATGATGTCGATAAGCACAAAGAGCGCGACGCTCGCCACCAAAAGATATTTCAGCTGCCCCGGATTGAATCCGACGTCATAGAGGCGCTTCGCAAATCCCCATGGCGACGTGTCGTCCGGTGAAATCTTCAACACATGGAATGCCAAAAGCCAATTCGCCAGCACAAATCCCCATAACGCAATCCTCACCCTGAACCGACGCGCTCCTTCGCTCCGCATGAGTACATAAAAGAGGAAAACGAACGCGCCGAAAAGAAACCCGATGAATGACCCGCGTGTCTGCGTCAGAACCAGGAAAAGGAGAAAAAATATTCCGGCGCCAAACCACCACCAGTTCTTTGTCCGCTGCGAGAAAAGATAGAAACAGTAGAACATGACAAAGAGTAAGTAGGGCGCGACGTACGCAGGATTCCCCAGCGACCCCTGGAATCGGACGCTCGGGAAAAAGAGCCGTCCCAGAAACGTAGGCGCAACCGAACCTTGGGGACTGATGTACGCGCTCACCAGCCCGAAAGGATTCGTATACGACGGGGCATACTGCGGGGTCCCTGACGCAGTGGTCGCTCCCGCACATACGGGCAATGCGGTACTCGAGGTGCTGGAATGCACCAGTTGAGTACTCTGGGGACAATGCGCGGTGAGCACTGCGGAACCGACTCCGTAGAGCACCATAAGGAATGCGGCAGCCACCGCGACTTTGAAAAGCCGCTCCCAGTCACGCCTGTCCTTAAAGAAAAGTGCAAGGAGCAGGAAAAACGCGTAGTAATGAAGCATCTGGAATCCCCCTTCTCCGCGCTCGTAGTTGGACCAAAACGCCCCATGGGGATTGTCCGCGAAAAGGGCAGCGAGGAGAAACACAAACACAAAAACGGACACCGCGACAACGAGCGGCTTCCGGAACGTGTGACGAAATGTCCGCTCCGCTTCTCCTGCAGGAGCTTCAAACGCCCACCAGAGGAATGCGAATGCCACCGCCAATTCCACCGCAATCCTAAAGAAGTAGGTCTTGCCGCCGATGAACGGGAAAAACGCGCCGGTCAAAACCACAAGCACGCAGAAAAGCGATGTGTAGGTGAAAAGTTTGGAAAGTTTTAAGAGCATTTTGGGATAAATCCTAAATCCGAATATCGAAACTCTAAACAATATCGAAACTCAAATGTTCCAAATCCGAAACGGTTCGAGATATTGGGATTTTGAACATTGGGATTTGTTTAGAAATTAGGATTTCGTGTTTTGAATTTTGCGCGTTAGCGCGCATACTCCACCGCCCGCATTTCGCGGATAACGTTCACTTTAATCTCTCCGGGATATTTTAACTCGGATTGAATCTTGTTCGCAATCTCGCGCGCGAGCTCAAGCGCGCGGAAGTCATCAACCTTCTCGGGTATCACGAACACGCGGAGCTCGCGGCCTGCGGAAATCGCATAGGCGCCTTTCACGCCCGGGAACTCCGTGGCGATGCGCTCAAGGTCGCCGAGCCGCTTGATGTACGTTTCAATTGTTCCACGCCTTGCCCCGGGGCGCGCTGCGGAAAGCACATCCGCCGCAGTCACCACATATGCCTCCGGGATAGCGTACGGGTAGTCCTCGTGGTGCGACTGCATCGCCTGAATCACCCGCTCGTTGATGCCGTACTTCCGCAACACCTTCATGCCAAGGTCCACGTGCGTCCCCTCAATCTCATGGTCGAGCGCTTTCCCGATGTCGTGCACCAATGCGCCCTTCTTCGCAACTTCGACGTCCAATCCAAGCTCGCCCGCCATCATCGTCGAAAGATGCGCCATCTCAATCGAGTGGGTGAGTACGTTCTGCCCATAACTCGTACGGAAATGGAGCCGCCCCAAAAGCTGCACGATTTCTTTCGGCAGGTCGAAGACGCCCACCTCGTCGGCGGCTGCCGCTCCGATTTCCTGCATCCGCTTTGCAAGTTCCTGCCGGGCCTCTTCAACCTTCTCCTCGATTTTCGCGGGCTGAATGCGCCCGTCTTTTATAAGCTTCGCGAGCGCGAGCCGCGCCACCTCGCGCCGGTACGGGTCGAACGAAGAAATGATGATGCTGTCGGGCGTTTCATCAATCACAAACTCAACTCCCGTCGCCCGCTCAAGCGCGCGAATATTCCTCCCCTCGCGGCCGATAATTTTCCCTTTGATGTCCTCGTCACCCAGCGGGAACACGCTCGTCGTCGCCTCGGAAACGTGCGAACGGCTGAACCGTTGGAGTGCGACGGTAATAATCTCCATCGCCTTTTTCTCGACTTCGTCGCGATTCTCTTTCTCCACTTTTTGTATAAGCTGCACGAGATCCGCCTTCCGCTCTTCGGTAATCTTCTTAAACAGCTCGTCCCGGGCTTGCGTGGCGCTCAACCCCCCCACCCGTTCAAGCTGCACCTTCGCCTGCTCGGCAAGCACCTTTAAATCCCCCTCCTTTTTTTCGAGCGATTCGCTCTTCGCACGAATCGCCGTTTCGTCATTCGCGATAACCGCGAGTTTTTTGTCGAGCGTCTCCTCGCGGCGCACGAGGCGCTGCTCCAGATTCATAAACTCCGCTTTCCGCTCCCGCTCCTCTTTTTTTACCTCCGACAACAATCCGACCGCTTTACTTTCGGCCTCAAGCACTATCGCTTTTGCCCGGGCCTCCGCGGCCGCGAGCGCTTTCTCCGCCTTTTCCTCTACCGCACCCGCAAGCCGAGCGGCCCACGAACGCCGCACCGCATACCCGATGCCGATACCAAGAACGAGTGCCGCAAACGCGGCGCCCCACACGCCAGAAACCTCCATGATTGTTGATAACTCCACAATCTACGCATTGCGCAGAAAATGCAGTGAATGAAGTGAATGACTCTTTTGAACTACGCTCACATCATCGCAAGAACCGGCGGTTCCGTCAACCCCACACATAACAAGAAGCAATGGGCTAAACTCACAACTTCTTGTTATGTGTGGGGTCAATCCCTCATTTATCTTTCGGAACAAGAGGGGTTCGCGTACAATAAGGAGAACATCATGACGCAAAGTATTGTACTGGTGGTCCTCGACGGCTGGGGCATCGGCAGGAATGACGAATCAAATCCGATTTATGTCGCCCAGCCCAAAACCATCGCGGCGCTTTCGGAGGAGTTCCCCATGACAAGTCTCCAGGCATCCGGCATCGCGGTGGGGCTCCCGTGGGGAGAAGTCGGCAACAGCGAGGTGGGGCACCTCACGCTTGGCGCGGGGAAAACCCTCTACCAGTACTACCCAAAAATCACGATTGCGATACAAGACAAAAGCTTCTTCGAGAACGAAGCGCTTAAAAAAGCGTGCGCCCACGCGAGGGAGAACGGCGGCACGCTCCACCTCGCGGGGCTCCTCACCAAGGCGAACGTGCATGCGGCGCTTGAACATGTGCGCGCGCTCCTCGCGCTCGCAGAAAAGGAAAAAGTGCCCGTAAAACTCCACGTATGGGCGGACGGGAAAGACGGTCCCCCGAAAACGCTCGCAAAACTCCTCGCCGAACTCCCCAGGGAAAAACTTGCAACGCTCACGGGACGGTACTATGCGATGGACCGCAACCAAAACTGGCAGCTCACGAAAGCCGCCTACGACCTTATGACGGCAGGCCCGCCTGCCAGCGCCTCAAGCCCGCCCGGCATGCCTTCGGCGGAGCCGTGGCGGACGGGCGCAGGCGACCCGCCCGACTCGCTTCGCGATTCGAAGCGGGCGGGGTGGCGGGCAGGCGCGGGAACTCCCGCTACCGACCCCCTCCCTACAATAGAGGCGACGTACGCGAAAGGACTCTCTGAAGAGTACCTCCCCCCCACACGGCTCGACCCGGAAGGAAACATCAAATCAAATGACGCGCTTATCCTCTGGAACTTCCGGGAAGATTCGGTGCGGCAAATCGCCGAGGCGTTCGCAAAGCCCGGCTTTGCGGCGTTCCCCCTGCGCGAACTCAAAAATCTTTTCGTCGTCACGATGACGCCATATGGGAAATCCATCCCTGCCCCCGCGGCGTTCTTGCCAGATGTCGTCCGCCTGCCGCTCGGGAAGGTACTCTCCGACCAAGGCAAGAATCAGCTCCGCGTGGCGGAAAAATACAAATACGCCCACGTTACCTATTTCTTCAACGGCTACGAAGAGCAGCCGTTTAAGGGAGAATACCGCGTGGTGGTGCCCTCGCTTTCTACCTCGAAACCGGAGGAGCACCCCGAAATGCAGGCGGCCGCGATCACCGACCGCGTGATTGAAGCGCTCTCCAACCATTCATTTGATTTCATCCTTGCAAATTATGCGAATCCGGACACGATGGCGCACACCGCGAACTACAATGCCTCGCTCGCCGCCGTCCGCGTGATAGACGCGGAACTCGCGCGGCTTGTAAAAGCGCTCCCCGAATCGAGTACGCTCATCATCACAAGCGACCACGGCAACATTGAACAGGTGCTAAACCCCACGACGGGGCTCATGGAATCCCAGCATGACCCAAGTCCCGTTCCTTTCTACCTCGTGAGCACCCAGTTTCGAGGCAAAAAGTTTGCGAACGCGAGTTCGCTCGCCACGGAAACCATGGGCTCTCTTGCGGACGTCGCGCCCACCATCCTCGAACTCTTCGGCATTCCCCAGCCCGAGGAAATGACGGGAAGAAGTTTGCTGGAGGGAATTGTATAGCCCTGCCTACCGGCAGGCAGGCACTAGTACTTATGTGGTGCCAGAAGTCGGACTTCTTGCGGGAAGTCCGACTTCCCCACATTGATGCGGCATCCTACCGCACCGCCGCCTGCACCGATTCGAGAATACTTTGAAGCGAGGTCGAGGTGTCCCCGAGCTGCTTTTGTGAGAAAGCTGGCGCGGGGGTATAGTATGCATATGACCGCGGGCATCGTAGAAAAACTGAAGGGCTATTTTGCAGGCCGCGACGAAGTGGTCTTGGCCTTCCTTTTTGGTTCGCGTTCCAAGGGAAATATGCGGAAATCTTCTGATTGGGACATCGGCATCTACTTGACTTCGGAATCGCGCGCGGTTGAGCAAGAACTATGGGGCGATGTGGAACGCATCTGCAATGCAGCCGTTGATATTATCGTCTTGAATCGCGCGCCGGCGCGCATCGCATGGAGTATTGTGCGCGGAAAACCGCTGGTGATAAAAGACAGGAAAAAATATCTTGACATTCTCATACGCGCAAGCCATGAGGCAAACGACTGGTACCGGACCGCCGAAGATTATCATCGGGTGTTCGAGCGATCGTCGTCGCTTTCTCGCGAAGACCGCGGCAGAATTGAAAAAATCGTTCAGTTTCTTGAAGTGGAAACCTCGGATTTCCCCAAATTTGAGAAAATGACATGGGAAGAATACGCAAATGACCGGGCGAAGAAACGAGAAATTGAAAGATGGGCGGAGCAAATAATCAACGCGGTTATAGACGCGGCTGAAATAATTTTAGCGAGTGAAAAACGAGTTATTCCGGAAACCTACAAGGATATCGTCAAAGTCCTGGGGCTTGTCAAGCCTTTTGATAACGGCGGCGATGTGTGCCTTACACTTTCGGAGTGGACGGGACTCCGCAACGTTCTTGCCCATGAGTACCTGGATTACCGCTGGGATAAAATATCGATGTTTGTGAACGAAACAAAACCGCTCCTTCGCGACTTTATAGAAAGAGTGAAGCAGTTTCTTGTAGTACAGCGGCAATAGAAAAAAGGGCGTTTCACCGCACCGCCGCCTGCATCGCTTCAAGAATACTTTGGAGCGAGGCGGAAATATCTCCGAGTTGCTGCCGCAAAGGGGCGGCATTCAAGAGCGGTGAAGGAGAAATTGGAGTTGTGGGAACGCTCCATACGCCCCTTATCCTATCGCGCCGCACCCGAAGTTCGTCGCGTTGTTTGGTGAGTTCATTTAGGCGGTCACGGAGTTTCTTGACAACAGAAGCGGTGTCTGGCTCCAAAAACTTCAGCGATGGGGGCATGGGTTCTCCGTCGTACCAGACGACGCCTGCCGCGGGGGGTGTGAAGCGTTCAAAAATAACGAATTCGTCCTGAGAAGGATTCGTGGCAGCAAGAACCGGACTAGCACCAGAAAATCGCGGATTTACTAGTAAAGAAATCGAGTTTGACATTGAGGCTAAAAGGCTGGACGGCGGAATCGAGGCAATTTTCGTCGATTTAATCACGCCACCCTTTTCTGCCATTTCTGCACATTCGGGAAGATACTCTTTCCAGTCCTTCTGTTCATAATCAATCTTAAAACGTATCAAGGCGCAAGAAATCTGATTAAAACGTTGATCATACGGAGTTGACTCCTCCTCATAATTCATGATACTACTGACACTGGGGCGATAGATCAAACCTAATTCCCCATTTTTTCCTACGACTCCTCCACCGCCATGATCGCAACCCTTTACTTTAAAATCATCTCCTTCGCCATATTGTTTTCCTTCAAACGAGAAACCGGAAACAGGATCGACGGAGCAATTCTTGTAGGTATCGCGAAATATTGAAATAACTCCCATTGCTCCCGGGTGTTCATCTTTTAACTCCCCGAAAAAATGACCGAGCTCATGAATCACCGTTAGGGGCACTACGTCGGGATTAACTATAGTAGCCTGGTCAGAAGCGACCCCCTCCACTCTTTCCCCATCTACAAGAAGAGAAGTAGTTTTCCCATAAAGAATGTAGTTAAAAACGTTGTCATCTGAATCTGATTGTGGAGCACATGAAGAAATCCCCCGAATTTCTCTTATGATAGCCCGAGGAAATAGATTAGCTCCAAGTCTCCCTAATAAGGAAATTACATCATGATTTTTCAAGTCAACGGTATGAGAAAATGATTTTTTGTATTTTTTGAGCGGTTCTATTTTCTCGAATCCATCTGTCCTCACTCCTTCTGCGTTTCCGATAAGTTTTGCGACATGAAGCCCGGCGTTATTTCCTCGCTCATATATTACTTTATGATCTCCGCTCCCCCATATCGGCGCGCAATTGCTCATCGTGACGGGAACCCTTTCTTGCAAAACAGCTCCGCTCCGTTGCGGAACTTCCACGACAATATCAATGGACGTGTTTGCTGCGATTGCCGCAATGAGCTTCTCGAGTTTTTCTCCGGAAGTTACCCCGTCCATCCACCCCTTGATTTTCCATTCATACAGCGTGCGCCCAGTGGCATCTTTGCGGTTGGTTCGCACCAAATTGCCCGGGCCGACGAGAAGCTGGTTGTCCGCGACAATGGAAGCCCTAAATGGGAGCGACTCCGGCAACTCTGCGGCAAACTTCTCCGGCGTGTCGGTGTAACAAGGAGAAAATGCGGGCACCGCTTCCACTACCAAATCATAAATGGGCGTTACGGGAGTTACTCCGCCGATTTTTCGCTCCTCGCGCAGCATCTTCTGTTGAAAATCCGGGTCTACTTTCACTGCGAGAGAGCCTTTATCAACTCCGGAGGGGTATTGCAACATCCCTTTAGGCGCAACATTTTGCTTACAGTCCGCAACGGTTCCATAGCGGGTTCCCGGTGTCTGCCCCCTCGCCACCTGCGGCAAAATCATAACCGCCACTATTCCTACGATCACCAAAACGCGCTTCATACCTCAATCATAGCAAACTTTTCCCAAGGACTCTCTTGAAAATCAACGCACCGCCCCTTGCATCGCCTCGAGAATACTTTGGAGCACGGTTGACATATCGCCTAGCTGCTGACGGAAAGGAGCGGCATTCAAGAGTGGCGAAGGAGAAGATGGGACTGCGGGAACACTCCATATGCCTCGCAACATGTTGCGCCTTGCTTTCAATTCGTCGCGCTGGATGGTGAGTTCTTTTAGGCGGTCGCGGAGCTTCTTGATAACAGAAGCGGTGTCTGGTTCCGGAAACTTCAGCGATGGCGGCATCGGCTCGCCGTCGTACCAAACGACGCCCGCCGCAGGAACACCGTCCAAAGGTGTGTCGCGCTCAAAAATCACCGCGCCGCGAGGAATAGCCTTATTTTGCTCCGAGGATTGTGGCGTGGCAGGCAAAACACTAGAAATCGAGGCGAGGAAGCGAGCGGGGGGTAATATGGCGGCAACTCCTGTCGGTTTTACGGTATCGAGGCCCATGCACTCCGGAAAATATTCCGGTCCACCTCCGCTCCGTTTAATAGTGGCAATCGCCCACCCGCAAGCCACCACATTCAGTTGCATCGGGCGATTCTTGCCGTAGTTCATAAGACTCGTCGGACTCGGCCGGTACACCGGCGTAGAAGGCGTATCGCTATTTATTTCAACCGACTCTCCCGCATTCCATGCTTTCATCAAAGGATTATTAGGAGGCAAATCAATAATTCCTCCTATATGATTGCATCCTTTCGTACTACTGTCGGGCTTGTTGCTATACAACTTTCCTTCATATGTAAAATCAACCGACGGACTGAACGAACAATTTTTGGATGCCTCCTTTCGGAATGCCTCCACCGAACCAAAGTGCGGAACACCATACCCTCCATCCTCATCCCGGAAATCAGCAAATAAATGGCCGAACTCATGCATGACGGTATCAACTCCTATAGAGGAGCGCACGACGGTATTCCTTCCTTTAGGAGACGCGACTCCATTAATCTCTCCACCTCCGAGAAGCACCTTCACGTTCGCATACAATATGTAGTTGTATGTGGTGTATGCGTAATCTCCTCTCTGTAGTTTACATGACGAGTCAGAAGGAATCGCATCCATATGCTCCGTGGGGGTTGTGGATTTCTCAATTCCGTACAGATACGACACATCATCGCGGTTCGCGAGGTCAACGAGGTGTGAAAACGCATCTTTATATTTTTTATAAGGATCAACTTTCTCAAAGCCATCAATTCTGACTTTCTCGGCTCGACCTGACACGAGCGCGGGAACATCAAGTCCCGCGCTTTTGCCGCGTTCATAGACCACTTTGTGTTGCCCATTCCCCCACAACGGCGCGCATAAGTTGAACGTCACGCCCTTTTCCATACGACCAATACTTCCGTCAGGATTTTTAAACTCAATAATAAACTTGAGCGAGGGGTCGTTATGCTGTATCGCCTCGATAAGTTTTTCAAGTTTTGCATCTGGAGCAATTCCCTTTTCCCATCCTTTGAACTTCCACTGATATAAGGGGCGGCCGTCATCCGACACGCGGCCGGAGTTTTCTGGCCAATCCAATTCGGGCAAAATTTTCTCCCCGTCGACCCAAAGGGCACCAAGGAAAGGGAGCGCCTTCGGTAATTCGGTTTTATACTGCTCCGGCTTTTCGGTGTAGCAAAACCCGAAGATTGGCACCGCCTCCACCACTAAGTCATAGATAGGGGTCACGGGGAGGTTCTCAAGGAACCGTTCCTTCTTCATCTTCTCCGCGAACACAGGGTCGACTTTGAGCGCGATTGTTTTCTCGTCAATCCCCACAGGATATTGATATTTCCCTTTTGGAACAACATTCTCCGCACATGGCCCCGAACCATAGCGGGTCTCCGGTGTTTGCCCCCACGCCGCCTGCGGCAAAATCGCAAAAACCGCCGCCATTCCCACAAGCACCGCAATGCGTTTCATGTAGCAATCATAGCAAAACAAGCTCTTCCTCCCGAATCACCACACTGCCACCCGCAACACTTCGAGAATACTCCAGAGCGAGGCGGAAATGTTCCCGAATGCCAGATATTGACAAAAGGTATGACTTGTCTATAATCAAAATCGATGCTGTATTTTGACTGGAGTGCCGAAAAGAATGAACGACTGAAAGCCGAACGGGAGATTGGGTTTGAGGATATTGTTGTGGCAATCGATGAAGGGAATGTGCTCGCCATCGTTCCCAACCCGAGCCCCCGATATCCGAAACAGAAAATTGTGATTGTAGCAGTAAACAACTATGCCTATCTCGTACCATACGTGGAAAGCGGCGACAGAATATTTTTCAAGACCATCATCCCGAGTCGCAAGGCAACCGAACGCTACATCATTGCGCCTAAGAAAAAAAGACGATGAAATATTATATGCTCGACAAAGAAGAACAGGAACTGCTTGACGCCGTAGAACGGAAAGTGTTTGCGCAGGTTCCAAAAGCAAAAGGAGAGCTCGCGCGCCTCCGCGCCGCCGCGCGTGCCACATTGAACCGGATTAAAAACATCAACATTCGTCTCTCCGCGCGCGACCTTCAAAAACTCAAAGCCAGAGCAGCGGAAAAGGGCATCCCTTATCAAACACTTGTGGCTTCAGTAATTCACCAATATACGAATCGGTAATTTCTGAGAATCCGACCGGGATTCAATTACCGAATTACCCCTTGCATCGCTTCGAGAATACTTTGGAGCGAGGCGGAAATGTTACCAAGCTGCTGCCGGAGGGGAACAGCATTGAGGAGCGGCGAGGGAGAAACCGGGGTTGTAGGAACACTCCATACACCTCGCAATATGTTGCGCCTTGCTCTCAATTCGTCGCGCTGCTTTGTGAGTTCTTTCAAACGGGTGCGGAGCTTCTTGATGACAGCAGCGGTGTCTGGTTCCGGAAACTTCAGCGAGGGAGGCATAGGTTCTCCATCGTACCAGACGACGCCTGCCGCGGGATATGTATCTTTCTCAAATACCACCATGTCTGCATTGCCAACCTCAGCGTCTCCCGATGGCGGCACAGCGGGGAGCACATCAGAAAGAGAAGCAAGAAGACGGGCGGGGGACAACGCAGCGGCAGCTCCCGTAGGTTTTATGACATCGAGTCCCATGCACTCCGGGAAATACTCGGGGCCTGTTCCGCGTTGCGTAATCGCGGCAATTGCGAACCCGCAGTCCACTGCACTCAACCTACCGTCGCGTGGCATATCTTTTTTTGGGTAGTTCATTAAAGCCGTCGGACTTGGGCGGTAAAAATTCTTAAAGGGAAGTCCTCTCGCATGGTTGCACCCCACCACGCTTTTTGCCGACCCCTCGCCATACTGTTTCCCCCCGTGTGCAAAATCAGAAACTGGATCGAACACGCAATTTTTTCCTGGCGGACGACGTATTGTCGCGCCTTTCCCACCATCTTCGTCAAAGAGACCGGCGAATAGGTGGCCAAACTCGTGCATCACGGTTTCGGTAGAAGTATCAGGACTTACCACACTGTTTCTTCCCCCTAGCGTGGCAATACCATCAATCGCCGTGCCATCCACAGCTGCTTCCACATTCGCGTACAGCAGGTAATTGTAAGTGGTGTAACTATAATCCCCTTTGCTCAAACGGCAGGAAGAATTGGAGTTAATCCCCCTCATATACTTTGTGGGAGTTCTCGTTGAAGCAATCCCGTAAAGATAGAGTGAGTCATCGTGGCGCGCGAGATCCACAAGGTGTGAAAATTTCTCTTTATATTCTGCGTAAGGGTCAACTTTCTCAAAGCCGAAAACCCTGGCGTCCTCCGCCTTTTCTATAATTTGATACGCTTGCATCGAAACGCGTGCGTTATAAGGGGAGAAGGCGCTCATGCCTCGTTCGTACACCACCTTATGCTGCCCATCCCCCCACACCGGTGCACAGAGAGAGAAAGTAATTCCCTTCTGCGCGCGATCAACTTCTCCATTTGCTTTTTGAGCCTCGATGACAATCTTAAGCGAAGGATCGTTGCGTTGCACGGTCTCGATAAGTTTCTCAAGCCTTTCTCCCGACGCGATGCCGTACTTCCATCCTTTTACTTTCCATTCATATACGATGCGCCCATCGTCCGATTCCTTTCTTGAGTTTGGCAACACACTGACAATTTTTTCGCCCTTCAACTCAATGGACGCCAAGAACGGGAGCGTCTCCGGCGGAGTAGTCGAGTAATCCTCCGGCCGCTCGGTATAGCAGAACCCGAAAATGGGCACCGCCTCGACCACCAAGTCATAGATAGGGGTAACGGGCAAATTCTCCAAATTCCGCTCCTTTTTCATCTTCTCCGCAAAAGCAGGGTCAACTTTGAGCGCGATGGTTTTCTTGTCAACCCCCACGGGATATTGGTATTTCCCTTTGGGAATAACATTCTCCGCGCATGGCCCCGGGCCGTAGCGAGTCTCCGCTGTTTGCCCATATGCCGCCTGTGGTGAAGCGAGCACAACCGCCACCACCACAATTCCCAGCAACACCGCGATACGCCTCATGTATTGCATAGTAGCAAACGAAAAGCGCTACCGCATCTCCCCCTGCACCGATTCGAGAATACTTTGGAGTGCTGTTGAGATGTCGCCGAGCTGCTTCTTCATAGGAGCGGCAGGCAAAAGCGATTTCGAAGGAATAGTTGTGGTACCCGGCTGCTGTCGTGCACGTTTTATTTCATCGCGGAGTGCATCGCGCTGATTGCGCAGTTCCTCCACGCGGGTGCGGAGGGCGTCAATCACGCTCTGTGGAATAAGCTCAATTTCGTTTGAAGCATTCGGCGGCATATCTTTATCCTCGATCTTGCTCCCAAAATGAAGCTTGGAGAGAACAATTCGGTACTTGCCGGGAAGAAAGCCATTTGAATTATCCGCAGGTTTTCCGGTTTGGAGCACCTCCACCGAATATCTGGTGAAGAGATCAAATTCCACGTCTACTCCCTTCGGCAAGCGGTAGTAAAAACCAGGAATATCCTCCAATCCTTCTCTCGGCCGTATGTAACCCACCGTGAATTTTTCCTTTACTTGATTGTTTGCATCCACAATCTGCGCAAAAAAGGGACTGGTTTGGAGAAACTCCTTCGGTATGAACACTCCTTCTTCGTTGGCCCTAAGAAAAAGCGCGGCATTAAATCTCAACTGTTTCAACTCCAAGGATTTGTCTTCAAGTGTATCTCCCGAACTTGAAAGGGCGGATATTTCCAGTCTCGGATTGTCCTTGAAGGTAATCAACACGGAGGGAGAGGGAAATTTTTTTCGCGCACAATCTTCCTGAAATTGGATTGCCTCCTCCATGTACGCATCCTCGCTCGGAAAGGGAAGCATATTCCCCCACGCGACGTAAGGGACGCTCATCCTTTGCGCAAAATTTTCACTACCAAAATATTGCGCATATTTATGGAATGAAACGGCGAGGTATCGTTTGAATAAGGATTTTTCAACCGGAAATGGGAATTGATCCACCACCCCAATCATATATTGAAGCGACTGGGCATTGCCAAATATTTCCCTCGCAACTTGATAATACAGTTTTTTAAAGAGTGTCTGCTTTTCCTGCGGCAAGTCCCCCAAATACAAGATGATGCCAGGATCCACCACCTTGCAGAAAACTGCGAAATCAAACCCAAAGGGAATCTGCTTCCATTTGCCCGTAGCCAGGTCGCGTCCCAAATCCTGATTTTTAATAGGGCCGCGATCCTGCAAACCCAGGAAACTCGCGAGCAACCAATATCGAATTGTGGTCTCTGGATCGTACTCGACGGTAAGATTCTTGTTTGCCTTCACGTCAAAGAGCGTGAATCCTTCGAGGAAATGTAGAGGATCCTTCACTCCGCTAGCACTTCTCCACTTATCCTGACTACTGTCTTGGATTAGATTGGGGTCAAAATTAAATTGTCTTGTAAAGGGCATTTGATCATCCTGCTCGTTGTCTCGCTGCACAATAAAATAGTTGAACTCTTTCCCATTATATTTGGAATCGGCACTTGCAAAACTCATCTTGGCGAAGCCGATAATATCCGGCGCAGGAACTTTAAATTTCCGGAGGGTTTTGTATGAAAAAGTTTCGCGCAGCTGCACGTTCAAATTTCCTTCAAGTCCAAGTTCAGTCAACCATGGCACCGTGTCTTCAGATGGGTCGCAGTCAGGCACGAGTCTTATTTCCTGATACTGAAGCGCGGGGTATCCCGGGTATGTGCTCATGCCGGTAAACAACTCCTTCGGCTTCCCCTTGCTGTCTGTCTTATCAAAAGTGATGTTTACCATAGGGGGGTCGCATTGAAGCCGATTATGCCCTTTCTTCTCGTACTTCACCTTCCAGGTTTTTGCGGTTCGCCCACTAACGAGTTCCCGCAATTCCCCTTTTATAGGCAGTGAATTGCCATCCTGGTCAGTGCTTGGGTATTGGATTGAGTTCCCTAGCGTGTCGAGCACAAACGAGCGAATCGGGAGAGGGGTATTTTGCGCGTGTACACCCCACGGAATCGCCACAGTAGCCATAAGGCACACAAAAAGCAGTGCGCGTTTCATTGCGCGTATTATAACGATAGCAAGTCCGAGGTACAAACCGCGCTGGAGAATTCCTGCGTAATTCGTTATTCTTAATTTATACTTCTTTGCCTATGCGCTTTTTCTCCCACATCGTAACGCTCGTGATTGTGAGTATGGTTGCCCTCTTTGCGGCGGCAACCTATATTCCCGGATTCCTGCTCACCACGGACTTCATGACTCTTCTTGAGGTTGCGGCGATACTCACCCTCCTCACCGTCCTCGTCCAGCCGATTTTGAAGCTTATCTTCGGTCCCATTATCGTGCTCACGCTGGGATTGGGCATCATCATCGTCCATGCGCTCGTCCTCGTAATTCTTGACAGTCTTTCGAAAAGCCTTACGATTGAAACCGTTCCAGCGCTCATCTATGCGACCCTCCTTGTCGGCATCGTGAACGCCATCGCAAGCGCCGCGTTCAAACAAACATGAAAATTGTTTCACTCATCCAGGTGCTTGTGTCCATCGGCATCGTCGCGCTCATTCTTCTCCAGGAGCGTTCAAGCGGTTTTTCGACGCTCCTCGGCGGAGAAAGCTCGGTGTACCAAACGCGCCGCGGCATTGAGAAAGGGGCATATTATGCCACCATTGCCCTGTGCGTGGTCTTCGTCGGGCTCGCGGTGTATCAGCTCTTCAACTAAAATAGCGCGCTCAAAAATTCTAGGTACTAAATTCGAAATCCTAAACAAATCCAAATTCCTAATGTTTAAAACGCAAGCGCTGGGGCTTCCCTAGTTTGGAATTTTGGATATTTGATATTGTTTAGAATTTAGATATTAGGATTTAGTGTTTTGAGACGTATGTTTGCACTCCTCAAAAAAGCAATCAGTTCGCTTTCGCGGAAAGAGCGCCTCATCTTTTTTCTCGCAATCGCAAGCGGACTCATAAGCACGGCGGCCTTGGGCGCAGTGACGCTTGAGCGCGCGACCACGGCGGTCCCCGCCCACGGCGGCGACTATGTCGAGGGGGTGGTGGGCCAACCCTCATACATAAATCCCGTCCTCGCCGCGACCGACACCGACAGAAGCCTTGTCCGCCTCATCTTCAACAACATCCTTTCTCTTGCCGAAAAAGCAGAGGTGTCCGACGACCATCGCACATGGAACATCCGCCTCAAAGAAAATCTCGCCTGGCACGACGGGAAGAAGCTCACGAGCGACGACGTGCTCTTTACTATCCAAAAAATGCAGGACCCCGAAAGCCGCTCGCCGCTCGCACTTTCATGGCAAGGAATCACTGCGCGGCGCGTGAGCGAACTCGAACTGAACATCTATCTCCCGAGCCCTTATTCGTTCTTTGAAAACAATCTGAAAAATCTTTACATTCTCCCCAAACACCTTTTTGCAGATATCCCTTCGGCAAACTGGCGGCTCTCGGAACACAATCTGAAACCGGTTGGTTCGGGACCATACCGCTTCGACTCTTACGCGCGGCAACCTGACGGATTCATCGAAACGTATCGCCTTCGCGCATGGAATCCTTCGTCAACCGGCAAAGCCCCGGGCGGCACGCCAAATATCACGGTGTTCGATATTTATTTCTTCCGCAACGCCGAAGATGTACTCAAGTCATTCAATGCCGGTCGCATAGACGGATTCGGCGGCGCGGATGCTGTGTTTCTCCAAGGCATCCAGCGCCCCTACGCCCTTCACACGTTCACTCTGCCGAGCTACTACGCCGCGTTCCTGAATCCCTCCCATAATCCGGTACTGCAAGACCCCGCCGTGCGCACGGCACTTGCACAGGCGGTCGACCGCAATGCGCTCATAGAACGCGTGCTCGGCGGTTATGGCGCTCCCGAAGAAGGGCCTGTTCCGGGACGCGTCGCTACCACCACCGCATCGTCGACCCCCCTCCTCTCCGACCTCAAGGCCATGCTGGACATCGCCGGATGGAAAGAAAACACCTCCACCACCACCCGGGTAAAAACGCAAGACAAGGCGAGCACCACGCTTGAGGCAACTCTTGTTGTCCCGGAAGTTCCTTTTCTCGTCGCCACCGCCGAGGCGCTCCGCGACGCATGGACGCCTCTGGGAATCAAGATAACGCTTGCACCCATGCACCCCGAAGACATCCTTGGCTCGGTAATCAAAAACCGCGACTACGACATACTGCTCTTCGGAAATATCCTGAACCCTCCCGAAGACCTTTTCCCCTTCTGGCATTCATCGCAACGATTCTTCCCCGGCCTGAATATCAGCCTCCTGAATGATAAGAAAGTGGATTCGCTCACGGAAGCAATTCGCGAGGAGACCAACGCCGCCACGCGCGCGAAAGGGCTGGACGAGCTCGCCGCGCTCATCCAAAAAAGAGCTCCTGCGGTATTCCTCTATTCCCCGCACTACCTCTTTGTCGCCGCGAAAAATGTGGGCGGCGTGGAATCGGGAAACATAGAAAATCCTCCGGAGCGTTTTGCAAACGTGTCATCGTGGTACGTGAAAACCGCGCGCGTATTGAAGTAGCGTTGACAAGCTTCTTACAACGCGGCATACTACAATTACATTAGGTTAATTCCTCCTGAATCCTGTTCCTACGCGACAATGTTTTCTTACGACCAGTAAAGGCTTGCATTGGCCGATCGGCTGGTGAATGGCACATTTTGTTGCTACAAATATACGAGTATAGCTACCGAAGTTAAAGCCGAGGTGGCGAAACTGGCAGACGCACTGGCTTCAGGAGCCAGCGATCGCAAGATCATGGGAGTTCAAATCTCCCCCTCGGCACCGGAAAAACATGGGAAGTTTCATAGAGATAAACGACACATTGCAGCTTACGAGAACGCAGGGATTCCCCCGCGAGCTTAAGTTGGAACGCCATATCAAGAAGCCCTACACCGCGAAAAACTTTAAGAGCAGGATATTTGCATTCACGAACAAGCCCGGCATCAGAATCTATCAGGCGCCGCCCGTGAGAAATTTTCTTGTGGAAAACCGCGGCGGCAAATGGATTTACTGGGGACTTGTCCACATCCTTGAGGTAACGCACGATTATGCGTCTAGAACTACTTCGGGCAAATTCAAGATAATCTATATTTATTCCCCCGACGAGATTCGGAAAGTACACGAGCTTATCGACAAGAACCGCAAAACATCCTTCTTCAGCTAGCGATGGCTACCCACGAAGACTTCCAAAAAATCGACATTCGCGTCGGCAAAATCATTACGGTCGAGGATTTCCCCGAAGCGAAGAAACCATCGTATAAACTTACGATTGATTTCGGTCCCGAAGTGGGAATAAAAACTTCAAGCGCCCAGCTCGTTACCCATTACACAAAAGAGCAATTGCAAGACAAGCAGGTCTTGGGCGTCGTGAATTTTCCTCCCCGGAAAATCGGCCCGTTTTTCTCCGAGGTACTCACCCTTGGAGTTCCCGATGCAACCGGGAATTGTATATTGCTCATCCCTGACAAAACCGACGCGGTTACCGGCGGGCGCTTATATTAGTTCCTTATCAGTTATCAGTCGTTAGTTATTAGTAATTATTAATCAGTTTACCTATGTTACAAAACCAGAAACCAGCAGAAAAGAAGTCCTCTGACTCTTCGTCCGCGCACGGGGCGGGCGGAGGCGACCGGCGGGCAGCCCCTCGCCGTCCGCTTCCCGCCGCACGGCACGGGCAAGACGGCAGGCGCGCGGCACTGCCACGGAGACCCCGTTTCGGGGACGGCGGCGGACGGCGCCCGGGCCGAGGAGGCGGAGGAGTGCACACCCCCATCACCTCACACGAGGCTTCATATCACCTGGCATCGGCTTCTCACGAGCCCCCGGAAGAGGCGGGCAACATGCTTCGCTTCGTAGCGCTCGGCGGCTTGGACACAATCGGCCGGAACATGATGTTTTTCGAATACAAAAACGAAATCATCGTGATTGACGCAGGGCTCCAGTTCCCCGAGGAAAACACTCCCGGCGTGGACTACATCATCCCCAACACCGAATACCTTGAGGCGCGCAAGGCGAATGTCCGTGCCATCATCATCACGCACGCCCACTATGACCACATCGGCGCCTTGCCCCACGTCATGGACAAGCTGGGCAATCCCCCGATTTACACCTCCGCCTTGAGCCGCGCCATCATCGAAAAGCGGCAGGACGACTTCCCGAACCGCCAGAAGCTGGTCTTCATAAACGTAAAGCCGCGCGACGTGCTCCAGCTCTCCAACCACTTCAAAGCGGAATTCTTCTCCGTGGAACACACGATTCCGGAGTCCGTGGGAGTGGTGCTCTCGACGCCTGCGGGGAAGGTAGTCTCGCTTGGCGACTTCAAAATCGAGTACGACGCGAAGGGCGTTGCGTACAACCTCGACGAACTCGAGCGTGTGGGGAAAATGGGCATCACCGCCTTTATGACGGATAGCACAAATGCCGATATCCTCGAACGCGCGCCCTCCGAACGGATTGTGGAGAAAAGCCTCGAAGAACTTTTCAAGAAAGCGGAGGGACGCATCATCGTCGCGATGTTCGCCTCCGTCCTCACCCGCATCGGCGAAGTCATCAAAATCGCGGAGCGGCTTGGGCGCCGCGTGGCCTTGTCGGGATACTCCATGAAATCGAACGTGCAAATTGCGCAGAATCTCGGCTTCATAAAACCCGGCGAAGGCACTATCATCTCGCTCGAAGAAATCCATAAGTACCGCGACGAAAAACTTTTGATTCTCTCGACTGGCGCACAGGGCGAATCAAACGCCTCGCTCATGAAAATCATCAACCGAGAGCACCGGCAAATCTCCATCAAGCCGGGCGACACCGTGATTCTCTCCTCGTCGGTGATTCCCGGAAACGAACGGAGCGTGCAGGCGATTAAAGACGACCTCGCGCGGCAAGGCGCCATCATCTATCACTCCGACATCGTGGATATCCATTCGTCGGGGCACGCAACCAAGGGCGACCTCCAACTCGCGATGAAACTCCTCAACCCCAAGTTTCTCGTTCCCGTCCACGGCTACTACTACAAGCGCTTCGTGAACGCGCAGAACGCGGTTGAAATCGGCATCCCCCGCCAGAACGTGTTCCTCATGGACAACGGCCAAGTGGCGGTGATGAACGAATCAACCTTCCGCATCCTTAAAGAAACCGTGCCCGCCTCGTATGTGATGGTGGACGGGTTGGGCGTGGGCGATGTCGAGGAAGTGGTGCTCCGCGACCGGCGGATGCTCGCCGCGGAAGGCATGGTGGTCGTGATTCTCACGGTGGACCGCGATAAGGGCGGGAAACTTCTAAAGAGTCCCGACATCATTTCGCGCGGCTTTATCTTCCTTAAAGAGCACCATGAGTTGCTCGAGGAAATGCGCAAACGCATCCGCGCGCTCACTGCGCGCCTCCCCGCAAGCCAGCCCCTCGAACCGGATTACTTGAAAACCCTCATCCGCGACCAGCTTGGGCAGTTTCTCTATAACAAAACGAGGCGGCGCCCGATGATTCTGCCGGTGGTGATTGAGATATAGCCATAAGCGCTCAACAAGGTTCCAATGTTTGGAAGTCGGACTTCCTGCAGGAAGTCCGACTTCCCCATATTGACCAAGTGAGCTGCTACTGTAAATTCCCGCATAATTCGGTATTCTTAATTCAATGACCAAACCAGCGCTCGTTTCAGGCATTAAGCCGTCTGGCCGTTTGCACGTCGGCAATTACGTTGCTGCCCTCAAAAACTTCATGGAATTACAGAACTCTGGGAAATACCAGTGCTACTTTTTCCTCGCCGATCTCCACGCAATAACCGAACCTCAAAAACCGGACGAGTTGCGGGCGAACATATTGGGACTTACAGCGGATTATATTGCGGCGGGAGTCGACCCTAAGAAGTCGGTGATTTTCCAGCAATCGCAGATTCCCGCGCACAGCGAACTTGCGTGGATTTTGAGCACGATTACGCCATTTGGAGAATTGGTTCGAATGACTCAATTTAAAGAAAAGGCTAAAAACATAGTTGCAAAAAGAGAAGGACTAGCTAGAAGGATTCTGGCTCCAATAGATATAGATGACGCGGGGATAAAAGAATACGAAGAAATGATTGAAAATGTCTCGAACTCAGGCGTAAATGCCGGCCTTTTCACCTACCCAATCCTCATGGCGGCGGACATCATCCTCTACGATGCCGCATTCGTCCCCGTGGGCGATGACCAACTGCAACACCTTGAACTCGCGCGCACGATCGTGAGGAAATTTAATTCCCGTTTCGGGGAAACCTTCGTCGAGCCGAAGCCGCTTTTGACCGAGACGCCCCGCGTGATGAGTTTGAGCGACCCCGTGCACAAGATGTCAAAATCCGAGCCCGCCGGGTGCCTCTTCCTTGATGACTCCCCCACTGAAATCGAAGCGAAGGTAAAACGTGCCGTGACCGACTCCGGCTCCGAAATAAAGTTCGACGAAGAAAAAAAGCCCGCCATCGCGAATCTTCTCCGCATATACTCCTCGCTCTCGGGCGAAACAATTCCCAAACTCGAGAAACAATTCTCCGGCGAAACGTATTCGTATTTCAAATCCAAGCTCGGCGAGCTTGTTGCAAACCACTTTGCCGAATTCCGCAAGAAAAAGAGCACCATAACAGCTAAAACCTCCAACCTAAAAACTATTCTCTCTTCCGGCTCCAAAAAAGCCGCGAAGGTTGCGGAGGAAAAGATTGCGGAAGTAAAACAGAAGCTTGGAATTACACTCTGAAAGAGCGGAGTTGCGACACTCAAAAAATGCCCCGCGACATGCGGGGCGTTTTGCTTTCTCATCGGCTAGCTAGGAAGCTGCGGAGGAGCTGTTTGCGCTCCGCCGCCGAGCAAGTTGTTTACAAAATCAAGGTATTGGTTTTTTACATTGAGCGTACATGCGGAGCCCGCGTTGTAGACAACCACCCCCGAACCCACCATTGACGCATTTGCATCTCCCAATCGCACCCAATTTTTTGTGGAGTTGTTGAAAAGATATGCTTTCGTGATGGTGCAATTCCCGCTGTTCAGGTTGATTCTTCCGGCGTCGTCCGAGAGCACCTTGCTGTACGAAAGGAAATTCCACCCGCTCTCGAGAGGTACTCGCCCCGAAAAGAGCTCCCGCACGAACGTGAGCATCCCGGGTTGCCGCTGAAGATCTCTTAATGCGTCGACGCTGAGTTTCTCCAGGGAGCTTTTAAACAGAGAGTATCCGGAGTCACTTATATTCCCCGAGAGAAGATTGATGCCTAACACCATTATCGTTTCATCATCGTCATCACTCCTCGGATAATTGGTTACCGTGAACTCGCCCCCGGGATTGTACACCCAGACGGATACGAACGATTCCCGCGCCAATCTCCCTGCATACTCTTTTATCTTCTGGAGGTTCTTGTTGGTAATGGAATTTTCTGCATCATTGAAGTAGTCGTTCATTGAGTACTGCCCGCCGGCAATGTTTTTGATCCGGCCATTGAAATAGTTCTCAACGGTGGCGTCGAACGAACGATCCAAAGACCCGTTTTGTATGTCCTGCCTCCCTATCCTTCCATGCACGTACTCACGGCCGTCATACCCGTATACGTCGAGATACACCGGAAAGTTGGTTGCTCCTTGATTGCTGGAAGACTCAATCTCCATCATGCCGCACAAGAACTCTCCGAGACTCACCATATTCCATCCCGATTTGATGTGCATCGTGCAACTTGGCATTTCCGCCGCGCGCGCAGGCATGAAATATGCAAACGCGACCACTCCCAGCACAGCAAGCACCCCTCCTGCAAATGCAAAAATTTTCTTCATTGCTTTATTTAAAACGATGGCCCTACGTTAATTCGGTAACGCAGGGGGCTTCGGAACAGAACCGTCGCTCTCCGCCGCACCGCTTTGCACGTTAATCTTTTCACCGCCGTTTTGTGCACCGGGAAACTTCCCGGCCACGTACAGTCCGATCGCCACGATAACCACGACAATCGCCGCCACAACCCATACGTTTTTACTCATCCCCCCACTATACCAGAACGGAAAAGGTAGTCAACGCGCCTTGCAAACCAAGTGAAAGAGGAGTAATAGTAAAGGTATGCAAACTCGTATTGTGCGCATGATAGTGGTTGCTGGTGTGGTGGCGGTAATGCTTTCGGTTCCCAACAGTGTTGCGCGGGCCGAGAACATGTCGGTTGAGCAACTCCAGGCGCAAATCGCCTCGCTCCTCGCGACAGTACAAAACCTCCAGCGCCAACTTGCCGCGCTCCAGGGCGGCGCGGCGCCGTCGTTCTGCCACACCTTTTCGACGAATCTGCGGATAGGCGACCAGAACGATGAGGTCACCAAACTTTACAGTGCTTTGATTAACGAGGGGCTTTTTGATAAAGACGAAGCTTTCCAAGACGGCAGGCAGGTTCTTAACTTTGACGAGCGGCTCGCGTCGGCCGTGTCGGAATTTCAGGAGAAATATGCATCCGAAATACTTACTCCGAACGGGCTGAAGCGGGGCACCGGCTACGCCGGGCCTTCCACGCGCGCGAAGCTCAACCGATTGTATGGGTGTAAGAAGCCCCCTATTCCACCGCCGATCGCATGTACCCAAGACGCTTTCCAATGTTCTGACGGGACTTTTGTGAGCCGCGTGGCGCCGTCCTGTAAATTCGCAGAATGCACGGGAACTGTTCCGGTCTTGCCTTCCATCACCGTGCTCTCGCCGAATGGGGGAGAAACATACAGAATCGAAAGTGGTGGAAGCCCAATTACAGTAAATTGGAAAACGAATAATGTGCCATTGTCTAAAATACTTGATGTTATTAGACTTCGAGCCTATTCAAATGGTCAGGAATACAATTTGGCTACGAATGTGCTGAATGATGGTCAAGAAGTTGTTATATTACCGCTTGTTCCCGTTGGCGCTTACACTCTTGAAATGAAAACTTACATTAATGACATTCTTGTGACAGATGGCAGCGATTCATATTTCAAGGTAATTGACTCAACAAATACCCAGCCCACCGTTACCGTCCTCGTGCCAAATGGGGGCGAGTCATACTACAACTTGAAAAATGAAAACGGTCTCATTGGGCATTCTGTTAAAGTGGCTAACGTAACAACGGAAGGAAAATTAAGCGTGTACCTTGTAAAATCAAAGGCTGACACTGAATCATCTGGCTGGTTTTTATCTTCTGAACCATTCAGCCCATCTTCTAGTCGGTTTATTACGGAAGGTACGGAATACGCCGGTAATTTCCCTGTCGGCACTTATTACATTCTTGGTGTATGGACAGATATATCCGGAGTTCGTATCGCTGACTACAGCGATTATCCTTTCACTATCGCTACACCTATGTCTTCGGGTATTCAACCCATGACCATCTCCGACATTAAGGCAATCAATGCTGTTACCCCGCAAACCACTGCCAATTTAAGTTTTGGCGTCAAAGAAGTGAATGCACAGTATAATCTCGGTTCGTATCATAGTGGAACATGGCACGAGGGCATGAACCCCGGCATGTCAGGACCAGTCTGGGTTGAATTTGGATGGCCAAATAGTCCCGCGGTTGATGTTGAGTTACTTGATCAGAATAATGTAGCGCGAAAGGTGTATTTGCCCGCAACAGGTGCCGATACTAGCACGTATAGTTGGTACTACTGGATTGCGGAAGACGGCTCCAGTTACTATGCGCACACCTCTCACGGCTCGGGGTGGCCAAACCTCACTTATCAAGAAGCGCTGGTACCGGCGCATCTTGCACGTCAGGCCGGCGCTTCTCCGACGACTGTTGTGCGTTACCCTGGATTCTATATCCAGTTTTCCAAAACATCCTATCTCCCTACGGAAGACGTGATAGCGACCGTCAGTCGTGCAGATGGCAACACCGCTTCATATCTTGTTGACACGTACATCATGCGCGACCAGAATGCTCCGCTGCAGAAAAATGTAGCAATCGCTCAAGGCACTCAGATCACGTTCAGGATGGACCAACAAGCGTCAACCTACAAAGGCCCCGGCCAATATGCGCTGCTTTTGTGTGACGGCGGAAAAGTTTGCGATGGAGGAGTTACTACAAATTCCGCTACTTTCACTATCACCTCGCCTACAACTTCCACCCAGCCCACCGTTACCGTCCTCGTGCCAAATGGGGGAGAAGCTATTCCTCAAAGTACAACGGTTGGCGTGCGTTGGACTTCTCCAAATGCCGGCCTACTATTCTCCATGTTTTTGGTGGACTCAAGTAATCCTACTCGTCAGTGGCGTCTCAATGATGGAACTGCGGGTTACACTGGTGTTAATGTGACAAATGTGGATTTAACTGGTGGAGCTTTCGTTGTTTCTGATTCTGCCGAACTGTCGCAATCCATTGCCCCAGGTTCGTATCTCTTGAAAGTTTGTGAGTTGGTATTGTCTTATCCGACGCGTCAATATAAGAACTGCGATTCTAGCAATGCGCCGTTCACCATCACCGCGCCGACCACCCCGCCGTCTATTACGGTGTTAAGTCCGAATGGGGGAGAAGCATATAAGCCCGGGGACGCCGTTCACATCAGCTGGCGCGTTTCGGGATCTGTTGGCGCGAACGATACCTTTGGCGTAATCGTGTATAACTATCCATCAAAGACGAGCGTTCCGTTTTCTACCACAGTAACATCGGACGCGGGAAATGCGTCATGGACCATACCTCTTGATTTGAAGAACTTTGAAAGATACACCGCGTACGTAGTACATAACGCAACAGGATACAATGACGAGAGTAATTCCTACTTCACCATCACCTCCGCGCCGACCACCCCGCCGTCTATCACGGTGTTAAGCCCGAATGGGGGAGAAACTTATAACCCTAATCAATCTCTTCCTGTCTCCTGGTCATCGACTGGTTCTCAAACAAACGCGTACATATACTTGAAGCGTATTCTCGCAAATGGCGCGAGTGGATCTTCTTGCTATATCGGCGGCTCTGGTTCCGCATCAACTCGTAGTTTTGACAGACCAATATCAACTCTGCTCGGGTATCAGTGTCTGAACATTCCAGATACTCTCACTGCTGGTCAGTACAAAGTTCAAGTGATGCTTTCAAGTGGCACTCCTACTCAAGCTATAAATGATATTATTGCAGGCAACGGCAATTCGGTGGCAGATGAAAGCAATGCGCCGTTCACCATTGCCGCGCCTACAGTACAACCTTCCATCACCGTCCTCTCGCCGAATGGGGGAGAGGTATATAGCCCAAGCAATCCCCTTTTGCCAATTAAAATTGAGGTTAAAGATTTTCCCCTTGGAGGCACGCTCAATTTTTATTTCCAAAGAGAAAAATCTGCTGTTTATGATGCTGTACCACGATATCCTATTGGTGGCGCTGTCGGTCTTAATCTTAATCCACACATAGAATCACGCACGGTTAATGTTTTTGCTGATGGTATAAATCCAATGGTTTCTGCGGGCCAATATTATATTCTTGCTGAGTGGCAGGGAACAGATGGGAAAATTGTGACAAATTACAGCAGCGGTCAAATCACTATTGCCAATGCGCAAACCGTTTCCTGCGGGGGAATTTTCCCAACATTAAATAATTATACAACAATAGGCAGTCAGACTTATCGATCAGGATCAAGTCAAGCGACGACGTGGGCATACGTAGCAAACAATCCCGGAGCCTGCCAGTATTCATGCGCTAATGGGGGGATAAACAACGGCACCGCCTGTTCGGCTCCTACAGCCGGAAAACCTCTCGCTTGTGGTCAAAAAGGCGATATTAACGGTGATGGCGTCATCTCAAGCGCCGACTACGACCTTTTGGGCCAGGTTGTTGTGGGAAACATAACTTCAACATTGGAAAAAGCCGATATCAACGGAAACGGTGTGATATCAACGACAGACTGGGTAGCTCTCGGACGATATGTGAACGGGCTTGACAGCACGTTTGCTTCGTGCGTAGTCGCTGTTCAACCCTCCATCACTGTCCTTAGCCCGAATGGGGGAGAGGCTTTAACCGAAGGGCAGCCATACCGTATTACATGGAATACTACCGGAACCATACAACGCGTTGCGCTTGAATGGGTGAATGTGCTAGGACCAAGTGCTTATTCAAAGAATAACATAGTCATACTTGAAAATAATCCCGGCTACTATAACTGGACTCCGAAACTCGTTTCTCCGACACTTCCGGCAAACGGAAACTATAAGATTGAAGTGTATGACCGCGATAATCTTGGTTTTTTTGACCAAAGTAACAGCACATTCACCGTTACTCCAATCGCTCTTCCCGTGGGCAAGCCCCTCGCGTGCGGATCCCTCGGCGACCTCAACAATGACGGCGTTCTCTCTGATGCCGACTATTCTATTATTCTGAATTTTTATATGGGTGTGACGACACCGACCGATGCACAAATACAAGTTGCTGACCTTAACCGAAGCGGTACGATAACGCTGGCTGATACCATTCTTATGAATTCGTATCTTGCCGGCAAGATTACCACCTTTGCCGCCTGCAACCCTAATTTGTAGCGAGGATTTGCGCGCCTTACCGCCCCGCGAGCTTCCGTGAGTGCTTTTTGAACCACGCGGCGATGGACTCGATCGAATATTTCTCGCGCACAATGACGAGCGCCTCGGACTCAATCTCCCCCTCCTGCGCGACAACTTCATATCCGTTGTCTTCCAAAAACACGGATGCGGCGGCCATGCCAGTCCGCTTGTTGCCGTCGATAAACGGGTGATTCATGATGATGCCTCGCGCATACGTTGCGGCTTTATGAAACGCCGTAGGGTACAATTCTTCCCCGAATACCGCCTGTTGCGGCAACGCGATTGCGCTTGATAACGCACCGTGGTCGCGGACGCCGTGCGCTCCCCCAGTCTCGTCAATCACGAGGGAATGAATCAAAAGCGCCTGCTCAAGAGTAAGGTAACGCACACTATTTTCTTGCGAGCTCTTCTAAATCCTTCCGATAACGCTCAATAAAA
>Ga0209514_10000825_pt1 | contig 59120 bp, 56 predicted proteins | sample Subgrocontami58m_FD_187452 | JGI IMG/M metagenome (GOLD analysis project Ga0209514, IMG submission 187452) | Subsurface groundwater microbial communities from S. Glens Falls, New York, USA - GMW37 contaminated, 5.8 m (SPAdes) (version 3) | ecosystem: Environmental > Aquatic > Deep subsurface >... | reverse complement strand
AGAAAGAGGAGGAAGAAGACAAAACTTTCATTGTGCTTGGTTAAGAAATTCGGATTTCATCCGAACCAGCGCGCATAATTTTACCAATAAACCCATACTCCGCACTTTCAGTGCGGAGTGGTTGATTTATTTTCATAAACTTGTTTTTTTGCAGGGGGGGGTAAACTTATCATTAATAGGTATTAAAAATTTCAGCCAAGGGCTGATCCGCCTCTGGCGGAAATTAATAAAAATAAAACAAATGTATAAACTAAATAAGATCCGCGGTTTCATTGTTATGCCAATTATAATTGGCGCCTCTGTGTTGGCTGTTGGTGTTTTGAGTGGATTGGCTTATGAATATAAAAATAATCAAGCCGTTTTGTCTTCTGTAGATAAAAATAATTTGCTGGCGCAGGTTTACGGGGGAACTGCTGCGAGAATTACCTCTTTTACTGTAACCGATCCGGGTTCGCAAGGAATTCTTCCTGTAACTATTTCTTGGAGCACATCTATTCCCACGAATGCAGAGCTTACTTGTAAAGGAAGTAGTACTTTTATACAAACTTCTGCCCAAATTTTTATATCTGAAGATAATAAGGTGGTTGAATGTAATAAAGAGGGAACAGGAAGAGGTGGAACTGGAACAGTGTTGGCATCTTATTTGAGTCAAGATAATAATGTAATTACTGTAAAATCTAAGGGTAATTCACAGTATATTCCTACGGAATTCTGTCTTAATCTTTATAAAGACGATAGTGTTTCTGCGACGGATGGTAGATGTATTAGCGTTACATTTGGCCCAGATCAACAGACTCCTTCTATAAAAGTTTTGTCTCCGAATGGTGGGGAGAGAATAGCTGGCGGAACAAGTTATTCTGTCTCTGTAGATAATCCTTTGGGCTTGAATTTTACCCCTTATTTATTTAAAGGAGGCATGGTAAGTTCAAATAAATCAGGAAAACTTTATGGAAATTTGTTGGGTAGTAATTCGTTTATTTGGGAGGCGGGCAATGTTATTATCGACAGTGGAGTTGCCACGACAGTTATTGCAAGCGATTACTATATCTGCTTATTAGATACTAGCGGAAATATTCTTGATTGTAGCGATGCGCCTTTTACAATTACTGCGCCAGTTGTTGAGACTTTCAGTATTATTTCCCCAAGTTCCGGCGAACAACTTACCGCTGGTCAAACTTATAATGTCAGATGGAGTGGTGCCGCTGGTGATAATAGCTTCTACTCAGTTTATTTGATTGGAGGAATAGACATGTCTTCGTGGTCTCTTGGCACCGCATATCAAACAGAAAAAGATGTTAATAGTATTTCGGTTACGATTCCATCAAACGTTCCAATGTCTAGTAGCTATCAAATTAGATTTATTGGTAAGGCTTGGCAATCTGATGGTAATTTTTTCACTATTACTGCGCCTCAACCAACCTGCGCCCCTTCAACTTCTTGTGTTTCGCAATATTGCCAATACGGCGGTGATCTTAAAAAATGTACTGTAAATAAAGCAGATTGTTCTACTTCCTCATATACAACGGGCGGATGCAAGTCGACGCCGTCAATTTCCACTGTTTGCGATTCTACAGCTAAAGCAATTGTGGATTCTGTAGGCGGTTGTACTAAAATTGATCGCTCTTTGTATTCTAATATTTACGATGTTTGTTGTGTGCCGGTGGTGGTAACCGAAAAATCCCTACTTTCAATGTTAAATACCGCATTAGCCGATAGATTCATAGACAAACAAGAAGAAGCAGCCCTACTCACAGCTCTTAATTCTTATCTTAAGTAATCATCTAATAACTAATTGGTACGAATGAACTAATTGTCATTGCGAGTGCCGCCGAAGCAATCTATCTGTTATGAGATTGCCGCGTCGCAGACTCCTCGCAATGACGGAAAAATAAATATATTTAAATAAAATGAAAAAAATAATTATCTTTGCTTTCTTTTCAGCTTTTATCTTTTCTTCAAATCCTTCCCTGGCCGCCTCTTATCCGGCTACCTGTCCCTCGGTGGCTCAGGGCATACTTAACGCTATTGTAGGTGGTTGTTCTGGTATAGACCGTACTACTTATTCCAATATTTACGACAAATGCTGTGTCCAAGCTAAGGTTCCGGCTCCTGTTGTTGCGCCTGCTCCGGCTAAAACTCCCGTTCAACAGCCTCCCGCTGAAGTATCAATTCCTCCTTCCACTGATTCATCTTTAGAGCAGGTTCCGGCGGCCACCGTTCCCCTAGTTGAAAAAAATGTTGAGCCAACTCCAGTACCGCAAGTAAAGGAAGAACCCCGAAATATACTAGTCAGATTCTTTAGCTGGTTATTTAGAAGAAATAAGTAATAAATTAGAATCTAGAATTTATAATCTAAGAAGAATAAAATTTTAAAAAGAGGATCTCGTAGCGGATCTTCTTTTTATTTTATTATCTACAATATTATTTGGCATACGCTATTACCTTGAGGCGAAAGAATACTAAAAGAATAATAAAACAACCCCTAGTCTCACGCGTGATACTGGGGGGATTATGGGTTGGACTTTTTTTTGCTTATTTTTTGTACTGGGCTATTGCGTTATGCAAGTATATTTATAAATAAACTCGCTGAGTTTTTCTCCGCAGGTTTCTGATGGAAGATAGATATATTTGTAATTTTCATCAATAAATAAATAAAGTGGTTTTGGATAAGCGTTTAGAAATTCCTTTTTCGCTTTTTCATCCGAAGAGCTCCAAAACTTTTCCCAGGCCGTTTCGGAATAGGGATTATTAATAAGTCCGGGTGCGAATACTTTGTTTTGGCTCCAGCCATATACCCATGGAGCAAGATCGGTAGTGGTTAGTATAGAGGCATTTTTTGGTATTATAGTTGAAATAGATTCTAGATTTTGAATAACATCTTTAGATACTAAGGGCCGTAATTTATTTATTTGGCTGTAAGTTTGAATACTGGTAGCGGTAAGCATCCATATAACAAAAAGAAATACTCCGATCTTGTGTATATTTTTAGTTGGTAAAGAATTAGGCCCAATTACATATTTGAATAAGGTTTTAATTCCGAAGCTGGCAAGAATAATGATGACTAAATCAATAAATGGAAAGATTCGTTGATAAAAAGGCAGATAGAAAATAGGAAAAGAAAAAGTAATTAACGCGAATGGCAATAAAAGGCTTTTTTTAATTTTTTCCCAATAGGAATATAGCCCAATGATCGCGAGCGGGAATAAGAAAACGCTAAGCCGGAGATATTCTGTCGCGCTGAGAAATAGCGCCTGTGCATTATAGTAATAGCTAAAATTTATTGGCCATTGGATAAAAATAAATAATCCAAATATTCCCACTACTCCCAACCACCATTTTTTATTAAGCAATTTAATAAATGAAGAATTTTTAAATAAACATGTCAAATAATAGATTGTGACTGTTGGAATAAATATTATTGAGGTAGTTGTGTGTGTTAGTACAACAAGTAGCGAGGAAATAATAGCCGAATAGCTTCTCTTTTCTATCATTAAGAATGCCCAAAAAAGAAATGCGGTTCCAAGGGCATTTTTCCAGAGGAAGTACCAATAAGTCGTATATTGAGCCGGAGAAATCGCAAAAAGAAATAACGCCAAAATTCCTGCGCTAAATCCAAATAAGTAGTGGGTAAATAAGAATAAAAATAGACCGACCAAAATAATAGAAAATAAATATCCGCCATATAGAATATAGTTCGGTGGCAAATGAGAGAATTTTAATATATCTATAAAAATTCTAGTACCGAGAGATGATCTGCCTAATATTTCTGAGGGTGGATTAGGGAAAGAAATTGTTGGCGAAATAATATATTGTCTATAAAAACCAGTGTCATATCCAAGTGGGTGATCGCCATACTTTAAAAATGGCAAAATTCTAATTCCTAATACAAGGATGAGAATAGCGCTAACAATTAAAATTTTTTTGGGCAAATTAACCATTATTTGTGAGTATAAGACATTGTTGGCAAAAATAATAATTACTCAATTGTATAATATTAGCCTTTTTTGTTTGTTGGAGTCGACTTTTTATCTTAGTAATCTTGCTTTTCTATGAGGGGGGGGTAAACTTATCATTAATAGGTATAAAAATTAAATCTGTCATTCCAGCGAAAGCTGGAATCCAGACCTAGATTCCAAATCGAGTTTGGAATGACAACAAAATATATGTACAAATTATTAAAAAATAGTGGTTTTGTCGCTTCGTCTATAATTCTTGGTAGCGCTGTATTAGCTTTAGTCGTTTTGGGTGGACTAGCTTATAAATACAAAAATAACTTAGCAGTTGATAAAAATACTTTATTGGCCGGAATCTCATCGATTATTGATGCTCCATATCAAGGTGATGGTTATACAATACAAACTTTTATAATGGGTTCGTATGGTAACGGAAGCAATGATTTGGGGGTCATGCTTCGTCTTTCCAACACATCTACCGTAGCTAAAACATTTAATTTCAATAGCGGATGTTATTATAATTATTTGATCGAAGATTCTAGCGGAAAAGTAATATATGATTTTGCGGGTGGTAGATATTGCATTCAATCAGTTTCGAGTTTTTCAGTAGAGCCCAATGGATTCAAGGATTTTCAGTTTGCTGTTTTGGATGCCGGGTTTTTAACGCCCGGTACTTATAAAATTATAGGTAGTCTTAGTAGTTATGGAAAAGCCACTACCGAGATAACAATAGCTGCTCCGTCTATTAAAGTCATTTCTCCAAACGGAGGAGAAACATTACAAGCCGGAACACAAGTAATTGTTTACTGGTCTAGTCAAAACTACCCTCCTTATGCGGGTATTGATATAAAAATGCTAAGAAAGAAGTCTTCGGCTTTAGTAGAAGCTATAACCCTCGGTCTTTATGACGAATATGAACTGGCTGTGGATATCGTTAGAAATGCTCCCAATGTAGGTTCTGGTGGTTTTGGTTTTATTATTCCTCAAGAAATTTATCCTGGTCAATATAAAATAGAAGTTAGTTGTTCTAGAAATCAAGGCTATGGGTACGGTTATGGACAGAATTGTGTAGCGGATGCTAGTAATGCGCCGTTTACCGTTGTCGCATTATCGTCTCTAATTAAAGTTCTCGCACCTAATGGGGGAGATGTTTTGTCAGCCGGAAGCACCGTTGAAATTAGGTGGGAATCAAATAATGTTGGAAAAGTTACTGTACACATTATTCCTTACAATGCAGCAATTACATTGCCGATTAATGAATGGTTGGCGGCATCAATACCTAATAACGGAAGATATGAATTTAATATTCCATTAAATATGCCGGATAGTCAGTATTTAATTCAGGTTTTTGGCGATGAAACATTAGATGGGAGATATATTAAAATTTACGATCAAAGCGACGCACCATTTACAATTAAACCCGGTGGCAAATTAACCCCTGAACAGATACAAGCCCAAATCGTTGTTCTTATGAAGCAAATTTATACTCTTCAGAATCAAGTACAGACTAGCGAGGTACAGGCTCAAATCATTGCTCTTTTGGGGCAAATTCAAAGTCTCCAAGCCCAATTAACAACCGCTCCTGTCTGTGATACTACTGCTAAGGCTATCGTAAATTCTGTTGGCGGCTGCGGTACAATCGACCAATCGTTATATAGTAATATTTATAAAGCCTGCTGTGTTAAACCAACCAAAGAAACACTGCTTTCTATGCTAAATAATGCTTTAGCTGATGGGGTTATAGACACTCAAGAAAAAGCAGCTTTGCTTTCCGCTCTTGATTCTTATCTTGGGCAATAAAAATAAATAACAAAAACAATTGTCATTCCGGGCTTGACCAGGAATCCAGAGAAAAAGACTGGATTCCAAATCAAGTTTGGAATGACAGAAAATTAAAAAAATACTAATGAAAAAAATAATCACTCTTAGTTTATTTCTAGCCCTTGTTCTTTCCGCGAATCTTTCTCTGGCCCAATCTTATTCTGCGAGCTGTCCGATCGAGGCTCAAGCTATTTTGAATGCTACTGGCGGCTGTGCCAATATAGATAGCGCCGTCTACTCTAATATTTACGCGAATTGCTGCGTGAGCGCCACCTCAAACCTAACCCCGATTATTTATGTGCTTGTAGTAGTGATAGTTTTAGCGTTAGTGATTTGGCAAATATTCAAAAGAAGAAAAAGCAATCAGCCAATAACTAATTAGTGCAAATTTACGAATAAAAAATGAATACAAAAAAAATAATTATATTCAGTCTATTTCTAGCTTTTATCTTTTCTTACCAAGTATCTTTAGCAGAAACATATCCGGCTACATGTGATTCAATAGCTCAAGCCGTTTTGATTGCTACCGGCGGCTGTGCTTCTATAGATAGTGTTGCGTATTCTAATATTTATGCCAGTTGTTGTACTCAAACAACTACGCCGGCTACAAATATCTGCACATCATTTTCTTATTCTAATTGGACTACTTGTTTATCGAGCGGTACGCAAACAAGAAATGTTATGTCTAAATCTCCAATCGGATGTACTGGTGGAAGCCCTTTAACTAGCCAGAAATGTATACCGACCATTGCTCCTACCGCCTCAACAACTCAACCAACAACACCTACTCCCTCGTCTTTGATTACGGATTTTAAATCTTCAAAAACCGAAATTGCATCCGGAGAGTCTGTTTCTTTGTCGTTTTCCGGGCCTAGTTCTATTAGTAAATATAAGATCTATTTCAGTTGTTCAAAATTCTCAACCGGTCTCAATGCCGGACTTTTAGCCGCCTCAGCTAAAATAGGCGATGTTGAATACTGCAATAAAGATTTTAGTGTTCCAGTTAATACTAAAACCCAAAACGCGGTTATTTCAAGTAAGTATTCCAAATCTCTTAAAATGACGATCCGTCTCAAGGCTTATAATTCTAAAGACGAATATGTTGACTATAAGGATGTGATTATGACGGTTCAACCTACTAGTACTGCTATTATTCCGGTGGCAACTTCTACTTTTGCCTCGGCTATTTCTACTTCAACCACTGCTATCTCTACTTCTACGACATCAACGGCAACTTCACTTCAGGAGCAACTCAATTTTCTTTTGAATAAGGTTAAGGCTTTACAGCAACAATTGTTTGACAAGCAGTCGTCTTCGGCAACCCCGCCAACTTCCCAAACTTCTTCATCTGCTTCTGCTACAACTGGTGAGGACATTACCGAAACAGCCTTGTCTAGCGAGCCATTAATATTTTCCTATACTTGGAATAAAGATTTATCTTATGGAATGAAAAATAGCGATGATGTGAAAGCATTACAAAAAGCATTAATCAGAGAAGGGGTTTATTTGGGTGAGGTAACCGGAAATTTCTTTGGTCTCACTAGGCAGGCCGTTATGGATTTCCAGAAAAAACGAGGTTTTAGCAATGTTCCTAACACCGGCTATGTAGGTTCTTATACTCGAAAAATTTTGAACGGGTTGTATTCCAAATAAGCAGAATTACCAAAAGCCCTAATTCAAATTAGGGCTTTTTTGATTTATACTATATTTATGAGATTTTTAAAACAGTTTTTATACGCTGGTATTATTTTTATCATTATTGGTTTAATTTTATTGGCGATTTATTGGGGCGTTATTTTTCCTGGGGCAACTTGTTCCGATGGCATTCAAAATCAAACCGAGGAGGGAATTGATTGCGGAGCGATATGCGAAATTTCCTGCGAGGAAAAATATCTAAAAGAACTTTCATATTCTAATATAAACATTTATAGATTTGGCGATTTCGCTTCTGTATATTTCGACCTGGATAACCCGAATCAAAATTTTGGATTAAAGAATTTTACATACAAAATGGATTTTTATGGTTTTGCCGACAAGCTTTTAAAATCAGTTGAGGGCGAATCTTTTATTTATCCTGCTCAAAATAAAGATGCAGAAAGTGGCAGTAAGAAAATAGTTGAGGCTGGTCAGCGAGTTATAGGAGATATTAAATCTGTTAAAGTAACATTTTCAAATATTGACTGGAGACCATCATCGGAATTCCGCTCAATGAAATTAGAAAATCAGAATATGAAGACGAGCAAGGACGGAGATTTTTTTGTGGTAAGTGGAACCATTAAAAGTCTGGTTAGCTTTGAAATACCCCAGGTAGTTATTAACGCATTTTTAAAGGATGCTTCCGGAAAAGTTTTAGGTGTTAGTAAGAATGAACTTAGTAAATTATTACCATTTGAAGAGAGGGAGTACAGGGTATCTGTAGCGATAGAAAAAGATTTAGAGCCAAGTGTTGATTATTCAGCATCAGAGGCGTTTATTTATCCCATCTACTGAATTAAATATACTAATCAACTAATTTATACGAATCTACGAATGATAACGAATAAGAAAATATTGATGATCTGAGCAATTCGTAGTCATTTGTTATTATTAGCAACATTCGTATATTGGTATCATAGCTATATGTTGAAAGATTTTATAATTAGATTAAAAAATTTAGACTGGGTGCTGAACAGTTCTATTTTTTTTATCGGCCTGGCCGGACTGATTTCTCTACTAAGCAGTGCGACAGATCTTTTTTACAAACAAATAGCTTTTTTAATTTTTGGATTTATTCTCATACTATTAATTTCCCAGATCGATTTTAGACCTTTTGAAAATTATCCAAAAGCTATTTTCGGTTTTTATTTTATTGTAATGATTTTGTTAGTTCTAACATACTTCATAGCCTCTCCAATCAGGGGAGTGAGGGGTTGGGTTTCCTTGCCGGGTGATCTAAAATTTCAGACATCAGAGCTTGCCAAGCTAGCCTTAATAATTTTATTTTCTTTTTTTTGGGCTAAGGCGCATATTGGCATTGGTAACGTTAAAAACCTGTTTAAATCCTTAATTTATTTAGCCATTCCAGCCTTATTAATTTTAATTCAGCCCGATCTTGGAACGGTTTTAATACTTTTTGCTATTTGGTTTGGCTATCTTTTGATAAGTGGAATAAAATGGAAGCACTTGATAGCCGCTTTACTTGTATTTTTAGTTGGTTTTGTACTAATGTGGACAATGTTTTTAAAAGACTATCAAAAAGATCGAGTAGTCGGACTTTTTTATCCGGAAAAAGATCCATTGGGTTCTAGCTACAATGTTATCCAATCTAAGATTGCCATTGGATCGGCGGGATTTTTGGGCAAGGGCTTTGGTGGGGGTACCCAGGTGCGACTCGGTTTTCTTCCGGAGGCCCAAACCGATTTTATTTTAGCTGCCTTTATTGAGGAGTGGGGAATAGCAGGGGCATTTCTTTTATTGTCGGCTTTTCTAACTATGCTTTTAAGAATTATTAAAATAGGCATGGCTAGTGATAATAATTTCTCTAGATTTTTTTGTCTAGGTTCAGTACTGATGTTTTTAACGCAATTTATTTTGAATGCGGGATCTAATCTGGGGCTTCTTCCGGTAGTTGGAGTCTCGTTTCCGTTTCTTAGCTATGGCGGATCTAATTTACTGATTAGTTCTCTGACTATTGGTATAATTCAAAGCATTGTTTTGCGAAATAGATAATCATCTAATAACGCCTGCCTGCCGGCAGGCAGGAATTAATACGAATGAACGAATAAAGAAATGGAATCAGAAAATCTTAAATACATAAGCCTTGATAGGCCCGATTCTAAAATGAAGACAATTTACCTTTCTTTAAGTTTTTTAATATTATTTCTTATCATTATTATTGCTTATTTTTCATTAACATTGAGGCCGGTTTCTCAAGGAAGCGTAATCAGACAAATTGAAATAAAATCTGGGGACGGCTTTAGACAAATAGCTGTGAATTTGGAAGGCGCTGAAATAGTGAGATCCAGTATGGCTTTCCAGCTCGTGGCATTTTTTTCTGGTTCGGCTCATAAGCTAAAACCGGGGCCATATTTATTGGACGCATCATTATCCACACCAAATATATTGAGAAAAATAATCATAGGCCCGGACCTAGAAAGAGGGCTGGTAATTCCTGAGGGATTAACATTCCTGGACATCGATAAAAAACTAAGCGATGCCGGTATTACTCAGCCCAAGGCTTTGGCAAATTTTAATTTTGAATCAGTAAAAAACAACTATGAATTTTTGAGGGACATAAAAAGCCCAATCAAGATAGAGGGCTATTTATTTCCGGATACTTATAAATTTTATATAAATTCTAAGCCTGAAGATGTAGTGGAAAAGATTTTAGATAACTTCAATAAAAAAGCTTGGCCATCTTTAAAGGGACAAAGTCATGTTGTGGGCAGCATAGCTATTGGCTCCAACCAATTTTTAAACATTGCTTCTTTGATTGAGAAAGAAGTTTATTTTAGCGCAGAAAGACCAATTGTTGCTGGAATTATCTACAAGAGATTGAAAATGGGTATGGCTCTACAAATAGATGCAACAATTATTTATGCCAAGTGTGGGGGGTTAGTGCTTTATTGTGAAGATTCCAACTTCTATAGAAAGGATACCGGTTTTGATTCTTTATATAATACCTATCTTCACAATGGACTGCCGCCAACACCGATAAGTAATCCGGGATTAGATTCTATAAACGCCGCACTTAATCCTGTGAATACTGATTATTTATATTATTTGTCTGATCCAAAAACTAAAAAACTTATTTTTAGTAAAACATTTGAAGAGCATAATAAGAATAGGGAATTATATTTGGGGATGTAGACATTTTAAATTTGTAGTATAATGAAATGGTAGGTAGACGTAGAACTAAGCGAACTGCTATTTAGACAGTTATTTGGGGATTGACCCCGCACCTTTTGAAGATAATAAAAAAGTTAAGTGGATTTATCATTTTGATATCTGGTCCATTTCTCTAAGAGTTTTATATAAATAAACTCTGAAAAAGTGATCTTCAAAAGGTGCGGGGTTGACAAAAATCAGGAATAATATAATATTGATATATTATTAAATAACTCTAAAAAAATCGAGCGGTGCAAGCTTAGTTTTTTTTATGCTTAAACTACCTACAAAATTATTTTCGAAGCATCCAGGTGCGTTCATCGAACAACCAAATCTTATTGAGATCCAGACGGACTCATATAAGAGATTTATAAAAGAAGGACTTAAGGAATTATTCAAAGAGGTTTCGCCAATTAAAGACTATGCCGGTAAGGACTTGGAATTACATTTCAAGGATTTTTATTTTGATGAACCTAAATACGACGAAGAGTATGCCAAATTTAAAGACTTAACTTTCGAGGCCACATTAAGAGCTAATCTTAAGTTGGTCAATAAAAAGGCAAAATACGAAAAAGAACAAGAAGTTTATTTTGGAGATTTTCCGGTGATGACCGAAAGAGGAACATTTATTATAAATGGAGTTGAAAGAGTAGTTGTTTCTCAGTTAGTTAGGTCTCCTGGTGTTTATTTTACCGGCAGCGTTTACAGAGGCAGAAAACTTTTTGGCGCCAAGGTTATTCCAAACCGCGGTGCTTGGTTAGAATTTGAAACCGATGCAGATGGTCTTATTTCAGTTAAAATCGATAGAAAAAGAAAGGCTCCTGCTACGGAATTATTAAAAATATTTGGACTAGAAACCAACGAAGATATTTCAGAAATTTTTGCCGACATCGATACTGATCCGGAAATGAAATATATTCAGACCACTCTTAAGAAAGACCCAACCAAAAACGCCTCTGAGGCATTTATTGAAATTTATAAGAGAATTAGACCAGGTGATTTGGCTACCGCTGAAAACGCCAAGAGCTTGATCGAAGCTATGTTTTTTAGATTTGATCGCTACGACCTTACTCAGGTAGGCAGATTTAAGATCAATCAAAGATTGAATCTTTCCAGTACTTCCAAGGTTTTGGAGCTTGATGACATCATTAATATTATTAGAAACATAATTAAATTGAATAATGAGCAGACTGCTGAACCGGACGATATCGATCATTTAGGAAATAGAAGAGTTCGCCCAGTAGGTGAGCTTTTAGAAGGAAAACTAAGAATCGGTTTGGCCAGATTAAAACGTGTTGTTCAGGACAGAATGTCTACATTGGAAGTAGAAACTTTGGCTCCGGTTCAGTTGGTAAATGCCAGACCATTGGTTTCGGTTGTAAAAGAATTTTTCTCTTCGTCTCAGCTTTCTCAGTATATGGAACAAGTAAATCCATTAACTGAAGTTGAGCATAAGCGCAGAATTTCTGCGATGGGCCCCGGCGGTCTTACAAAAGAAAGAGCCGGCTTTGAGGTTCGCGACGTACATAGGTCTCACTATGGCAGAATTTGTCCTATTGAAACTCCTGAAGGATCAAACATTGGTTTGGTTAATCACTTGGCCAATTATTCCCGCATCAACTCCCTTGGTTTCCTAGAAACTCCTTATGCGGTTGTTAAAAAAGGCGTTATTACCAAGGAAATAGTTTGGCTAAATGCTTTAGACGAAGAAAAATATAAAATTGCTCACGGCGGAGTCGAATTCGATGAAAAATTCAAAATTCACAATAAGATGGTTGAAGCTAGGATCGGCGGGGAATCAAACGTTTGTGAAAGAGATGAAGTCGATCTTATTGATATTGCTCCAAACCAAATGATCTCGGTTGCTACATCTCTTATTCCTTTCTTGGAACACGATGATGCCAATAGAGCGCTCATGGGTTCAAACATGCAAAGACAGGGCGTAGTTTCTGTAAAAGCCGAGGCTCCTTATGTTGGTACCGGCATGGAAGATAAAGTTGCTAGAGATTCCGGACATTTAATAATGGCAGATGAGCCGGGAGAAATTATGGAAGTTGATGCCAGAAATATCACATTAAAAACAAAATCAGGAGTTAAAAAATATAATCTTAATAAATTTAAGAGGTCAAACCAATTTACTTCTATTTCTCAGAGGCCATTAGTAAATAGAGGAGACAAAGTTAAAAAAGGAGATATTTTAGCCGATGGTCCCTCAATAGACAACGGAACCTTAGCTTTAGGTCAAAATTTATTGGTATCTTTCGTTTCTTGGGAAGGATTAAACTTTGAAGACGCCATCATTCTTTCCGAGAGAGTTGTTCAGCAGGACAGATTTACATCTATTCACATAGAGCATTTTGATTGCGATGTTCGCGATACAAAACTTGGACCAGAAATAACTACTCCGGATATTCCAAACGTTTCCGAAGAAAAACTTAAGAACTTGGACGAAGAGGGTATTATCAGGATCGGCGCAGAAGTACGATCCGGAGATATTTTGGTTGGTAAAATTTCTCCGAAAGGCGAGAGCGAGCTTACTTCAGAAGAAAGATTGTTAAGGGCTATTTTCGGTGAAAAAGCCCGTGATGTTAAAGATACCTCACTTACAATGTCTCACGGTAAATCCGGCCGTATTGTAGGAATAAAAATATTTGATAGAGATAAGGGTGATAAATTAGAACCAGGAATTATTAGAAGAATTCAGGTTGAAGTAGCTCAGCTCAGAAAGGTTATGGCTGGTGATAAATTGGCCGGTAGACACGGTAACAAGGGTGTTATTTCCCAAGTTAGACCGGTAGAAGATATGCCTTATTTGGCCGATGGTACTCCGGTGGATATTATTTTAAATCCTCTTGGCGTAGTTTCCCGTATGAATCTTGGACAAGTATTAGAGACCCATTTAGGTTGGGCTGCTAAAACCTTGGGCTATCGAGCTCTTACACCGGCTTTATCTGGGGCAAGCGAAGATCAGATCAAAGCAGAGCTCAAAAAAGCCGGTCTTCCAGAAAGCGGTAAAGTGACTTTGTATGACGGACGCACAGGCAGGCCATTTGATAAAGAGGTTACAGTTGGAGTTATTTACATGCTTAAACTTAACCACTTAGTTGAAGATAAGATCCACATGCGTTCTATCGGTCCATATTCCTTAATTACTCAGCAGCCACTTGGAGGAAAAGCTCAATTTGGAGGCCAGAGATTCGGAGAAATGGAAGTCTGGGCGCTAGAAGGTTATGGCGCAGCAAATATTTTACAAGAAATTTTAACTATTAAATCAGATGATGTCTTGGGAAGAGCCGCGGCCTATGAATCGATCATCAAGAATGAAAAGATCAAGAGTCCGAACATTCCAGCTTCATTCAATGTGTTATTAAGCGAATTAAAATCATTGGGGTTAAACGTCGAACTCCTTAGAGAAGGTGACGAAAATTATGATGGATAGCCTTAAAGGAATAAAGTTAAGAATCGCATCTCCAGAAGACATTTTAAAATGGTCTTTTGGCGAAGTAATCAAGCCGGAAACGATTAACTACAGAACCCAGCGTCCTGAAAAAGACGGCCTTTTTTCCGAAAGAATTTTCGGTCCAACAAAAGACTGGGAATGTTATTGCGGAAAATACAGGCGTATTAGGTACAAGGGTATTGTCTGTGATAAGTGCGGAGTAGAAGTTACTCGCTCGATCGTCAGAAGGGAAAGAATGGGTCATATTAAATTGGCAACTCCAGTTGCTCATATTTGGTTCTTAAAAAATGCCCCATCAAAAATCAGTTTAATGCTTGATGTTCCGCTTCCTAAAGTTGAGAAAGTTATTTATTACGCTGCTTTCGTTATTACTTCTGTAAATGAAGAAAATAAAAAGAGGGCGCTTGAAGATCTGGACAAAGAATATAAAACTCGCAAAAAATCAGCTGCCAACGAAGGAGTTGATTTGGAACAGCTTAAAGCCGGTTTTTCAGAAACAAAATCAATGCTCAATAGCCTTAAGATCGGATCGGTTTTGGGCGAAGTTGAATATCACAAAATAGCCAGAAGATTTGGCGATGTTTTTGAGGCTGGTACAGGGGCTGACGCTATCAGAAAAATTTTAGAAGAGCTGGATCTGCATAAAATAATTTCCGAGATTAAGAAGGAGCTTGAAGGCAAGAATTTCATAACCAATCCTCTTGATGAAAGAAGGCTTTTGAAGAGACTCAGGGTAGCCACTTCAATGCTTAAAAATAATATCAGGCCGGAATGGATGGTAATAACGGTTCTCCCAGTACTTCCTCCAGATCTGCGACCAATGGTTGCTTTGGATGGCGGACGTTATGCCACCTCGGATTTAAATGATTTATACAGAAGAGTTATCAATAGAAATAACAGATTAAAGAAGCTTTTGGAATTAAAAGCTCCAGATGTTATTGTGGTCAACGAAAAGAGAATGCTCCAGGAATCTGTAGATGCATTGATCGACAATGCTGCCAGATTTGGATCTCAAGAAATGTCCAGTCAAAAGAGGCCATTAAGGTCATTGGCAGATATGTTAAAAGGAAAACAGGGAAGGTTTAGACAAAATTTACTCGGAAAGCGCGTAGATTATTCTGCCCGTTCAGTTATCGTGGTTGGTCCACAGTTAAAGATTTCAGAATGCGGTCTTCCAAAAAAGATGGCCTTGGAATTATTCAAACCATTCGTGATCAGCAAGATATTAGAAAGGGGACTCGCTCACAATATCAGAAATTCTAACAGGCTTATTGAACAAGCTCCTCCGGAAGTTTGGGCTATTCTTGAAGAAGTTATTGCCAACAAAAAGGTTTTGTTGAATCGTGCCCCAACTCTTCACAGGCTTGGCGTGCAGGCTTTTACACCCTTACTTACAGAAGACTTAGCTATTCGAGTTCCGCCATTAGTTTGTAATGCTTTCAATGCCGACTTTGATGGCGACCAAATGGCCGTCCATTTGCCGCTTTCAGATGAAGCCCAAAAAGAAGCTACAGAAATGATGCTTTCCAGTCAAAATCTTTTGAAGCCAGCTACCGGCGAACCAGTAACCGTTCCTGATAAAGATATTGTTTTGGGTTGCTATTATTTAACTAAAGTTGTGAAAGGCACCAAGGGCGAAGGTAAAATTTTTGCTACAAACGAAGAAGCTTTATTTGCCTTTGAAACTGACTATGTAGCTATTAATGCCTTGATTAAAGTTGGAAAGCTGGAAACTTCTGTTGGTAGGTTGATTTTTAACGAAGTTTTGCCGGAAGATTTTGGATTTATAAATGAAACTGTAAATAAAAAGTTTTTCCCAAAGATCATCTTGAAGATCATTAAGATCTGCGGAATTGAAAGAACAGCTGATTATATAGACGCAATAAAGAAAATTGGTTTTGAATACGCCTCCCGTTCGGGTATTACCTGGGCTATGAGCGATCTTATAATTCCTAAAGAAAAATATGAGATCATATCAAAAGCCGACGAAGAAGTTATGAAGATCAGGGGTCAGTATGAGGACGGCCTATTAACCGATTCAGAAAGAAAATCTAGGGTTATTAAGACGTGGAATGAAGTAAAAGAAAAAGTTGCTAAATTGGTGCCAAAGGCGATGCTTGAGAATAATCCAATTTTCTCTATCATTGATTCCGGTGCCAGAGGTAGTTGGGCTCAGCCGGTGCAAATGATTGGTATGAAAGGTTTGGTGCAAAATCCAAAGAATGAACCTATCGAATTGCCTATTAAATCTTCTTTAAAGGAGGGTCTAACTGTTTTGGAATATTTCAACTCAACTCACGGTGCCAGAAAGGGATCTACTGATACCGCCTTGAAGACAGCTTCGGCTGGATACTTAACCAGAAGATTAGTTGATGTTTGCCAAGATTTGGTTATCAATGAAGAGGACTGTAAAACAAAAGAAGGAATTGTTTTGCATAGAAACGATGGCAGCGAATCCGGACAGGTTTTCGGATATGGTAATCAGTTATTTTCTAGAACATCCGTTGATGAAGTAAAAGTTGGCGGAAAGGTTTTAGTTGAAGCCGGGGAAATTATTTCTAAAGAAAAAGCCGAAATTATTGCAAAATCTACTGTTGAATCAGTAAAGATCAAATCTCCAATTACCTGTAAGAGCCTGTATGGTATTTGTGCTAAATGTTATGGATATGATTTAGGTTACAATAGAGCCGCTAAGCCAGGGTTGGCTGTTGGTATTATCGCAGCTCAATCAATTGGTGAGCCGGGAACCCAGCTTACCATGAGAACTTTCCACTCAGGTGGTGTGGCTGGTGCGGATATTACTCATGGATTGCCTAGAATTGAAGAAATCTTCGAATGTCGTCCTCCAAAAGGCAGATCTTTTATTGCCATTGAAGACGGTGTGGTTGAAGATATTGAAGAAAAGGGCCTCGCAAAAATTATCAAGATCAAATCAGACGAGAAAAAGAAAAAGAATATTTCAGAATATCAAGTTCCCAGAATTTCAACATTATTTGTAAAGATCGGAGACATCATCAAAAAAGGTGATCAGCTCTGTGAAGGAAATATGGATCTTAAAGAGATCTTTGAATTCAAAGGGGGAGAAGAAGTTGAAAAATATGTTATCAATGAAGTTCAGAAGATCTATTTCAGTGAAGGTGCTCCGATTAACAACAAACACATTGAAGTCATTGTTAAACAAATGTTCTCTCGTGTTCAAGTAAAAGATCCGGGTGATTCATTGTTTGTTCAGGGAGATATCATTGAAAAGTCCCTATTCTTAGAGACCGGTAGAGCGCTTAAGAAAGCCGGGAAAACTCCAGCTAAAGCTGCCCAGAAATTAATGGGCATTACCAAGGTTGCTCTTTCAACCGAAAGCTTCCTATCGTCAGCTTCATTCCAAGAAACTGCTCGCGTACTTATTAATGCGGCCTGCGAGGGCAAGGTTGACAAACTTAGAGGCCTTAAAGAAAACGTTATCATTGGAAGACTCATTCCAGTTGGTACTGGTTTGGTTGCTAGAAAAGCCGAGACCGAAGAAGAAGTTGAAGAGTCTAAGTAGTAATGCCAATCCCCCCACCCATTAATGGGCGAGGGGGCGAGCTTGCAAAATATACTTTTATCTGTTAAATTATAAAAACAATTGCAGGACGAATCAATAAAAAAATGTCAACAAAAATCAAAAAAAATTCAGAAGGAAAAAAGGTTTATGAACTAGCCTTTGTTCTTAAGGATGCATCCTCAGAGAAGGTGGTTCTTGATTTTTTGGCTCAGCATAAAGCTACCATTATCAGCCAATCTCCAATTAATGCGATGAAATTGGCTTATCCAATTAAGAAACATTTAACAGGATATTTTGGTGTTATTAACTTAGAAACAGAGCCGGTTAACATGACCGCTCTTTCAAATGCCTTAAATTTAAACGCTGAAGTTCTAAGATTTTTAGTTATCGCTGTTCCAAATATTTCCGCCAAAGGCGGATCTCCCGAAGGGAGAAAAAAATACTCCGAGGGATCTGAACGAAAAACAAATAAAGCGGAGACCCCTGTTTCAAGCGCAACTCTTTCCAATAAAGACTTAGAAGATAAATTAGAAGAAATTTTAAAATAACGCTAAACGCCCTAATAAATAACTAATAAAAACGAATTTCAATTTAATATTAGATTAAAATTCTAAAAAAATTTGTTAATAATTTGGGCGATAAAACGATGAATTTAAACAAAGCACAATTAATTGGAAGAATTACTAAGGATCCTGAATTAAAGGCCTTGCCTTCCGGAATTTCAGTAGTTAATTTTGGGCTTGCTACAAATCATATTTATAAAACAAAAGAAGGCGAGAAAAAAGAAACCACACAGTTTCATAATTGCGTTGCCTATGGAAAACTTGCCGATATTATTAAGCAATGGGCTAAAAAGGGCCAGGAAGTTTATGCTGAAGGGAGAATAGAATATCGCTCTTGGGATAAAAAAGAGGGCGGTAAAGGATATATAACAGAAATACTAATAGATAATTTTCAAATGGGAGCTAAGGCGAGGGGAACCGAGGATAGCGGAAGAGAACCAGTTAGAGAAAGACAGGAAGAGGCTAGTCATGTAGTTCCAGTTATTGATCTTAATGAAGAAAATCCGCCAGCCGAAGGAAGAGAAGATCTACCATTTTAATAAAAATAACTACAAATAAAAATATGTTTCAGTGCTTCTTCTGTTCACAAAATTTAAAAACAATAGATTATAAGGATATTGAGATCCTAAGAAAGTTTGTTTCCGGACAAGGTAAAATTATCGATCCAAGATATTCCAGTACCTGTGCTAAACACCAGAGACTTTTATCCCAGGCTATTAAAAGAGCTAGATTTTTAGCCCTGCTTCCTTTCGTTAGAAAATAAAATTACTAAAATACAAAATATTGCGAAAGTACGAAAAAAGAGGGAAAAAGGTGGGTTGGTTTCGTATTATTCGTAAATTTTTGTAATTTCGTAAGCTTATTATGTTTGAACTAGACGAAAAATTTTTTAATTTTATACACCAATTAGTCGGCCAGAGCCGACTTCTTGATTTAGTAGCTATATTTTTTGCCGATTATTCCGGCTATATTTTAATTTTGATCGCCTTGGTTATTATTTTTTCAGTTAAAAAATATAAAGATCGTATTTTTAACTTAGCTTTTGTATCTTTAATACTATTGTTATCAAATGGAATTATTACGCAAACTATAAGATTTTTCTTTTTCAGAGAAAGGCCTTTTGTCCGGCTGAATTTTGCGCCTCTAATTGAAAAATCGGCTTTTGAGGCCTCGCTTCCTTCCGGTCACGCCAGTTTTTTCTTTGCCTTGGCTTTCGCCATTTTTTATCTTGGTGAAAAACGCTGGTCTATGATTTTTTTGGCAACTTCTCTCATTATGGGTATCTCTAGGGTGTATGTCGGTGTCCATTGGCCGCTTGATATAGTTTCCGGCATAGCCGTTGCTTTTGTAAGCGCTTATACTGTAAAGTTATTATTAGAACCTAGAAAATTGTAGATAAGCCCTCTGTCGCTTCCACCTTCGCCAAGGCTACGGCGGACAAAGAAAGCTATGGCGGGCAAGGGAGGAAGTATGGACTTGAAAGTTTGGTTTAGGGCTCAGATTCCCGTGTTTAAGAACGGGCTTTTACTCGCTTTTGTGCTTACATTGGTGTTTTACCTGCTTCATTGGATATGGGGATTTGTGCTTGCGTTTGGACGCAATCCCTTTCAGGTGGCGCTGGTAAATTTCATCTTTAAAGTAGGTTTATTCTTGGTAATAGCCTACTTAGTAGGCTTAGCCTTTGAAACTAATTTATTCAAGAAGATTATTATGGGTTTCTTGAGTAGGTTGCCTTTAATAGGTGTATTGGTGCAATCACTTCATCATTTTGAAAGGATCAAGCGAGAGGGCACTCCTGAAGTAAAGTTCGAATTAACGCCGGGTAGCGGGATCTGGTTTAAGGGCTGGGTTTCTAAAGAATGGCAAGATAAAATAACCGGGAAGATGGTTTGCGGGGTAGTTCTTCCCATGTTCGTTCATCCGATAGGTGCCTATGCCTGTATAGAAAAAGACAGACTAATTTATACCGGAAGACAGGCCTTAGAAAATATAGCCGATTGTCTTTCTGGGGGATTGATAGGTAGAAAGTAGTTTTGTCCCCTCATCCGTCAGCTGACGGATGAGGGGATTTTCTTTTAATCAAAATGAACGACCTTCGAGGTCGTTCGTAATCTTTATCTGTCACTGCGAGTCCCGACTTTGTCGAGGATCCTCGATTGCTTTGCAATCGGGAGAGTCCGCGACCCGCCTTCGCTAATAGCTACGGCGAGGCAATGCGTGGCAATCCAGAAAATTAAGACATGAAATTTACTTCTTCAATTTTTTAAAATAAAAATACAAGAGCTATCCACATAAAAATTTCTTGGTCTTCCTAGGAAGACCAAGGACAATTTATGCCCGGTCTCATGCGTGAGATCAGGGACTTGTTGATCATCGAGGTATTTGTTAGTAAGCTAACTTGTTTTTTTGCAGGGGGGGGGTAAACTTACTATTAATAGGTATTAAAAATTTCCGCCAAAGGCGGATCCGCCTTTGGTGGAAATATTAATAAAAACAAAAAATGAATAAATTATTAAAAATTCGCGGTTTCGTTGCTCTGCCTATAATTATCGGCAGCGCTGTATTAGCCGTTGGTATATTGGGTGGACTGGCTTATGAATATAAAAATAATCAAGCCGTTCTGTCTTCTGTAAATAAAAATAATTTATTGGCACAGGTTAGCGGTGTAATCACTCCAATAACCAAAGAAACATTACTTTCCATGCTAGACAATGCCTTATCTGACAACATTGTAAATGATTTGGAAAGAAACTCATTACTCTCAGCCCTTGATTCTTATCTCTTAATGTCTAATGTGATTAATGTCCCGTCAATAGTTGTTGGCGAAAAATTCTCACACACTAGTTCAAGTATTGGGGATGTAGGTACGGTATTATTACCTAAAAAGCAACTTCCCTTTTTGAATATCAAATTGTTTTCTACCGCAAAAGCGGCTGACGTGGAAACAAGTAGAATTCTCGCTTATGTTAAAGAGGGCCAAGGTGGCATAGACCAGGTTTTTTATTACAATCTAGCTACGAGCGAAAATGTTCAAGTTACAAACGAATCAGTTTCTGTAAAAAATGTTTTTAGAGTCGTTGATTATCCAGCGTCCGGAATTATTTACACCACTGCTAGTGGCGCTAAATTTATTCGTCTCGCTGATTCTTCAGTGGTTCCAATGCCGGATTTTAAAGCTGATATTTATGATTATTCCGCGATATCCTCTGATGGAAAGTTAGCCTATTTTGACGGCTCAAATAATTTAATTATCAGAGATTTGTTATCGTCTAATCTTGATATTATTAAAAATTTTCCAACTCCTCTTAAAAATTCTTCTAAGGGTGCAGTTTATTCCCCGCTTGTTTTTTCGGCCGATGGAAGCCAAGTTTATTTGAATAAACCCTTTTTGGTTAATGGCCGTGGCGCAGATGCGATTGTAAGTTTAGATATAAATGACGGAAGTATAAAAGAATTAGTAGCTGACAACGCTCAAAAACGCCCACCTTTAATAATAGGCAATAAACTTTATTATAAAGATTATGATATGTTTAATTTGGTGGTTGGTAAGCCCGTTGGTCTTGGTAATCTTAATGCGGTGGATCTTGTTTCTGGGAATAACGAAGTAATCGCCCAAGGAGTTGATATAACAGTTTTCAAAGGAAGCTCAAATAATATGATTATATTTGAGGGTGATTCTTCTCGTACGGCTGATCCATCTGATTCGTCGGGAAATCGACAAATTTCGCATATAAATTATAGATATTATAATTTAATAACGCGTCAGTACGGTCAATTAATAAATTTTGACAAAACAGGAGTCGTGGAATTTGTTGGTTTTGGTAATTCTGAAAAAGAGCTGATTTTTTCTGATTATTTAGGTCCAGAGTCAGAACAAGTAGTCGGGGGAATTGCTAGTATACCTTATGTGATATTTTCCTATAATATTGACTCAGGAATTTTTAAAGATTTATTTACTAATATAAGAAAAGTAAATCAAGCTGATAGGGGATAGTCGTATATTTGTAATTTAAAAAACTATTCTAAATATGCAAAAAATAATTATCTTCAGTTTGTTCTTGGCTTTTATCTTTTCTTCAAATCTTTCTTTAGCCGCCTCTTACCCAGCCACCTGTCCTGCAGTGGCTCAAGGTATACTTAACGCTATTGTAGGTGGTTGCTCCAGTATAGACCGCGCTACTTATTCCAATATTTATGATAAATGCTGTGTGGTGGTTGCCGTTCCGGCTAAAACCACAATTCCTGCTCCGTCGTCAAAACCAACGACGGTTCCAACGACAAAACCTGCCTCTGAAACCAAAACAGTTGTCCCTTCTACGTCGTCTCTGCCTACTTCAACGCCATCAACACAGGAAAATTTGCCGACATCTCAAGCTGGTCTCGTTGCGACCATAACTCCCGAAGAAACAGTGGCTTCAACTTCAAAACCAGAACCAATTGTTAGTTTAATAAAGTTTATAGGCAGTATATTTACCGGATTTTTTAAGATTTTTGGATTTGGAAAATAATCTTTTGTAAAAGTTTATTAGATTATTAAGAATTTTATTTTTAAGTTAAAAACAAAAACACCTTAATTCAAATTAGGGCACTTTTGTTTTATAATACAAGGGCGCTTCAATAGAAAGTATATAACCATTAACATGAAAACACTCCAACAAGTTGAGAAAGAATTAAAAGAATTTATTAATAAGTTTTTACCCGCGAGTAAATTGTCCGTGGAAATGGTGAGGGAATGGGTATATGAAGAAAATGGCGCGCCACTTGAGGCAAGCCATAAATTTCAGGACAAATTTTTTGAATATTTTGAAAAAACCGGAGCTGATATTAATGAAATTTTGCAGATTGCGATGGATGCTTGGAATTATTTTCCCCATGAAACACTTGGTGGCAAATCGCCGTATCAGATAACTGAAGAATATCAGAAAAGAGATAGGCGCGAATAAATTTAATCTATATAAAATTATCTTGTGGTAAACATGTTGAATCATTATGAAAAATAAAAAAGAAAAAAAGTTAGCTATTTTTGAGGGTAAAAATATTCGCCGCATTTGGGACGATAAGAAAGAATTGTGGTATTTTGCCGTTATGGATGTGGTGGAAATACTGGCGCAAACTGATAGGCCGAGAAAATATTGGAACGACTTAAAAACCAAGCTAAAAGCGGAGGGCAGTGAGGTGTCCGAAAAAATCGGACAACTCAAAATGCAGGCCTCTGACAGTAAATTTTATTTAACCGATACGGCCGATACAGAAACAATGTTTAGAATAATCCAATCAATTCCGTCGCCAAAAGCGGAGCCGTTCAAGCTTTGGCTGGCGCGAGTGGGCTATGAAAGGATCGAAGAAACCGAAGATCCGGAAAAAGCCATTCAAAGAGCGCTGGCGACTTATCTCAAAAAGGGATATTCCAAAAATTGGGTTGATTTGCGCTTAAAGAGCATTGAAATCAGAAAAGATCTGACAAATGAATGGAATGAGCGTGGCGTAAAAACAAATAACGAGTTTGCAATTTTGACCGATGACATTTCTTTTGCTTGGGCGGGGTTAAAAACAAAGGACTATAAAAGGCATAAAGATCTAAAAAAGGAGAATCTGCGGGACAATATGACCAATTTAGAATTAGTTTTGAATATGTTAGCAGAAACCGCTACCACTGAAATTTCTAAAAAGAGAGAACCAAAAACATTTCCTGAAAATAGGCGTGTGGCGCACGAAGGAGGCAGTATTGCCGGTAACGCCTGCAGGCAAATTGAATCTAAAACTGGCAAGCCGGTTATAAGCAGCGGTAATTTTAAAAAAATACAGGAGCGGAAAAGACTTCCGCCAAAGGCGCCTGTCCGCCTCTGGAGGAGACCAGCCTCCGGCTAGAAAAGGAAAATAATTTATTTCTAACCAAGCCATTATTACTATGAGAACAAACAGATTTTTTGGAAACTTTGATCTAAAAGCAGAAACAATAAGATCTTCAGATGAAGAGCTTATTAATCAATTAAAAAATGTTTTGCGCTTGAATAACGGAGATGAACTTATTTTGTGTGATGGAAAGTTAAACGAAGCTTCTTGTGTAATTGAGAATATTGGCAGAAACGAAGCTGTGTTCAGAGTTGTAAAAGTTTGGGAAAATAAAAAGGAGTTTTCAAAAGATATTGTTCTTTATTGCTCTGTTTTGAAAAGGGAAAATTTTGAGCTTGTTATTCAAAAAGCAGTAGAGCTTGGAGTAAAGGAAATAGTCCCGATAATATCTAAAAGAACGGTCAAATTAGGCTTAAGGGAAGACCGAGCACAGAAGATTATCAAAGAGGCGGCCGAGCAGTCGGGGAGGGGAATTTTGCCAATTTTAAGCCAAGAAATGCCCTTTGGAGAGGCAGTTACCTTAGCTGGGGCAAATGATATTAATTTGTTTTTCGAATTGGATAAAAAATCAATTGCCGATTCTGATATAGATTTTTCTAAGTATAAAAAAATCGGGATTTTTATAGGTCCCGAAGGTGGCTGGCATCCGGAAGAATTAAGTTCGGTTTCTTCTTTGGATACGAAAAATTTTAAAGTTTTAGGCCTTTCGCCGTTTACTTTGAGGGCAGAGACGGCGGCTGTTGCCGCTTTGGCGATAGTGGGACAGAAAATAGTGTTTAGCGACTAGTGGATTAGTCATTGAGTTTGAGACTTTTTCTTAGTATTCAACTCCTAAGCCCTAGTGCCTGCCTGCCGGTAGGCGGGGCTAATTCCTATTCCACTATTTCGATAGTTGCTTTTTTAATACCAAAGTTTATTGCCGAGGCTCTATCAGCAAACCAAATATCAACTCTTTCTTGGTACCTGCGATTCATACGATCATCTACCGTAAAGATCCTATCTCCGTAAAGAGAGGGGATTTTTATTTTAGTTCCAAATGGCAAGAAGTTGGCAGCTACCATTCCATCATAAACATGTTTTCCGGAGGCGGCGATAAATGGAGTGTCGTCGGTTTGGTCCTCGGTTGAGGAGTAGGCGGTTAGATCTACCTCGATCAAGCGAGGAGCGGTTTCTGCTAATACCGGCATAATTGGCCCTATAAATGGGACGGTATTGGTTAATTCTGGTCCATAGAAGGAAATAGCTAAAGCGGTTGAGGTTAGTGAAACAGACAAAGACATGGAAAATAAGGCCATTAAAGTTCCTCGGCCATATGTTGAGATCGTTTTCTTATAAAGTCTATGTAATTTCTTATATATTTTATTCATATATTTAGCCTATATTTACTAAGATTGGGCTGAGTTTCCCTTTCATGAAAACCCCGGGGAATAAAAACACCCCTTTCGGGGTTAATAGTACTCTTATTTAATGTAAATATTAGCACACAACAACTATCTTGTCAACACTTCAAGCTTATTTTGTCAAGAGTAAAAAACCCTGATAGAATCTAGGTTTTTAGCCTTAAGGGCGCGTTTTTTAAGGTAAATATTGAGCTGGCGGGTTAATCAAGACTTAACAATATAGGTTTTGTGATGCTTTCTTAGTTTTAACCCAAGCTTTTTCTTATCTTTCCGGAGGAAATAAGTTCCTTAGAAATGCTCTTTTTGGAGTTCCAGAGCTTAAGAATCTTAGAAGAAATAGCGTGATGTGCTAGATCAGACTTAGTTTTTGGACCAAGTTCTACTTTTAGGTATTTTTCTAGGATCTCAATATCTTCTTTGATGCACTGCCACCCATTTTTATGATCAGCAAGCCAATTAAGATTTTCTTTGTTTAAGTATTTTCCGGCCAGCATCATATCTTTTTTAAAGTTGTGGTAATATTTTTCCAGTTTAATACCCGAACTTCCAAGCTCTTGTAGGCCTCTGCCGGTCCCGATAAATTCCGGAGGTATTCCTAGTGAATAAAGCACGGCAGTAAAAGGTATGGCTCTTGGCAATCTTTTCTTACCCACGCCTCTTGAGTAGCCGAAAAGTCCGATGTGAAGTTTTCTTTCTCTTCTGCTTGGCACTTGTTTTGAGAGTTGATTTATTGAATCTGCAATTGCACTAATTGTTTTTCTATATGGAGCAGTAAAAATGTCGCATACCATAGAAACTTCTTTGATATCCTTTTTATCGTAAAAAATCGGCATAGTTTTTGGCAGTTCTCTATTGAGTTTTTTAATTGCTTTTTTAACCTGCATCAAAGGAAAATCATACCTAAAGGCGGATTGGATGTAGGCAGTTCTTATACCCGGATATTCACTGATAAAATCACTGATCCTTTCAGGCGATAAGCTTCCCCTAAATGGAAGAGTTCCAACCCCTATAGCTGGGAATATTTTAATGTCATTGTCTTTTCCAAATTGATAAAATTCAGAAAGAGCGATCTTTCCCGCAACAACGGCTGGTACAATTCCAGAGTTAAGCGCCGGATCGCTTCTGGCGATATGCGGCCTAAAATAATCAGGTTTCCTTTTATAGGTTTTAATGTGTAATTCCAAGTAGCGATCTAAAAGCTTACGGCTATTAATTAAGTCTGTTGTACTTTCAAACAATGGCCAGATATTTATGTAATTAAATCTACAACTTTCATTAAAAAGCTTGCATTTAAAGTTTGCGAGTTTGGTAAATATTTTTTGAAGATAGATTATTTTTTCGGCTTTATTGGCAAACGGCAAAATAACTTCAAAAAGAGGAGGGGAGTGAAATTTCAGATCTCTAGCAAAATTTTCTGCTGTTAGCATACCCATCATGGCACGAGCCAGGGCGTATCCTTTTTCACACCAAATGTTTGGGAGTCTGAAAGTTAAGAAAATATCTTTTCCAATTTGATGTTTTTTAAAGAATTTGTAATGGGTATGGAACATTCTATCGATCACAGCTTCGTCGACGTGCTTACCCTCCCAATCCCACATAAATTCTTGGCAATTAATGTCCTGAAAGGCCGATTGGCATTCTGCAATTTCTTCTCTGGTGGAAACAAAGCCGTCGCCATCCTTTTCCCAGTATGGAGCGTTGGCGTTATCAGGGTGTTGGGTGGCCATAGTGGCCGGAATTTTTCTAATTTTATTGTTGCGCATTTTTTGCGAGATAGCCTTGTAATCCTTTTTGTAATAATGCCATAGCCTTTTTCAAGTCCTTTTGATTGATCACATAGGCAATCCTTATTTCATCTACGCCCATTCCCGGAGTTATATAAAAATCTTTTATGGGTGTAACTAAAACAGTTTCGTTTTTATAATTAAATTCGGTCAATAAAAACTCAACAAATTTTTCGGCGCTAGATACCGGCAGTTTGGCAATTATATAAAGTGCGCCGGATGGTTCAAGGCAGGTAACGCCAGGCATTTTTTCTAGAAAAGAAAAAACAATATCTCGGCGTTTTTTGTATTCGGCAATGATATTTTTTGTGTATTTTTTGGAATCAAGTAAAAGCGGGATCATACCGTATTGTTCTAGGGTTGGAGCTGAAAGGCGGATCATTGCGATCCTTAAGACAGTTTTCATTATCTCCATATTAAAGCTGGTTAGTGCGCCTATTCTAGCGCCTGGGCAAGAAAATTTCTTTGAAACGCTGTCTAGTGCGATAACGTGATCTTTTACTTCCGGATATTGGAGGAATGAGGTTGGTTTTTTACTAAAAACAATTTCACGATAAGTTTCATCAGCAATAATAAATAGACCGTACTCTTTGGCGATTTCTATAATTTCTTTGATCTCTTTTTCGTTCAAAATGGTTCCGGTTGGGTTATTGGGATTAATAACTACAATAGCCTTTGTTTTATTAGTTATTTTTTTAGCGATCTCTGATTTTGAGGGGAGAGCAAAGTTATTTTTTACATTCAGGGTTATTGGAACAAGGGAAACATTACAAATAGCAGCTAGTCCTTTGTAGCTTGGATAGACCGGTTCGAAAATAAGTATTTCGTCTCCTGGATCGGTTACGGCCAAAATTGCAAATAAAATTGCCTCAGCACAGCCGACGGTTGGGATTATATTTTCCGATTTTAAATTTATATTGAAGTTTGAATAGTACTTGACCCAAGAATTGACGTGTTCCGGAATACCCGATGAGGGAGCGTATTTAACATTTTTATCTTTATATTTTTTTATCGTTTTTAGGAAAATATCAGGAACCGGAATATCGGAATCTCCAACATTGAGTTTAAAAACTTTGATTCCTTTTTTCTCAGCCGTTGTGACCATCGGCAAAAACTTTCTTATTGGCGAGGAAATTACATTTTCAGACCTTTTTGAAATTTTAAGCATAGTTATATTTTTTACTCTATATAATTTTACACTAAAACTTAGCCCATTGCAGGGAGGATCGATATAAAATTCTTTTTGCGACTGAATCATTCATTAATCAACGGATAATCACCTAATAGTTAACCCCCCATTTAATTAGTTTGTGATGATTCATTTTTTTGGGTATATAATTTTTGAGTCGTCATGAAAAGAATGATAAGCGCGAAGGCCGTAAATGCCATCATGGGAATCGTGATGTAGCCAAAACTCATCACGAAGCGTTGCGAACAGGCAACTGAATATCCCACTGCGCTGCAGGGAATTTCAGGCGCAATGCCGATCTGCAAAAGGTAGTGATATCCGGCAATAAGCGCGCCAATAGCGGAAAGTACGATGCTGTTGTAGATCGTGGATGTCCCATTTTTTTTCCAGAGCGCAATACCCAAAAGAATAACCTGGGGATACATAAAAATACGCTGAAACCAGCAGAGTTTACAGGGTTCATATCCTGCTATCTCTGAGTAAAAAAGGCTTCCGAGCATCGCAATAAGTGCGACAATGAAAGAAAAAAGAGTAGCGTTCTTACCGAAGAATTGAACCAGTTTTTTATTGCGAGTTGCGATCAAGACGATAGCGATTCCGATAATAATCTGACCAATTACGGTAAGCGAGGAAAGTATAAAATTTACAGTAGGTGCTAATGTCATAAATTTATTGTGGAAGCGGACAGTTAGTTTTTTCCGAGAGGCGACTTAATGGAACTTCTCCTGATTCTCTTGAGCCATCGGCAAATTCCCATGTTGGATATCCTTCAATCTTTTTCTCTTGGCAGATCGCAAGCTGTCCACGTCCATCAGGCGTTGAACATTCCACATATGGAATCAGTTTCGCTGATTTGCCAAACATCGCTTTTTGATTTTGGCAGTGCAGACACCAAAAAGTACCGTAGAATAGCGTACCTTTGTCTTTGAGGCACAGTGCAAATTCATCTAGTTTCCCCGGCTTGCTGTTTGCAGAAACTAAAAAGAAAATTCCAGTGATAACTGCAATTCCCGCAACAGACCAAATAAAAATTAATTTCGTTCTTTGTGCCACAAAGTTATTTTAATAATTCTTTTATTAGAACGTCTAACGACCCGGTGATTTTTTAGATTGTTTGAACGCTTGGTTTGGTAACGATACCATTCTCAATTTTGGCAAGCGTGGAATACTTGATATTTGTGCCGCCGGTCGGAGTCGAACCGACATGCTTTTCAGCAAACGATTTTGAGTCGTTCGTGTCTGCCATTTCACCACGGCGGCATAAAATTTACCAATAATTTACTATCAATGACTCACAACTTAATTAGTACGTAAAGCTGTTTTCTATTATAATAAAGGTGTCATATATATACAAGTAAATATTTTATATATTTAATTTTTAAGCCATGCAATTCAATCAAGTAAATAATCAGGAACCAATTTTTCACATTGAGGTTGATAAGATAAAACCAAACCCATATCAGCCCAGGAAAAATTTTGAACCGGAAGCGCTTAATGAATTAGCTAGTTCTATCAGGGAATATGGAATTCTCCATCCTTTGGTTGTAACAAAAATTGAAACAGCTTCTCCGCACGGAACCGAAGTTGAATATCAACTTATTTCAGGTGAAAGGAGGCTTATGGCTTCAAAATTAGCCGGACTCGAAAGGGTGCCGGTCATTGTAAAAGCGGCGATGTCCGATAGAGAGCGTTTGGAGCTTGCCATTATAGAAAATATTCAAAGAGAAAATTTAAATCCATTAGAAACTGCCAGGGCTTATGTAAAACTTCAGGAGCAATTTGGACTGACCCAAAGAGAAATTGCAGTAAGAGTTGGAAAGAGCAGGGAATCGGTGGCAAACACCATGCGTCTTTTGAATCTTCCGAGTTTTGCTCAGGAAGCTTTGTCTAAAGGGCAAATAAATGAAAGCCAAGCCAGACTTCTTTTGATGGTATCAGATATGAAAGAACAGCAAGCGATTTTTAATGATCTGGTTATGAATAGCTTGAGCGTTCGTGAATTACGAAGCCGAATAAAAACTAAAAAAGAGAAAGTAGTTAATAATATAGCTTTTGATCCAGGTGCTTCAACTCGTCCCAAAACTGATCCGGAAATTTCTTCAATAGAAGAACAGCTTATGGAGGTTTTAGGAACAAAAGTGAAAGTTCAATCCGAAGGAGAAGGGGGAAAATTGATGATCAATTTTTATTCCAAGGAAGAGCTTCAGGGCCTTATTGATAAATTAGTTCAGCAAAGAATGAATCAGGTATCGCATCAGGAAAGGAGTTCTTATAGTGCCCCCGTAGCACCTATTGATAGTAAGCCTGTTTATCGAGAAACAATTATTGAAAAAGCTCCTATTTACGAAGCTAGGCCAGAAGCACCCTCCTTCGCTCCTTATGGCGGAGCTATGGCGGGCGAGGATAAATTAGGAATGCCGGAAGAGCAATTGAGTCTTTCATCCGAACAAGAAATTCCTAAATTTTCTGAAACCGAACCCTCCTTCGCTTCACGGGGCGAAGCTATGGCGGGTGAGTCCTCCGTCGCTGAAGCTATGGCGGATAAAGAAGAGAAACTTCTTGAAGAAAGAGTTGTAGATTTAGATCCAAATGATTTGCCGATGATAATAAAGCATGACGATGAATATCAAATACCTATTCGTAGGGGACAACAATCACCGGATGATGAATTTGTAGTGTAGTTTCCATTTTACCACCTTGAATTATAAGTGTAATATGACTCCCTTTTAGGTTTACTGCGAAGATTTAGGTTATATGTTATTTACTACACCTATACAGTGCCAAATTTAGTTTATTGATAAATTCAATACAAATTAAATAAAAATACCTACCGTTAAGGGGCTAATTAAAAATAAGATCCTTCGCACTTAATATTCAAACTATCAAAATTTTGATTTATTTTTAAGGTTGGTAATATTTTATCAAGAAAATCCTTTGAGTCATTTAAGTTATTAGTATTTGCATACAAATTTAGGCATAAAATATTATTAGTGGGGGTGAGTTTTAATCGTTGACAAGTTTCTGCGGCATATCCAAATCGATATTGGTATATTATTGTCTGACGGGGCTTATCTAAAAGCCCATCTTGATCTAAAGGAAGCCCCTCAGAAGACGGAGGAGGGTACTGTTTATTGAAACAAGTCAATTCTACGGTTAGTTCTATGTTTTTTAAAATATCTACCTCCTTCAATACTTCGGGATCTATACTTTTTCCTTTTGAAAAACCACCATCTCTAGATAAAAATATTTGTATTATCGGTAAGCTTACAGTATAAACCCCGCTTGAATTCGGCTGATTATTTACATATGGATATCTTTGAAATTCAAAAATATTTGGAGAGTTAATTTGAAAAAAACCATTTCCTGGTTGCTCATTTTTGAGCAAATTAAGGTTTGCGGGGTATTGAAATTCAAAACCATACTGATCATTTTTGTAAATTTTCAAATCAATAATAGATACTGCTGTTTCCGATTGTAACTTCGAAGTTGTAGAGGCTAGTTGAACAATGTCTTGTCCCGATAATTGAGAGGATTCCTTATCCTGCGTTACTAATTGATCTGTTATGGGTGCTGTCTGTGTAGATTTCGTTGGAAGCGACACCGTTGTCACCCACAATATTAAACCTAAAAACAGGGATATAGAAATTAAACCAAGTATAATAAAAATTGGTCTCAGGTCCTTATTGTCATGGGACCATCCAATTGAACCACCCCACACCTTATTGCTGAGCAATAAATTTATAAATATTAATGATAAAGCACCAATAGCTATAAATGATGATTTTTTTTCAGGCGCTAAAAAACCAGTCGGTAATAATAATGGCACAAAAATCAATATTAATAATCCTATTACATAAATAAAATAAACATATCTAAGAACTTTTTCAATTCTTGGTGGTTTATTTATTAAAAATTCTTCTCCGGAAATTTCTATTTTCTGATTAGCTAATTCGTCAATAGACTGCTTTTTATTAAATAATTTTCTATTTTTAAAATAATAAATTATTATATATGAAAAAATCAGTAGTATTAAAAAATTATTGTGTATAAGAAACAACGGGATTATCGTTAATAATAAAAATAACCATAAGAATATTTTTTGCTTTAACATAATTTATATTTAATTTAAATAATTAATTCATTAAAAGACATTCTTTAACTAAATTGTCTAAGAAACTCAAAGACATAACCCAAAACCATCAAGATAATACTAATAGTTACAATCCCCACAATAATAATAAATTCTTTTCTCACCCTATATTCCGCAACATTAAATCCTTTTAATAATTTAATTGCCTCAAAAAATGCTACAATATTTATTAATTGGGATAAAATGATTGTGGAGCCGCCAATATGAGAGATAAGCCCTTTGACAATATAAATGGCTGGTAAAATTAAAATTTCTTTATTAATCTTTCTACTAAATATAACTAATAATATTGTAATGCTGACCGTTAACCATATATTGTTTAAATAATTCCATACAGAATATATTCCATAAAATGATATGCCCACATCTTTTCCAATAATAATTGGCCATACACTCTCTATTAATATTCCTAAAGCGGAATAAAATATTACTATTAATAAGTACCAGTGCCAAGCTTTTTTCTCATTATCCGAAACTATTTTCGGGGCCTTTTCTGTATATTCCATAGCTATATATTTTATTACAATTTATTTTCTATTTTTATAATGAAAAATTTTACTATAAAAAGCCGTAAGATAATCTATTTTTAATAATAGCACGCCTAAGCGTACAGCTGATAGCTTATCTCCTTTACTTCTTTAATCGCTTTTATTTTTAAAATAAGCTTTTCTATTTTGTCCGTGGTAGTTAGATCGCATTTAAATTTTAATACCGGAAACTTGGCGTTGGTAATGGTGTTTATAGCAATAATGTTTACGTGATTTCTAGAGAATATTGCGGTGATCTCTTTTAGAAGCCCCATTTTATCTTCAACGGTAATTTTAATATCACTACTGGTTATTTCAGTTGTGTTTAATTTTTTATCCTTTGCCTTTAACCCGCTTTTAATATGATTTTTAGCGTTTGTACTTTTTACGAATTCCAGCCAAGACTCAGATGGTTTCTTATTTTTTTGTGTAAATATTTCTAAGATGTCTCCGGAACGGAGTTGGTAGTCCAGAGGAACTATTTTTCCGTTTACTTTAGCGCCGGAACAGCTATTTCCGATATCTGTATGGATCTGATAGGCAAAATCAACCGGAGTAGAGCCAGTAGGGAGGTCCATTACTTCGCCTTTTGGAGTAATGACGAATATCCTGTCTTTGAAAAAATCTATCTTTAGGGATTCTAAAAATTCTTCCGGATTAGAAAATTCATTCTGCCAATTTTTGAGCTGGTTTACCCATTGCAATTCTTTTTTATTGGCAAAGCTGGCTTTATTATCCAAATATCCCTTTGTACTTTTAGATAATTCATAGGCCCAGTGCGCGGCGATACCGGTTTCCGATTCCTTATGCATCTCCTCAGTTCTTATTTGAATTTCAGTTATTTTATTATCAATAAAAAATACAGTTGTATGCAAACTGCGATAGCCGTTTGGTTTTGGAAGGGCGATATAGTCTTTAATTTTGTTTGGTAGGGGAGGCCAATTGTTATGGATTATGCCTAGTGCCGCATAGCAGTCTTCTACGCTTTTAACTACGATCCTTAGAGCGATAAGATCGTATATTTTTTCAATATTCATATCTTCGCGCAAGAGTTTTTTATAAAGACTTGAATATCTTTTGGCGCGATAGTCTAATTTTAGAACTTCAATGCCGGCATCGGTTAGTGTTTTATTTAAAATTGGTTTTACTTTTTCTACATATGCAGCTCTTTCGTCATATTTTTCCTTAACATTGTCTATGAGCCAGCGATATTCTTTTGGATAAATATACGGGAAAGCTAAATCTTCCAGTTCACCGCTTATCCATTGCATGCCAAGCCTATAGGCTAGGGGAGCATAAATTTCTGAGGTTTCTAAGGCGATTCTTTTTTGTTTTTGAGGAGGAAGAGCATTGAGAGTTTTCATATTATGAAGTCTATCGGCTAGCTTGATTATGATAACTCTGAGATCTTGGCTGAGTGCCAACATCATTTTTCTGAGATTTTCTACCTGTCTTTCAACTCCGGAATATTTGATTTTTCCTAGTTTTGTAACGCCTTCGACTAAAAAGGCCACTTCTTCACCAAATTCTTTTTTTATTTGTTCGGATGTATAAGTGGTATCTTCAACAACATCGTGTAGTAAGCCCGCCATAATACTGGCTTCATCAAGACCCCATTCAGCAATAGTTTCGGCGGCAGCTAAAACATGGTTGAAATACGGCTCGCCATTTTTCCTTTTTTGTCCTTGGTGCAAACGAAAAGCCAGGTCATAGGCTTTTTTGATCTTTTGATTTTCTTTTATTAAATTTTCTATTCTGGGAGCTTTAAGCATAGTTACAAATTTAATACCAATCTACAAATGTACGAATAATAACGAATGAATACGAATATAAGCACCATTCTTATTCGTAGCCATTTGTAATATTAGTATGATTCGTATATTAGTATTTTAAAGTTATTTTATCTTATCCGGCCTATTATTTAGACACTTCACATTACTGCAACGTTCCGGAATGGTTTTGGTACCTTCCATTCTTAGAGCCTTACAAAGTTCGCAAATATTTCCGGTTGGACGAGCTTTCATTGCAAAATTACATTTAGGATAATTAGAGCAGGAATAAAACGGGCCGAATCTTCCACGGCGTTCAACAATTTCGCCCTCCTCCGCCTGGCTTCGGACGGGCAAGCCATCGGCACATTTAGGGCATTTTACCCCAGTTTTTGCTTTAGCTTCTTCTTCCGGACTACGTTTAATAAATTTGCATTTTGGATAATTATTGCAGGAAATAAATTTACCAAAACGGCCTTCGCGCTCTATGAGCTTTCCGGTTTCGCAGTCAGGGCATTTTTCACCGGTCTCTTTTGGCGGTTCCATTATTGATCCATCGGCTTTTCTGGCCCCGGCGCATTCCGGGAACTTGGCACAGCTTAAAAATTTGCCATTTTTAGCCAGTTTTACAACCATTGGTCCGCCACAGATCGGACATTTTTCTTCAGACGTTCCAATATTAGTTATTTTTTCAATTTTATCTTTTGATTTAACGTCTTTAGAAAATGGTCCATAGAAATCTTTTAATACTTTCTCGTATTTTATTTTTCCTTCGGCTATTTCATCAAGTTTGTTTTCCATGTCCGCAGTAAAAGAATCGTTGATGTATTTTTCAAAGTTATTTTCTAAGAATGTGCTGACTACCTCTCCGGTGTCGGTAGGGTGGAGGGTTTTTCCTTCTTTAGTTACATAACCGCGATCACTTATGGTTTTGATAATTGAAGCATAAGTACTTGGTCTACCGATTTCTCTTTTTTCAAGCTCTTTTACTAATCCGGCTTCAGTATATCGGCCGGGCGGCTCGGTTTGCTTGGCCTGGCTATTAATTTCCAGTAATTTCATTTTATCGCCTTCAGATAATTTTGGTATCTTAACTTCTTCGCCTTGAGCGTCTTGATCTGCTGCTAGCCACCCTGCAAAAACAGTGATGCTTCCAATAACGGAAAAACTAGGGATCAGCCCCTCCTTATCTATATTTACAGATACTTTTGTTTTGAGTATTTTGGCATCGGACATTTGAGACGAAACAGTTCTTTCCCAAATTAGTCTATAAAGTTTTGACTGTTCTTCGTTTGCACCGGCGCTTTTTAATTCAAAATTTGTCGGACGGATGGCTTCGTGAGCTTCTTGAGCGCTCTTACTTTTTGTTTTATATACTCTTGGTTCTAAATATTCTTTACCATAATTTTTTTCTATTGTTTTGTAAATTACCGGCATTGCTTCTTTGCTGATGTTTACGCTATCAGTTCTCATATATGTAATGAGGCCTTGTTCGTAAAGTTTTTGAGCTACGCCCATTGTTCTGGAAGGAGAAAATCCGAGTCTGGAGCTGGCTGTTTGCTGAAGTGTGGACGTGGTAAATGGAGCGCGAGGGGAGCGTTTTGTTTCAGTTTGTTTTATTTCTACTATATGCCAAGGATTGGCCTTTCCTAATTCTAAAATTCGGTTTGTTTGTTTTTCGTCGGTCGGTTCTTTTTCGCACGTTAATGTTAGTTCGTCCTTTTCAGTGGTTTGGAATTTTCCGGTTATTACCCAATAATTTTCTGGAATAAAAGCTCTAATCTCACGTTCTTTTTCCATGATAATGCGGAGTGCGGGGGATTGAACACGTCCGGCAGAAAGACCGTAACGAACTTTTTTCCAAATAAGACCACTTAAATCATAACCAACCAGTCTATCCAAAACCCTACGAGCCTCTTGGGCTTGTCTTAGATTTTCATCTATCTCGCGTGGATGGTTTATTGCTTCTTTTATTGCGTTTTCGGTGATTTCATGAAAAACGATTCTTTTGGGATTTTTTAGACCACATGTTTCTTTTAAATGCCAAGCAATAGCTTCACCTTCACGGTCAGGGTCGGTCGCGAGTAATACTTCCTTCGCATTTTTTGAAAGATTTTTGAGCTTAGAAACAACATCGTCTTTGCCTTTAGAAATTTCATAATGAGGAATAAAACCGCCTTCAATATCAATGGCTTTTTTATTGCTCTTTGGAAGATCGCGGATATGACCATAAGAAGACTCAATAATATATTGGTCTTTTCCGCCGGAGGCGGATCCGCCTTTGGAGGATAAAAATTTTGAAATTGTCTTGGCCTTGGTAGGGCTTTCAACAATTATTAATGTTTTTGTTTTTGCACTCATTATTTTGTACTTATATTATTAGTATATTCTAGTTTTTATTTTTCTAACTACCAATCACTAGTAGCTAATTACTATTTTAGTATGCCTTTAATTGTTAAGAAAGCAATTATTTGATTTGCTTTTTGTACTTGGATTTTAGTTACTTCGGATATTTTGTCAACTGAGACCGGCCAGCCAAGCTGGTTTATTGCTTCTAAAACAGTTTTTTCTTCATCGGTAATTTTATTCTCCTTAACTTGATTGAAGAGGGTGGCGGGCTCCTCTTTTTCTATTCCGAGATCTTCTAAAATGTCGTTAGCGCAGGTTACTAATCCAGCACCCTCCCTTATTAGTTTATGGGAGCCTTTATAGTTTGGATGGTTTGCTGGACCTGGCACTACTAATACTTCGCGATTTTGTTCAATTGCAAAGCGAGCGGTTGCTAGGGCGCCCGATTTTTCAGGCGCCTCTATTACTATAGTAGCTATGCTTAGGGCGCTTACAATTCTATTTCTTTGAATAAAGCTTGATATGTATGGTTTATATTCAAAATGAAATTCGCTTACCAGGGCTCCGCCGGACCGGAGTATTTTTTGTGATAGGCCATGATTTTGACGAGGATATATATTTCCTAGACCAGTTGGTAATACAGCGATCGTTTTTCCATTACCTTCCAGTGTTCCGCTGTGAGCTGATTCGTCTACGCCCATAGCCAAGCCGCTTATTATTTGAATTCCTGACGCGGAAAGATCTTTTGCAATTTGTTTTGCTAATAATTTTCCGTGTGGTGTAACTTTGCGAGTGCCAACAATAGCTATTGATTTACTTGGTTCTAATGAGCCCTGAATATAGATAGCTAGAGGGGGCCAGGGCATTTCTTTTAGACTTTTAGGAAAATCTTCTTCTTCGCTAAGGATTAATTTAATATTGGCTTTATTTAATTTTTCAAATTCTTTTTCCGGATCAATTTTAGGAAAGTTATTTTTAATACTAAACCACGCATCTTCCCAGGACGTTATTTTTAAAGCTTTTATTTTTTTGTAATCGCTGTTTAGGGCAATATTTATCGTGTTGTAATAAATTTTTTCTTTCATCATTTGTAATTATACTATAAGCACAAATTCAATATTTAGTGTTCAATTCTTATATCTTTTTATGTTAAAATATAAAAGTGGTTTGAAGAAGCATGAATCCCGCACATAATAAAGATAATATTATAAAGTGCGTGGGATTTTATAGAAAATAATTAATAAATCGTAAAAAATAATTTAATAACCAGAGATCAAAAGAAGGCTCGTGATCTTTGTTATGTGCGGGATGAATAATTTTTATAAAAATTTATTGAAGCATAACTGGCTGTATATTTCCGGAATCTTAATTTTGGCGGTTTTGTTATTTGTATTAAAAAATGATATGGAATCTTCGGTAAAAAAAATAACTCTTCAGCACAACACCCTGGCTACTAAATCCAGTTCATTGTTTTCCTTGGCCACTTTAAGAGGCGACCTGATAAAAGCTAATCCATACTTTAGTTTTTTGGAAAATATATTGCCACCCAGAGACCAGATTTTATCTTTTGAGAATGAATTAAAAAATATTGCACTGAAAAATAATCTAGAATTTAATTTTAATTTTGGTGAAGAAAAGCCATCTTCCGGAAAAGATCCCGGCCAGATTTCCTTTAGGGCGATTATCAATGGAAGTTATGACAATATTTTGAATTTTTTGAATGGTATTGAGACAAGCAGATATTTTATAGACCCCGTCAATGTAGATTTTATAAAAAAGGGTTCGAATTTTTCAGCCACCCTTAGCGGAAAAGTTTTTTTTAGATAAAGGGCTTTGTCTGAAATTTGGAGTTGTTTCAACGAACAAATTTTAGCAACAAACCCTTTACCCTGTTAAATAATTTTGTCCAAATAACAAAATTAAGATTTGAGGATTATAAAAAAGCTATGTATAGAGAAAAATATTCTAAAACGTATCGTGGTAAAATGTTTATAAAGGATTGCCTTAAATCTTATTTAACAGGGTGCGCACTTTTGCAGCCAATCGGGCTGCGTTAATAAATTAACTAGCCCTTTTGGGCAAAACTGGCATGGATCTAAGTAATATAAAAATAAAACTTAAAAACAAGCAAGATTTAACCTTTTTAATCCTGGGTATTTTAATGACTTCGTTAGTTTTTGTTTATATATTTTTCTCAATAGATTTTTTAGCTATAAAAATTAAAGAAGTGCTTGATGCCGGAAAGATAGCAAGTGTAGACACAGTGAAATTTGATATAGAAAAGATTAAGGCTTTAGAGATTAGTAAAATGCAAAGATAATTAAAAAACGGTTTTAATAGTTAGGGGTCTATTCTAATTTCAAATTTTGTAATATATTATTAATAGTAAAATTAGCTATTAGCTACTAGAAGTTAGTTGTTGATTTTAAGAATCATTAAAATTCCCTGCTAATAACTAGTCGCTAATTTCTAAATTTCTATTCTTGGGCACATAGTTCAGTGGTAGAACGCTGTCCTGATAAGACAGAGGTCGAAGGTCCGATTCCTTCTGTGCCCACGTTTTTTAAAAATAAATATAAAGTATATGCGCCCTTAGCTCAGTGGTAGAGCGTTTCATTGACATTGAAAAGGTCGGAAGTTCGATCCTTCCAGGGCGCACACAATAAATTGACTTATAAAAAATTATAATCATGGGCGAAATGGGTAATTTGGACAATTTAAAAGACGAAGAGATTTTAAAGCTGTCTCAGGAAGACCCGGCGTATTTTTCATTCCTGGTAGATAAATACAAGGAGGCATTTTTAAGGGCAGCTAGGGGTATTACGCATAATCTTGAAGAAGCCGAAGATATTGTGCAGGAAACTTTTGTAAAGATTTATAGGTATGCTGCCAATTTTCAAAAGCGTCCCGGTATTGAGTTTAAGAGTTGGGCTTACAGGATCTTGATCAATACTTCTATTACTCATTATCAAAAATTGAAAAAGGAAAGAGGAAACACGGAGTACCTGGATCCGGTTCTATATAATGAGAGTCCGGCTTTTGCCGAAAACAAGAACGTTGCTTTAGAAAAAGATATGAAAGAGGGGGTGGCTAAAGCTATAGGCCAGATGCCTGAGCACTTGGGCAGAGTTTTGAAGTTATATTTTTTCGACGATATGTCTTATGAAGAAATAGCGAAAGCTGAAAATATATCAATGCCGGCCTTAAAGATGCGAATATTTAGAGCCAAAAGAGTTTTTAAAAAAATAGTAGGAGAAGAAATATAAGAAATTTACAATGGTTCGATTGCACTCACCACAAGTTTTATAATATTAAATTCCTAATTCCCAATCAAATTATAATTATAAATGATAAAATGACCGAATTAAATAACAATATAAAAAACAGAGTTGCTTGGAGAATATATTTTGTTTGGCTTTTTAAGAGAATTATTCCTTTATTCTTTTTAGAGGCTATTTTCTTGGTTTTAGTTTTTTATTTTTTAGGAAAATTAGTTTTTGTTCAGAGTGTTTTTGAAAATGCATTTCTTTCGAGTATGCAAAACCCGTTCTTGGTTGCTTCGTATATGTTCAAGGCTTTTCTGGGCACATCTTTGATTAAAAAAATAATCGTTTTGGGCCTTTTGGGATTGGGAGTTTTGGTTATGAGGGATATGGGTAGAGCAATAGCTTCGTATATTTCTACTTCACGAGTAGCGAAACAAAAATAAAATATATATAGTTGTATGAGTAGTGAGGATTAGTTGATTTACTTATATTTATTTTACCCCTGCAATGCAGGGGCTTTTCTTTATGCCGGGCAGTGAAAATTCAATTTATCCGTCATTTAATGGACGTAATATTAAAATAATTATTATTTAGATAATGAAAATAGAAAAATAATTTAATAGAGATGTGTGTAATAGTTGATTGAATTTCTACTGACCCGGTTTTATGGGTCTTGCCAAGTATCTTGGTTAGTGGTTAAACTCTAATTATAAGTTGCCGGGTTCTTTAAAATTTGAATAGGGAGGTAGTGAATATGTCTGAATTAGCTGGTGTACCTAAACGGCTCTGGGTTTTTGACTTAGATGGGCCATTAATGCGTACAGGCGAGCTTTATGAGGTGGCTCTTGTGAGTTCGACCGATCTTATCTATGAAGTCTGCAACGGCAGATTTTCAAAAGAAGAGATAAGATTCACTCAAAATGAAATAGACAAGAAAATGTTGCGGGAAATAGATCCCCGCAATGGCGAACCGTTTCTTTATCGGAAATCGCGTTTTCCCTTGTCTCTCATCCGGACTTATAAATACTTTTGCCAGAAGATTGGCAAGGAATTTAAAAGGGTTCTGGCGCGTCAGCTCCATAAAATCGGAAAGAAAGTTTTCGATGAGCGTGAATATGAAAAAACCATCAGACCCCAAGTTCTTCCCCTTTTTAAGTTTTTAAAAGGAGAAGGGGACAAGGTTTTCATTTTGACTAAAGGAGCAGAAGAGGTTCAATTTGGAAAAAAGAAAGCCCTGAAAAATCTTGGCATTATGGAATATTGTGATGGCTTTATAGTAGTTCCGGATACCAAGAATGCAATGATTAAAAAAATCAGGGAAGATAATTTCGCCTTACGCTACTATTGCATCGGCGATACCTACCTCGAGGATGTGCTTCCGGGAATGGATGTTGGGTATTTTGGAATATATATACCCTATGAGTTCAACTGGAAGGAAAGGGATAGGTTCGACGAAATAGAAGCAGGACGGGATAAAGAAAGAAGTGTCCGGTATTTACACGTCGGACAAATAAGCCAGTATTTTAACAAGCTTAAAAGCGCCTAGTATGGCGTTTAAAGGCGCTCGCAGTGGGCGCCTTTTTATTTTCATAAACTGTCAAATAAAATAGAAACCATTGCTGAAATAGAGTCTAGGGTGTTAAGGTTAATAAATGTTGAAGTTAAAACCAAAAATAATACTCAAGAATAAGGATTTTATAGTGATTAATAAGCCGGCAGGATTATTGGTGCATAAATCCGTTTTAAATAGAGAGGACCTTAATAAAGATGAGGATACTTTGGTTGCATGGCTTTTAAAAAATTATCCCCAAGTTAAAAATGTAGGAGAGGATACTGTAAATCGTCCGGGTATAGTTCATCGTTTAGACAGAGAAACTTCCGGTATTATGATAATTCCGCTCAATCAAAAATCATTTGAGTATTTTAAAGATCTTTTTCACGAACATAAAATTAAAAAAACCTATCTAGTTTTAGTTTACGGAAATGTGAGAAGCGATAGGGTATTGATTGATAAGCCAATAGGAATAAAAAGCGGCACCACTCGTCGAAGCGTTCATAGTAGTAGGATGGCAAAGTCAGCCACAACAGAATTTGAAGTAATTAAAAGATTTAAATATAAAAAACAAGATCTTACTTTGTTGAAGGCCTATCCTAAAACCGGTAGAACTCATCAGATCAGAGTTCATTTGGCTTATATTCATTGTCCTGTTGTAGGCGACAAGTTATACGGACGAAAAGTTAGTTTGTTTCCCGAGATAGAGCATCAGTTTTTGCATGCAGAATCCATAGAATTTACGGATATGAAGGGGAAGGTTTTAAGGTTTAAAGCGAGCTTACCGAAAGAGTTAAATTCGTTTTTAAAGTCAGCTGAATAGTTTCTCTAGAAGATATTTGTTGGGTTCCATAAGAAAAACTGGCTTTTCCTGATTCTTTCCATATATATCCTGGCGGAGCAGTTATTTTATATTCAAAAGATCCTCCAACGCCCGATTGTTTATCTAGAACAAAAACGAATTTAGTTTCATCTGCGATGGTGATTTTTTCGTTTTGTCTAAAGCTTACTTCTAATGTTTTAGTTTTTCCGGCCGAGGTATTGAACCAAGCACCAATTATGTTTTTGTTGATATCTCCGCCCTGCCAAATCTTGAACTCCTCATTGAAAATTAAGTTATTTTCCATACCTACTAAATCAGGATCTTTAATAAGGCTTTTAGTAGGGGAGACATATTTGTATGGCGATACGACATTGCCCTTAATATTGATTAGTTCAGCTTGTTTTGGGGTAAGGATTTTGACATAGTTCTTATTCGTGGCTGTATACCACCAATCTTTTTCATTTTGTCCGCCATGGCTCCTTGTAATTACCAGGTTGTTGGATAAGGTGCCATCTTCAAAGATTTGGCTTTCTAAATGTATTTGTTGTGCTATGAACGCATCGCTTTTACCCCCGGCTACATTGGTATTTATGATGGCTAAATAATCACCATTCCAATTTTTTTGAATAGAAAAAGATTCTCCGGAAATATTATATTGCAAAAATATTTTTTGGACAGATTCATTTTTTGAAAAAGCCATAATATCTTTTTGGGTGGAGGCCTCTTTAAATATATCGATCATCTTTACTTTTCCGTTATCATCGAGATTTTTTAATTTATCTATAAGAATCGGAGCTAAAAATGTAAGAACCTTTTTGGGGTTTTGTCCCGGTTTATGGTCGCGCCCGGTCTCTACTTCATACTGAATTTCCTTTAAGAAATTTGAATGATCTATTGTTAGGCTATACTCTGGTATCTCAATTGGCCCGGTTATTTCGAGGAATGATTCTAATAGATTTGTATTTATAGCTATTACATTTTCAAATTTAACTCCTGATTCGCTAAAAAGTTTTGAATTTTCCAAAAAATATGAAACTTTTTCGGCTGAAGTTGGGAAATCGAAAAACCAATTGGCATCCCTGGCGCCCCACGTAGGGGTAATGGCACTTAGTTCCCTTGGGGGAGCAACTTTTACATTTAATTGGCGGTCGGCATTGTAAATATCTACTATCTTTATTTCCTTAATACTCCCCTTATCTAGTGTAATGTAGCCGAAACTTCCAATAAATCCGCCGGCCGGCCTTATCTCTGTGGGATTTTGGAATAATAAAAGAATTTTTGTTTCTTCGGGTGATTTTAAAATAGAATCAAAAGCAGTAAGCACTTCTTCAGCTTTATAAATATTTAAATTAATTGCTAAATAATTCTTATCATAAGCTTCATATATAGCCGATAATTTTGGATTTAAATCTTTTATTTGCCTGGCTTGATTTTTAAATTCCGTATTTAGTTTTTCTAACGCTAAAAGATTTGCTTGTAAATTATTAATTAAAGTTTTTAATTCTTCGCCCCTTTGATTAAAAACCAGTTGCAGGGCATTGTTTTTTAGATAGTCTATATCTTTTGCTATTTGTGCGGATCGGTCGCTGATATCGCTAATGCTTTTAAAGGCGCCGGGAACTTCTTTTAACGAACTATTAAAAAGGCCCATTATTTTTAGGAATTCGGTAATGCCGTAATTATCAGCTTTTTTTCCAATATTTTGAATTTCATTATTTATGGCATCTAAAGAATTTTTTATTTCTGACGTTTCCACGTTTAAAACCGACTTTTTTAGGAGTTGGGTCTGAATCTTTATATAACTGAACGAATCAGCAAAAGAATTTTTTACAGTAATTGTATAAACTCCCCCAAAAATCAATACAGCTAAAATTCCTCCCCAGGCCAGATACCATATCGTTTTTTTATTTCTTGTTCCATTTAATGCCCCGTAGGGAAGCAATCCGTCAGTCGATAAATTATTTAACGAGGTGAGTTTTATTTCCTCCTTTGTAAATAAAAGAGGCCCATTTAAAGTCGTGGTTTTTTTTCCCGGTTTTTTATGGCCATGTTTTATATCGTGTAGTCGTGGAGAGATGTTTTTTTTGGGAACAAGGGTCATATAGTTACTATTTTATCATTTTTCTTGTCTTAAAATAAGCCCTTGCTCCATACCTTAACTCAGCGCAATTATTTGACCAAAATTATCTTTTAAAGTATTATACTAACTACAATATAAATTGTTAATTAAATCTACGTATGCCAATAAACAAAGAAATTTTCAACAAAATCAAAGCGGGTGCCAATGTTAAGGTTTTCGAAAAAGTTAAAGAAGGGGATAAAGAACGCATTGCTCAATTTTCCGGCATGGTTATTGCCAGAAAGCATGGTTCTGAAATAGGATCTTCTTTTACTGTAAGAACCACTTTAGCCGGAGTTGGAGTTGAAAGAGTTTTCCCTCTTCATTCCACTAAAATTCAGAAACTTGAAATTATAAGTTCTCCAAAAAAAGTTTCCAGATCCAAACTTTATTACATCAGAGATCTTTCCAGAAAGCAGACTCGTCAGAAAGTAGGTTCCACTGATTAAGTATTTAAGAATCCCGGTTTTTGCCGGGATTTTTATTTTTAAATCTAATGACAAATTTAAATTCTTAGCTATAATATATCTATTGGTCGCAAGTTGTTAGTTGTGGGTCAAAATATGCGCGGGTGGCGAAACCCCAAGCACTACAGCGAAGCTGAGTGCGGGGCAGGCTGGCAGTCGTCTGCCAGAGAATCTAGTTGTTGGTTGGTGTTTTGTGGAGTAGTTTAGTTTAAAATATAGAGATATGCGCGGGTGGCGAAACTGGCAGACGCACTACCTTGAGGTGGTAGCGCCGTAAGGCATGCAGGTTCAAATCCTGTCCCGCGCACACATATCATGGATAATCTTTTCATAGCTATTGCGGGAAATATTAGCGCGGGTAAATCGACGCTTACAAAAATTCTGGCTGAGAAATTTCAGGCTAAGCCGATTTTTGAACCGGTTTCAGAAAATCCTTATTTGGCAGATTTTTATAAAGATATGAAGCGTTGGGCTTTTCACTCCCAAATGTTTTTTCTGGGTCAGCGCCTTAAGGATCAATTTTTACTTTCCAAAGAAAATGGAACTTTTATTCAAGATAGAACTATTTATGAAGATGCCGAGATTTTTGCCAAGAATCTTTTTGAAAGGGGATTTATTGAAAAAAGGGACTGGGATGTTTATCAGGGATTCTATCAAACAATTTCTGATTTATTGCCGTCTCCGGATCTAATAATATATTTAAAAAATTCTGTGCCAACTATTAAGAAGAGGATTAAAATGCGTGGCAGGGAATTTGAGCAAAAAATTGATGAAAAGTATCTTTTAGACCTTAATCGTTTATATGATGATTGGGCGATTAATTTTAAGAAGTCGCCAATATTAATCATTCCGCTAGATGACCTAAATTATTTAGAGGATCCTAAAAAGTTGAATTATGTTATTGATTTGATATCGCAAAAACTTGGCGGACGCCCGGTGTCACTTAAATTATAATTTATGCTTGAATACGTTACCGAGGCAATAGTTTTAGATAAAATTGATTTAGGTGAATTAGATTCAAAGGTTTATTTGTTTACTAAAGAGTTCGGCAAAGTAACTGCCAAAATAAAAAGCGGCAGAAAGATAATTTCTAAATTAGCTAGTCATACGGAGCCGTTAAATTTAGTGACGGTCAGAATTGTCGATAAAAATAGTCCGCAGCTTATTGATGCATTAACCTCTAAAAGGGGTGTTCCGGGAAAAACATTTTTTAAAATAGTTTCTTTGATTAAGAATATTGCTCCGGAAAGCCAGCCAGATATAAATTTATGGGAACTGCTTCTTTCTTTAATTGGCAGGAGGGCAGAGTCGGAAGATTTTATTAATACCTTGAAGTTTTTGGGTTTTGACCCCAGACACGCTAAATGTAATAATTGTTTGAAGGGTTCCCCTGATTTTTTTTCAGTTCAAGATTTAATTTTTTATTGTAGGGATTGTTATTCATCCCGTTAGAGGCATCTATGCATTACGTATACGTTATACAAAGTAAAAAAGATAAAAAGTGGTATACAGGTTATACTTATGATCTACGGAAGCGCTTTAAAGAACACAATGAAAGCAAGGTTTGTTCAACGAAGGGTAGGGGGCCATTTGAATTAATTTATTACGAAGCTTGTTTAAATTAACAAGATGCAACGTCGAGAGAAAAATATTTAAAAACAGGTATGGGCAAGCATTATCTTAAAAATAGATTAAAGCGCTTCCCGCCTCTAACGGGATGAATAATATTTTTAAATTAACAATAATTGCCCTGGTTGCGATCATTGGATTGAGCGTCTTTTATATAATAAATGACAATAACCAAGGTCTGGACGTTAGTCTCAGTGGTTCAGATGAGGTTATGGCCGGCGTGCCATTTGATCTTAAGGTTGAATTTAGTAATCAGATAGACTCCGTATTAAAGAATGTTTCTCTTATCGTCACTCTCTCGGAGGGGGCGGTTTTTGTCGGCAGTGGCGAAGAAAAATTAGTAGATAATAAGAATTTGGGTGATATAGGTCAGGGTAGTCTTATTTCTGAAACATACAAAATTATTTTCTTAAAAGGAATTGGTGCTAAAAGCAAAATAAAGGCCCTGGTTTCATATTCTTCCGGGTCTTCTAAATACGAAAAAGAAGTAGAAAAAGAAGTTAAGATCTTAGATAGCGGAGTGAGCGTGAAGATTAAAGTTCCCGAGAAAGTTTTCGGCGGAGAAGAGTTTGATGTTAATGTTGACTATAAAAATATTTCTGAATCTGATTTTTCCGGATTAGGCCTAACTATAGAATATCCGGCCAATTTTACTTTTATTAGCTCTGATTCAAAGGCTGATTCCGGAAATAATATTTGGGACTTGGGTGATTTAAGAAAGGGATCGGAAGGCAGTTTTACTATAAAGGGCAGTGTGGCTGGCCCGGATAATTCATCTGTTGTCTTCAAATCAAATCTTACGTTCGATTTGAATAATCAAAAATACCATATAGATTTAAATGAGGCCGGTTCTACAATTTCTCCTTCCCCGCTATCTTTAGCAATTCTTTTAAATGATAAGCAAGATTATGTCGCAGAGTTAAATGATGAATTGAAATATAATATTGGATATATAAACAATACAGATGTTCCATTGAGTCAGGGGGTAGTAAGGGTTCAGATCAAAGGCGAGCTTTTTGATTTGGATTCACTGGATACAAGAGCTATTTTTAGAGGTTCTGATAATACCTTAATTTGGAATTCCAGTAATACCTCGGAATTAAATTATATTGCCCCGAGAAGCGCCGGTTTTGTTTCTTTTACTATTAAAACCAAAACCAATTATCCGGTTAGAAGATTGGGAGATAAAGATTTTGTTTTAAGTGTTAAGGCTGAAATAGAATCGCCAACTGTTCCAGAGTTCTTGAATGCAAATAAGACATACAATATATCCAGAATGGAAACTAAGGTGGCTGGGGATTTAATTTTAACTAATAAGGCTCTTTTTAGGGATGCATTGGCCGGCATTTTAAATAAAGGAACATTGCCATTAAAAGTTGGTCAGCCAATTAATTTTACAATTCATTGGATACTTAAGAGTTTTGCCACTGATTTTACAGGCATTGAAGTTCGCGCGCCATTAAAAGAGGGGGTTAGGTTTACCGGAGTTGCCAAGAGCAATTTTGGAAATGCTCCGATTTTGGATGGAAGCACAAATGAAATGGTTTGGACCATGGATAAGATACCGGCGAATAAGGGATTTGTAGATGACCCGATTGAAGTTATTTTTCAAATTGAAGCTACGCCCTCTAGTTCACAAATTGCTAGCTATATGCCTCTTTTAGGTGAAACTACTATAAAAGCGACGGATACATTTTCTTCCGGTCAAAAAGAGATCAGACTTGCTCAAATAACAACAGCTTTGCCGGATGATATTACGGTGGGACAGCAGGGAGGGGTGGTGCAACCGTAGGATAGTAATTAGTTATTAGCGACTAGGAGTTAATAAAAAGATATAGTTGACGTGATATGTAATTTAGTATGTAATTATATTAATGAGTTAATTATAAATAATATGAAAAAATCACTAGAAGGATCAAGTAAAAATTATAATTCCGAGACAGTGGCGTGGCTTGAAAAGAACAGGGATCTGTCTGATAAAGAATTACTAAAAAGGGGTGCTGAATATAAAATAAATAAAAAAGGTGATATTTTTTTAGATTTAACCCCGGAACAAATGGAAGAAATTAGATGTATGGAAGATAGAGATGGTGCCTTAGAATTGGTTAAGACAAACGGCTATTATTTAAAACTTCTTTCTCCCGAACTTCAAGAGGATGAAGAAATTGTTTTAGAGGCGGTCAAAAAACATGGCGGAGCTTTAAAATATGCCCCCAACCACTTAAGAAATAAAAGAGATGTTGTTTTGGCAGCAATCAAACAAAATGGATCTGCTTTAGAATATGCTTCTCCCGAACTTAGATTTGACGAGGAATTAATAAAAATCGCCAACTTTTAATAAAAATAAAATAACGATCCGGCAAAACCTTCTTATTTGGGTGGTTTTTTGTTATTTTTTTTGTTATTCTTTTTACAATGGAAAAAGTGGATCAAAGCAATTTAATAGAAAAAATAATATCTCTTTGTAAGAGGAGGGGATTTGTTTTTCCATCATCAGAAATTTATGGCGGTTTTGCGGCTATTTATGACTATGGTCATTATGGAACGCTTTTGAAAAATAATATTCGCGATGCATGGTGGAAGCATATGGTGCAATTTAGGGACGATGTTGTTGGGTTAGATAGCGCTGTTTTTATGCATCCAACTACATGGAAGGCTTCGGGCCACTTGGATAGTTTCGATGATCCGCAAATTGATTGTCGTAAATGCAAAGCGCGCATGCGTGCCGATCAGATGCTTGAGACTTTTGGCGTAAATGCCGACAAGGCTTCACTGGATTTTATAAATGACGAACTTCTTAAATTAAAAGAAACCGGAGTTTTAAAGTGCCAAAGTTGTGGGTCAAAAGATATTACTTCTGCAAAAAGATTTTCTTTAATGGTTAAATCTAATCTTGGTTCGCCCACAGAAGCACTTAGTGAAGACAATGTTGTTTATTTGCGCCCGGAGACTTGCGGGGGAATATATTTGGAATATAAAAATACCGTTGATTCTACACGCGTTAAATTACCATTTGGAATAGCTCAGATAGGAAAGGCATTTAGAAACGAAATAATTGCCCGTCAATTTGTTTTTAGAACGAGAGAATTCGAGCAGATGGAAATGCAATATTTTTTACATCCAAGCAATACGAAAGATAAATACGAAATGTGGAAAGATTTGCGTTGGAAATGGTATTTGGAATTTGGTTTTAGTGAAGAGGATATAAAATGGTATAAACACGAAAAATTGGCCCATTACGCCTCGGAAGCCTATGATATCGAGTATAACTTCAAGGCATTGGGCGGGTTCAAAGAGATCGAGGGTATTCATGCTCGCGGTAATTGGGATTTGTCCCAACATTCTAAATTTTCCGGTGTTGATTTAAGTTATTTAGATGAGAAAAACGGAGGGAGATTTATTCCGCATATCGTAGAAACTTCAGCTGGATTAAATAGAATATTTTTAGCGGTTATTGATAAGGCTTATAACGAGGAGGAAATTGATGGAGAAATAAGAACCGTGCTTAAATTTGATAAACGTCTAGCCCCAATTAAAGCGGCAATCTTTCCGTTGCTTAAAAATAAGCCAGTATTGGTAGAAAAAGCCAGGGAAATATACGATGGGTTAAAAAAGGAGTTTATGTGCGAGTTTGATGATAATGGAAACATTGGAAAGCGTTATCGTCGTCAGGATGAGATTGGTACGCCTTTTTGTATAACTATTGATTTTGATTCGCTGGAAGACGGCGCAGTAACTGTTCGTGATAGAGACACGATGAAACAAGAGCGGGTACCAGTTTCCGAGTTAAAAGATTATTTAACTCAGAAACTGAATTTCTAATTTCTAATTTCTAAATAATGATCCAAGCCCAAAAACCCAATAAATTCAAAAGATATATTTATAATTTAGTTATTTGTAATTTTGGATTTATTTAGGTCAATTAGAGCAATTAGGTTAATTAGAAATTTAAAAGTAATTTACTTATGTTCAAGAAATCTATTCTCAAAAACGGTTTAAGGATTGTTTTAGTCCCAATGAAAAACAGTATGGCCACTACTTTTTTAGTTTTGGTGGAGGCGGGTTCTAAATATGAAAATAAAGATATAAATGGTATTTCTCATTTTTTGGAACACATGTGTTTTAAGGGAACCAAAAAAAGACCGAGTGCTTTAATTATTTCTTCGGAGATGGAATCTTTGGGCGCAGTTTATAATGCTTTTACCGGACAAGAGGTGACTGGCTATTATGCCAAGGTGAGCCCCGATAAAATTGATAATGCCCTAGATATAATTTCGGATATGTATATGAATCCGCTTCTTGAAGAAAAAGAAATTCAAAAAGAAAAAGGAGTGATCATTGAAGAAATAAATATGTATGAGGATCTACCGATGCGCAAAGTTCATGAGAATTTTATGCGCTTGGTATATGGCGATCAGCCGGCTGGTTGGGCAATTGCCGGTAAAAAGGAAGTCGTTTTAGCGGTAAATAGAGAGAAGATGGCTAACTATCGAAAGAATCACTATGTCCCCGAAACTACCACCATTGTTGTGGCCGGAGCTTTTCCGGAAAAGGTAATGCTGAAGAAGCTGGATAAAATTTTTGGCAGTCTTTCGAGATCAAATAAAATTGGAAAAGAAAAAGTGATTGAATCGCAGTTCAAGCCCAGAGCAACTTTAGAAACAAAGCAATCAGATCAAACTCATTTAGTTTTAGGATTTAGGGCTTTTGGAATGTTTGATGAAAGAAAATACATACTAAGTGTTTTGTGTGATATTCTGGGCGGGGGAATGAGTTCCAGGCTTTTCCAGAAAGTAAGAGAGGGGCTGGGTGCTGCGTATTACATAAATTGCGGAAGCCAATTATTTACAGACCACGGAATTATGGCTATTTCTGCCGGGGTGGATAATAAAAAAATAAACATAGTTATAAAAGCTATTTTAGATGAGTTGAATAAAATCAAAAATACTTTGGTATCTAAAAAAGAGCTAGATAAGTCAAAAAATCATATTAGTGGAAGTATGATGATCGGGCTTGAAACTTCGGACTCCCTTGCCGAATTTTATGGCGAGCAGGAATTATTTAAAGAAAAAATTCATAATCCTGAGCAAATTGTAAAAAAGATAAAAGCCGTAAAAGCGAGCGATATTAAAGCCTTAGCTAAGGAAATTATTCAAAACAATAAACTTAATTTAGCTATTATTGGTCCATTTCAAAATGTTTCAGAATTTGAGAGGGATCTATTATTGAAATAGACTCCTGACTATAGTAATCTTAGGTGGATAAATGAAACTCTTTTACTATTTCAAACGTTTTAAATAGTAAGAGAAATTACATGAATTTAGAAAACAACGGAAAAATTCAATTAGAGATAAGCTGGTCAAGTATTTGGCGTGTAGTTTTTATTGTATTAATTGCCTACATGGTTTATTTGGCTAAGGATATCGCCTTGGCGGTTCTTTTGGCTATCGTAATTTCTTCAGCTTTTGACCCGATAATATCCTGGTTCGAAAAAAAGAAAATTCCCAGAGTATTAAGCACTCTGGCAATTTTTATATTTCTAATATTATTAATAGCTGTTTTGCTTTATATTGTCTTACCGGTAGCGCTCACAGAAATAAATGTTTTTATTGAAAGTATGGTGGGTGCGGATATTCCTATTTTGGGCTTGGAAAAATTGGCAGAAATTTCCAGTGCTTTTAGTGAGAGTATTGGTAGGTTGGCTAGCGTCCTGTTTAGCGGGGGAACGTCCTTATTTGATACATTATCTAAATTTCTTGGTGGAATCTCATTGTTCATAATGACATTTGTACTGTCTTTTTATTTGGCGGTTGATAGGGATGGCGTAGAAAAACTTTTACGAGCAGTTTTACCACCAAGTTTTGAGGATCAAATTTTAAGCATTTATTTTAGAACTCGATATAAGATTGGTAAGTGGCTTGAGGGTCAAATTCTTTTGAGTTTAAGTATAGGAATTACCGTATTCATCGGACTATCGCTTTTAGGAGTTAAGTATAGTTTGGTTTTGGCTATCCTAGCGTCTGTTTTGGAACTCGTTCCATTTGTGGGTCCAATTATCAGTGGCGCCATCGCAGTGCTTTTTGCCCTGTCTCAATCACAGGCAATCGCAATATATGTGCTTATTTTCTTTGTGGTAGTTCAAAAATTGGAAGGAGCCATTCTTACACCTACATTTATGAGATTGACCACCAGTTTAAATCCAGCAGTTATTTTAATAGCCATTCTTTTGGGCGGTAAGTTAGCCGGAGTAGTTGGTTTTATCTTGGCTGTACCGGGAGCGGTACTTGTACAAGAAGTTATCAATCATTGGTCAGAAACAAAAATGAAAAATAGGATGCATGTTGAGAATCCTTCAGAAATTCATTCCTAATGTTTAAAAATCTTTGGGGACCTAAAAAGTTCTATATTACAACTTCTATAGCCTATGTTAATTCTGAGCCTCATATTGGTTTTGCTTTAGAGTCTGTGCAGGCTGATGTGCTAGCTAGATTCTATCGTCAATTGGGATACGATGTTTTTTTTCAAACAGGTACAGATGAGCATGGTTCAAAGATTCAGAGAACCGCCGAAGTCAATCATGTAGACACTCAGGAATTTGTAGATGGATTGTCTGAAAAATATAAAGGACTTAAAGAAATTCTTGGCTTGTCTTGGAATAGTTTTATTCGTACAACTGATCAAAAAAAACATTGGCCTGTTGTTTGGGAGATTTGGGATAAACTTCTTGCGTCGGACGATTTATATAAAAAAAAATATGACGGCTATTATTGTGTGGGCTGTGAATCTTTTAAAACAGGTAAAGATATTATTGATGGAAAATGCGTAATTCATAAAAAAGAATTGGAATTTATTGAGGAGGAAAATTGGTTTTTTAAACTTTCAAAATATAATAAAGAAATTGAATCCTTAATTAAAAAAGATAAATTAAAAGTTATTCCGGAGGGCAGGAAGAACGAGATTTTGTCCTTAATAAATGAAGGCCTAGAAGATGTTAGCTTTTCTCGCTCTAAAAGATCTTTGCAGTGGGGAATACCGGTTTTAAATGATGATACTCAGGTGATGTATGTTTGGGCAGATGCTTTGACTAATTATATTAGTGGTTATGGCGGAATAAAGGATTGGGAAAAACATCCGGCCGATGTCCATATGCTTGGCAAGGATATTTCTCGTTTTCACGCCGCTCTTTGGCCCGGCATGCTTCTTTCCTGTGGGTTGCCTTTGCCTAAAAATATATTTATCCATGGTTTTATTACGGCTAATGGAGAAAAGATGTCTAAATCTATGGGCAATGTGATTGACCCATACGAATTAGTTGAAAAATATAAGACAGACCCAGTGAGATATTACTTATTAAGAGAGATACCTTCTTCCGGTGATGGAGATTTTTCGTATGAAAAATTTGAAGAAAGATACAATGGCGACTTAGCTAATGGGCTCGGTAATTTTAGCGCCAGAGTTTCTACCTTAGCTTCTAATGAATCGGAAATTAAGGGAAAAATATCAAAAGAAGTAGAAGAAAAAATAAACGAAATTAAAAAAATAGTTGAACAAAAAATAAAAGAATTTAAATTTAACGAAGCCCTGGCTGGTGTTTGGGATTTAATTCAATTTGGAGATAGATATGTAAATGAAAATAAACCCTGGGACAAGACCCTGGATGTAAAAACAAAAAACAATATAATATTCAATTTAGTTTCAATTTTGAAGGAAACCGGTAATTTATTAGTTCCATTCCTACCAAAAACCTCCGAGATTATTTTAGAATCCATTAAAGGGACGGGAGACATCTTTGAAGTTAAAAAGATTCAAAATCTATTTCCTAGAATAGAAAAAAAATAAATTCCTTTCTGTTATCCCACATTGAGTGTGGGATCCAGTCCGTTTTATGGATTCTGGGTCAAGTCCGGAATGACAAAATATAAATATGTTGAATCAATTTATTGATGTTCATGGTCATATTCAGTTTCCTATTTTTGATACAGATAGAGCAGAAATTATTAAAAGAGCGGAATTAAGTGGTGTAAAAATGATTGCCGTGGGAACCCAGGCTGCGACCTCAAAACGGGCTATAGAGATAGCCAAAGAATTTCCGAATAATGTTTGGGCAACCGTTGGTTTTCATCCTAATCACGCCATTGATCCTAAGGTGGCTGATGGTGGAGTAGGTTGGCATCACGATAGTAATGAACAGGTAAATACAGAGCCGGAAAATTTTGATATTAAAATTTTAAGAGATTTGGCTAGGGATGTAAAAGTAGTGGCTATAAGTGAATGTGGATTCGATCTATTCCGCGATGAAACATCATTAAAAATTCAAGAGTATGTATTTAGTGAACAGGCGAGTCTGGCAAGGGAACTGAACAAGCCCTTAATGATGCATTGTCGCCCCAGTAAGGGGACAGATAATGCTTATGAATATGCCTTAGAAGTTTTAAAAGATAAGAGCTTTAATTCTTTGCCCAAGATTATGCATTTTTATGCCGGATCATTAGAAATGGCAAAAAAATTAGCTGGCTTGGGATTTTATTTTACCTTTGGCGGAGTTATTACATTCTTGCCCGGCCGAAGCGATCAGGCGAAGGCGGGTGCCCGTGGTTATGATGAAATATTAAGATATTTACCACTGGATGGGATCCTTGTAGAGACCGACTGTCCATATGTAGCCCCGCAAAGCCATAGAGGCAAAAGAAATGAACCGGCATATGTAGTAGAAACAGTTCAAAAATTAGCAGAGACAAAAGGATTAGATTTTAGCGATACAGCCAATAAAATATATCAAAACTCTATTAAGGTTTTTAATTTGATTTAGCCTATCATAATATTGACGAATGCTTGGCGAATTTGGTACATTTACAATATGAAGAAAATTATTCAGGTTCATATATCTAAAGGGGATAAGTATTTTGTGGCAGAATGTGTTGATTTGCCGGTTGTGACTCAGGGCAAAACCCTTGATGAGCTGGCAAAAAATCTAAAAGAAGCTATTAGTCTTCAGCTGGAAGGAGAGGATCTGGCTGATTTTGATTTGGTATCCAAGCCATCGGTTTTGGCTAGTTTTGAATTGGAGCCAATTATTTATGCCAAAACTTAAAAATCTTGCCGGTAAGGAAGTTATAAAAATATTTTTATTGTTCGGTTTCAAGGTGGCTTCCCAAAAAGGAAGCCATGTTAAATTATCTAGAATTTTATTGGATAAATCTAAACAAACCTTGACCATACCAAATCACTCAGAATTAGACATGGGAACGCTCCGCGCGATCTATCGGCAGGCAATTCGTTATATCCCTGATACTCATTTAAGGGTTCATTTTTATTCTGAATAAAATGAGAACCGGTTTAGTAAGAAAAATTTTGGATTATTATTTTACAACCGAAGCTTTTCGATGTGAAACTGAGAGGGCTTTTAAAGAATTTTTTGATCTCAAGGATATTTCTTTGCTTGCCAAAATAAAAATGACTGATGCAAAAAGCAATCATTTTAATGAATGGTTTTTGTATGACTTCAGATTGCGAAATAATAAATCGTCTCTAGAAAATTTTTGTGAGACTGATCCTGAAAATTGGGACGATGAAGATATAAAAGCAGCAAAAGATCTATTGATAAACGAGTATGGGGCATATGAGGTTTTGGAAATAGAGCCAGGGACAGGATTAAAAATTCAAAATTTACAGAGTAAAAATATCTATGACGTCAAAGAACATAAAGCCACTTTTCAGTTAGTGGGGGGCTTCGTACTCTTTGGCCGAGTAGGCAGAGTTGATGATCATTGGGAATTGATAGGTTGTGATTCCTTGATGATAGCCACCTCGTTCACGTCCAGCGCTAAAAAGCTTTTATTTGGCAAGATGGATAGAGTTACGCCAAAAACCGCAATTGAAATTATAGATAGAAAATAATAATTAGTCTCATGTGTGAGATCAAGGAAATGCAGTCTAAATTGTTCTTGGTCTTCCTAAGGAGACCAGGGATATTAATAACTAACTAAGGCTGTTTATAAACCCCTTGTTTTTTTGCAGGGGGGGGGGGGGGGGGGGTAAACTCATTATTAATAGATTAAAAATTTCAGCCCCAGCCAGAGGCTGGTCAGCCTCAGGCGGAAAAAATTAATAGAAATATACTATGTATAAATTAAATAAGATCCGTGGTTTCGTCGCTATGCCTATAATTATCGGTAGCGCCGTATTGGCCGTTGGCGTTTTGGGTGGATTAGCTTATGAATATAAAAATAATCAATTCATTCCATCTGTTGTTAATAAAAATAATTTATTGGCGCAGGTTAGCGGTGTGACTGCTCCAACTATTACAGTCGTTTCTCCTAAAAATCCAAGTGGAAATTATGATTTTACTATTCCTATTGGAGGCACTATAACCTTAGCGCCGAGCTGGAGTTGGACAAATTTACAGGCAGGGGATTTATTGATTGTTAATATAAGTAAATATATAAAATACTCTGAATCCAAAACCGCAGGTAGTATCGCTCGCGTATATAGTGGCACAGTTGAAAAGGATGGCACTATTGGGGGCGGCGCCTGTTGTATAACCTGTCGTCATCAGCAATAAATCCAGCTATTTTTTTGCCAACTTATTATGTAGTTGAAGCGTTAGTTTATAGAAATGCAACTGTAATTGCGAGCGATATTAGCGATGATTATCCATTTACAATTACTGTGCCGACTCAATCCTCATCTGTTCTTAAAGTCCTTTCTCCAAATGGAGGAGAAAGTCTTGTGAGCGGAACTACTCAGCGAATTACATGGTCTTCTGATTTAGATTCAGATTCGCTTCTGGATATCTATCTAATGAATAATGCAGACAACGCGATACTTATTAAAAGCGGTATTGCTCCAAAACCTGAATTTTTTGATTGGAACATTCTTGATAAATTTCTTTCCTATAGTTATCCTTTTTATAAAATTGTGATTGTACAAAGAGATCGGCATATTAAAGATTATAGCGATAACTATTTTACGATTTCTGTGCCATCCTCAAATTGTACAATTGATGTTCCACCAGCTCCTGGTTATGTAACGGATTGCATAAATAATGGTGGAACAATGTCGAACTCGACAACGGATGAAAATGGTTGTGTGCTGCCTTCAACATGTATACCAAAACCAAAAAGCGTGTTTTGTGATACCGTCTCCAAATCTATCGTAGATTCTGTGGGTGGTTGCAATTCAATTGATCAAACTAAGTATTCTAATATTTATCAAGCTTGCTGCACAAAGATAACTAAAGAAAAATTACTTTCTATGCTTGATAGTTATTTAGATGATGGAGTCATAGGCGATACAGAAAAAACAGCTTTGCTTACAGCTCTTGATTCTTATCTGGGACAATAATTAATAAAATAATAAATACAATTGTGTCATTCCCGCGAAAGCGGGAATCCAGGTCGGGGGACTGGATTCCCTGTCTGCCGGCAGGCAGGCAAATCGAGTTTGGAATGACAGAAAATTAAAAAAATGGAAAAAATGATTATCTTTAGTTTATTTCTAGCTTTTATCTTTTCCGCCAGCCTTTCTCTGGCTCAATCTTATTCCGCTAGTTGTCCTACAGAGGCACAAGCTATTTTAAGTGCCACTGGAGGCTGTTCCGCTATAGACAGCACTGTTTATGTAAATATTTATACTAATTGTTGTGTAAAAGTTGTTTCTAGTACAACAATGATCATATATGTGCTTGTAGCTGTAGTGGTTTTAGCGTTAGCGATTTGGCAGATATTAAAAAAAGGAAGAGGGCGGCTTCAACCCCTTAATTTAGAGCGAATTTAATTCAAAAAGACTCCAATTCTAAAATTAGAGTCTTTTTGTTTTGGGATATAGATATTTTTAATAATTAAGATCTGTGTAAATACTCTGTCTAGGTTCAGATAGATATCCGCCACCCTTAGGCTTGTAAAGTAATAATATCTTTTGTTGGCAATCGACTAGTTTGCCACTTCTCTAAATACTCATTCGGAGTCATATAATTCAGGGCTTGATGGGGTCTAATATTGTTCCATGTGTATTCCCACTCAGCTAGTTTCTTTCTCATAA
>Ga0209514_10000824_pt1 | contig 59271 bp, 58 predicted proteins | sample Subgrocontami58m_FD_187452 | JGI IMG/M metagenome (GOLD analysis project Ga0209514, IMG submission 187452) | Subsurface groundwater microbial communities from S. Glens Falls, New York, USA - GMW37 contaminated, 5.8 m (SPAdes) (version 3) | ecosystem: Environmental > Aquatic > Deep subsurface >... | reverse complement strand
ACTCTCGTGCGTCGTTTCCAAGAACGAGAAAGGTCGTAATGGCCAAAGAGTCAGAGCCGATTCTTGCTGCCGGTGCCCTCCTCTGGCGTCATGCAGAAGACGATGCGATTGAAATCGGGTTGGTTCATCGCCCACGCTATGACGATTGGACGCTTCCAAAGGGCAAGCTGGAGGAAGGCGAACACTTGTTGACCTGTGCCGTCCGTGAAATACGAGAAGAGACCGGTGCCATCGCTCACTTTGGTCCACTTTTGGGAGAAATCACCTACGACGTAGAGGGCGAACGAAAAACCGTTACCTACTGGGCAGCTCGGGCCGTCGAGTTCCATCAACCGACCGCACTAGCTGAGGAAATCGGCCAGGTGCAGTGGTTATCGCCGAGCCTGGCGAGAGCTGTGCTGACCTACGATCATGATCGAGGAATTCTCAATACTTTTCTTGAGATTGGAACGGGGACCATCCCCATTGTTCTTCTCCGCCACGCGAAAGCGGTTAAGCGCAGCGATTGGGATGGTGACGATGATGATGATCGTCCGTTAGATAGCAGAGGTGAAATTCAAGCACGTCGACTTGGCAGCATTCTCCGAGCATTTGGATCTCTTGAAATTCACGCATCGGATGCAACTCGCTGTCAGCAGACTTCTTCAGTGCTCGCTGAAGATTGGGGCGGATCCGTTATCACCGAACCAGCTTTGAGCGAATATGCATATAAGCGCGACCCAATCGCCGCCTTAGCCAGAATTAGAGAACTTCTTCAACTCGAGCGACCACTAGTCATCTGCTCCCATAGGCCTGTATTACCGCACCTAGCCGAGGCATTACTGGAAGAGACGCTCTTTGATACGCCCACGTCAGGACTCGAACCTGCAGCAGCCTGGGTAGTCCATGCCCGAGGTGGCATTGTTGTCGCAGTCGACTATCTCCCCGCACCTGCGTAACAATTAGACATGGCCATTGCTAGATACTCGATCACAGCGCTCGATTGCTCGGATCCCATTCTTCTGGCGAATTTCTATGGGCAAGTCACAGGTTGGCCCATAGATGAGAAACGGACTTGGCGCAACGAGACTGGAGTTGTTGGATGGGCGCAACTGCTAAGTAACGGTGGTGCGACGATTGGATTCCAGCGAGTTGATAACTACCTCGCACCGACTTGGCCAGAAGGGGAAATCCCTCAACAGGAGCACCTTGATTTCGAAGTCGAAGATTTGGAGATTGGCGAAGCGGAGGTTCTTGGGATCGGCGCCATCAAAGCTGATTTTCAACCGGGAGTGGATTTCCGAGTTTTTTTCGATCCCGCTGGCCACCCATTCTGTCTGGTTATCGGCTAGTCGACTCTTAATCAGCCAACCAAATCGGCACACATCGCACGGAACGCCCTCGTGTGGGCGTCAACATCCTCACGAGTCGTATCGGGACTCATTAGTGCCATGTTGTGAAATGGCGTCAACAAGAACCCGTCGTTGAGCATTCGCAGGTGTAGATACTGCTCTAGCGGAAAATCACCGGCATTCGCGGCCTGCGCACCGGTGCGAGGTGCGTGTGGAGTAAACGCATATTCCGCGCGTGCACCTAGTCGATTGCAGTGCCAACCAAGGGCAAACTCCTTGATGCTTGCATCTATGCCATCGGCCCAAGCAGTTGCCAATGGAATCATGCGTGCGAACGCTTCCGGGGTAAGTACCTCAGTAATTGTGGCCCTCATTGCGGCAAGTGAGAGCGCATTGCCGGCCAGCGTGCCACCGATTCCGCCGGTATCGATCTGATCGCGGCTTACTAACCTAGCGATGCGGGAAGCCACGTCATGGGTCATGCCAAATGCGCCACTTGGAATTCCGCCGCCAATCGCCTTTCCGATAGTTAGGAAATCTGGCGACAGCGAATACAGCGCCGTCATTCCGCCAGGACCGGCCGAAATCGTGTGGGTCTCGTCGATGATGAGCAGAGTTTCGTACTTCTTGCAGAGTGCTGCTAACCCATCAAGGAAACCTGGCTCGGGTAAGACGATTCCAACGTTAGTTAACGCGGGTTCAGTAAGAACACAAGCAACATCGCCTTGCTCGAGCGCCGCTTCGACGCCGACCAGGTCATTAAATTCGACGACGCGAGTCGTGAGATCCAGCGGAACAGGTGCCCCAAGGTTCCCCTCACGTGCGACGGTTCTGCCTTGTGCGTCAAGAGTTGCGAATGTTTCATCCACACTGCCGTGATAGCAACGGTCGAAGACAAGGATCTTCGAGCGTCCAGTAACCAATCGTGCATAGCGAATTGCATGACGATTCGCGTCTGTGGCGGTAAGTGTGAATTGCCATAGGGGTAACCCAAAGCGACGAGCCAACTCAGTTGCAACGATCACTGAATCCTCGGTGGGGAGCATCAGACTGATCCCGTTACCGATCTGTTCTCTGACCGCTTTGGCCGTGGCTGCTGGCGAGTGCCCGGTCATCGCACCCGTATCACCTAGGCAGAAGTCAATGTAGACGCGGCCATCAACATCGGTGAAGCGGGCACCCTTCGCCTCTTTAATGAAGAGGGGAAACTCACCAGGCCACTTGCTCATCCAGGACATCGGGACACCGCCGGGCATGACTTTCTTTGCCTCATCAAATAATCGCGCACTCTCAGGGTGGGCTTCCCTAAAACGCGCAGTTTCGATCTTCGTGAGTTGCGCTAAGCGCGCTCGATCAATTTCGGCCATCCCCCACTTTATTCTCTTTTCGATTGGCTTTTTGCCGAGCGGTGGCGTCGCTCACGCCCAGCGGTGGCGTCGCTCATGCCGAGCGGTGGCGTCGCTCACGCCCAGCGGTGGCGTCGCTCACGCCCAGCGGTGGCGTCGCTCATGCCGAGCGGTGGCGTCGCTCATGCCGAGCGGTGGCGTCGCTCACTTCGAACTGTTTCTTAGAGTTCTGCCATTGCCGTTGAGAGCAAGCCCTCTTGCCTTGAACAGATATTCGACGTAGATCCTGACATCACTGAACTCGATAAATTCGCTTTTGTAGCGCCAAGTTCAATGTCTACCTCATCTTCGCTTCGGTGAGGCAGCTCTCTTGCAGTCGGATCGAAGCAATTTTCTTGCTACGAGGACGTTATAAGAATCCTCAGATAAGTCCCGATTATTAATCGATGCTGATTACCATGGTTTTTGCGCGTTATCGCGTTATGTCAGAGTGGCATGAGCGACGCCACCGCTCGGCATGAGCGACGCCACCGCTCGGCATGAGCGACGCCACCGCTCGGCATGAGCGACGCCACCGCTCGGCATGAGCGACGCCACCGCTGGGCATGAGCGACGCCACCGCTGGGCATGAGCGACTAGAGAGGACGGATCTCGCCAGAACCACGCGGAATCAAAGTTGTCGCTAGCACATGGTGCTGACTTGGCCCAGCGTCACCATCGAGCCGGCGAAAAAGCAGTTCGGCAGCAAGTGCTCCCATCGCGCTAACGTCCTGTGTCACCATCGTTACCGGTGGGTCTAACAAATCAGCCAACGGCAGATCATCGAAGCCCACGAGAGCAATCTCATGCTGCAAGCCACATTCACGAAGGGCTCGAATCGCACCAATAGTGACAAAGTTCTGGCTAGCGAAAATTGCAGTTGGTCGATCAGCACCACTTAGCATTTCCATAAGAGTTTGATAAGCGCTCTCCGACGAATGATGGCCTTGTCGGATAAGAGTTTGTTTAACTGGAATACGTTCAAACTCAAGTGCCTCTGTATAGCCAGCCAACCGTTCAGCACCGGTGTAGATCGTGGCGAAATCGCCGATGTAAGCGATGCGCCGATGTCCATACTGGATTAGGTGGGCAGTGGCCTGGCGCGAGCCTTCGCGGTTTGTAGCTACGACCGTATCGGCGTCGAATAGAGACGGTGGTCGATCGACAAAGACGATGGCCGTGCCGGCTCGGCGTTCAGTGAGCAGGTAACTCTGATCGGTTCCTGCGGGAACCACGATCAGACCATCCACTCGGCGGGCTGCAAAGGCACTCGCCAATTCGCGTTCGCGCGTGGGATCCTCATCAAGGCTGCCGGCAAAGACGATCACGTCACGTGGTCGGGCGACATCCTCGATGGCACGGTGCAAGGCCGAGGAGAACGGGTTGGAAACATCTTCGAGTAGCAGCCCAATCGTCTTGGTCTTTCCATCGTTCCGTCTAAGGCTGCTGGCCGAAAGATTTCGGTGATAGTCAAGGACTTTGGCGGCCTTGAGAACTCGCTCGACCAGAACTTCGGAGACGCCGCCTTCGTTGTTGATGACACGGGAAACGGTTTTTAGGCTCGCCCCGGAGAGTGCGGCCACCTCGCGCATGGTCGGTCTGAAATGACCCGAGACATCCTTGGTCGCTGAACCGTCTTCAGACAACGTAGTCATCACCCGACAACTCTAGCGAGAGAACCCCGCTGGCACACGCACTCAACCGGCTCTCACGCCACTGCTGTCAACCAGGTGAGGATCGAGGCTTTACCTTCGACCAGATCGGCAAGTTCTGCGTTGAATCTTTTACTGTGCGGCGAATCAAGATGTTCCTGGAAGGCAACGTCATCACGATAACTTTCAAAGACAATGTATCCGCGCTCGTTCGCCGAAAGCGTGTAAGGGTCGAAGGAGATGTTGCCGGGCTCGCGCCGAACATCGTCCGTGAATCCACTAACCAAAGCAGCAACCTGTGATTCATAACCCGATCTCGCAGTGAATTCAGCAAACAAGATTTTCAACTTCTGTACCTCTCATTTGTGGCAGTGGTTGATGCGAGTCAGGAGGGCTATCCGGTCTCGATGAGTCCGGTGATCGTGCCAAGCAAACTCTCGGCGTCGAACTCCGAGGTTGGTGCATCCTTGACCACCTTCCCTAACCGCAAGACCACAATTCTGTCGGTGACTTGAAGAACATGAGGAAGCGTGTGCGAAATAAATATGACCCCAAGTCCTCTCTCCTTAACGGCTCTGATCACTTCTAGAACTTCTCCAGCTTGACGAGCACCTAAGTGATTCGTTGGCTCGTCGAGGATTATGACCTTGCTCGCCCAGGCGACTGCTCGACCGATTGCAACTGCTTGGCGTTGTCCACCGGAGAGTTGCGAAATCGAACGGTTGGATGGCGGAACGGCGATTCCCACTCTTTCTAAATCTTTGTGTGCCTTTGCATCCATTGCTTTCTGCGCCAAGAACCCGAGTTTCCCGAGGAGTCCTGGAACAGTTTCTTCGCGACCGAGAAAGACGTTAGCCCCGACTGAAAGATGCGGAGCAAGCCCTGAATCTTGGTAGAGAGTCTCGATGCCGGCACCGATCGCATCATGAGGCGATCTCCAATGACGTTCCACGCCATCGAGAAAAATGCTGCCACTGCTGGGATGGTGCGCTCCAGAGAGAACCTTCACTAGCGTCGACTTACCAGCTCCGTTATCACCAACTAATCCGATGACTTCGCCGGCATGGACGGCCATGCTAGCTCTGTGTAGCGCGACAACTGAACCGTAGCTCTTGGAGATGTCCTTCACTTCATAGAGCGGTGGCGTGGAGACGTCTCTTACTTCATACAGTGGCGTGCGGGAGTTTGTCATGAGCCCTCTCCTCGCCAAGCGCGTAGACCTTGGACGAAAACCGCTCCTGCTATTAGAACCGCCACAACGACTTGTTTCCAGTTTGGCGCGACTCCGATGATGATCAGACCGCTGGTGACGGTTGTCAGAATCAGCGAGCCGAGCACCGTTCCGCTCATTCGACCAACCCCGCCCGAGAGACTTGCTCCACCGATTACTACTGCTGCAATCGCATCGAGTTCACCACCCGCACCAGATGTGGGTGCGCCTGAGCCAAGACGAAGATAGAGAAACATTCCACCAAGGCCGGCAAGAAATCCAGATAATGCATAGACCTTGGCTAGATGTCTACGCACATTGATTCCTGCCGTTCTTGCCGCGAAAGAGTTAGAGCCAATTGCAAAGGTGTACCGACCGAAGCGTGCTTTATGCATAAAGAGCCCAGCCAAAATTACGAGAACTACTACTACGAGTCCTGGGGAGGAGAAGGGACCGAACCACGGAACACTCAGACTGATCGCCTTGGCAGGTCCACCGGCGATTGGTCCTCCCCCAGTAAGCACAATGGACATTCCACCCGCGGCACCAAGAGTTGCCAACGTTGCGATGAAGGGAACCACCCGCGCTTTAGTAATTAAGAGTGCATTGACCAGACCAACGCCTGTGCCAACTCCTGCGGCGACCAATGTCCCTACAGCGAGGGTGATTGTCTGACCGCTGTGATGGGTAGTCATGCTTTGCATTACGTAGGCAGCAATAACGCCGGAGAATCCCACGTTCGAACCGACCGAAAGATCGATGCCACCGGAAATCACAACGTAGGTCTCGCCGATTGCCATGAGTACAACCGGACCCCAGTCGAGAAGTATGTTTCCGAAAACATCGACCGAGAAAAAGATTGGATTTCGAATTGTAAAAAAAGCCACCATGGCTATTAGTACAAGGAGGAGGATTAGCTGCTGATTCGCAAGCAGACCAAGCAGATGCTTGAGAGAGGCGCTTTGACCTTCCTCATTCACCGCTTTTTCACGTTCCGCGGTAGCGCTCACTTACTCTCCCTCTTCCCGGTAACGGGTTCATGCGGGTATGTGATGTTGGCCGACCGACAGTTTTATCAGTGATGCTACTGCCGGTCGGCCAACGAAGGAACTACTGGACGTACGTGTATTTCTGTAAGTCAGCAGCCGAAGTGCTCTTGTCCAAAACAACGTTAGGAATTGTTACCTTGGCTTCGATACCTGCGGTGCTTCCGTTGCTCGTCAAGTAGGCAACGAGATCGTCAATCGCCATCTTTGCCTCAGCTGCTGGATCCTGTGCAATGAGTGCAGTGAAGACTCCCTGACTGATCAAGTCGACGTTGGTCTTGTAAGCGTCATAGCCGATTAGTGCAACTTTACCGACGAGACCTTTAGCCTGTAGCGCAGAGGCAGCACCGGTTGCATTGGTGCCGTCGATCGCGAAGATTCCGTTCAGGTGCGGGTACTTGGTGAGCCAGTTGCTCACATTGGTGTTCGCCTTTGCGGGCTGTGATTGCGAGTAAGCCTGGTCGACGATGGTGATGCCTGGGTACTTGGCGGCGAGTTGAGCTTTGAACCCGTCAAGGCGTGCGACGTTCGTGGTGGCGGTAGCTGAAGTCAAACCGACGACGACCTGGTATTTCCCACCAGTTTTGTATCCGATTGCAGTCGCCATTGCATCGGCTGCCTTCGTTCCGCCATCAGCATTATCGCCGGTGATGAATGAGAGGACGTGGCTTAGATCGGTGACATGAGTGTCAACGTTAACGACCGGAATCTTTGCCGCGTTCGCCTTCGTGACTGAGGCCTGCAAAGCATCTGGATCGGTTGGAATCAACACTAAACCATCAGGCTTCTGCGCCAGTACTTGGTCCACGATGGGGATCTGGGTTGCCGGGGAATACTGGGAAGGATCGCCTTGCCAAATTAGGTTGACGTTCTTCGCGGCGGCTTCAGCATCGGCGCCAACTTTCATGGCCTTGAAGAATGGGTCTGCTTCGGCTCCCATCACGAAAGCGATGGTGAGTTTCTTGGCAGGGCCAGAACTGCTACTAGCGGCAGAAGAACTCGAAGAAGAACTGCTGCAGGCAGAAAGCAGAAGGAGGCCGACGGTACCGCAGGCAACCAGAACGACGCCACGGCGCGCTGCCTTAGACCTCGTCTTGCGCAAGTGAACCATGAGTTCATTCCTTTCGGTTTGGGGCCCTCAGGCTGAGCGCCCACCTTTGACAAGGTTGTCAAGACGTCATTACAGGGGAGTTTCGTAATGATGTCAAGGGTTCTGGATAACAGCTTTGTTGCAGTTCATAGTCCAACGGCTTTCAACCCCTCGAGGTGAGCGAAGCCACCGCTCGAGGTGAGCGAAGCCACCGCTCGAGGTGAGCGAAGCCACCCCTCGAGGTGAGCGAAGCCACCGCTCGGCATCAATGTCTGACTAGGCGCCCGCTAAATAGCAACAGCGCAACCACAAGGCCAACGACACCAGAGATGAGAAGGGGCACGGTGCCGGCCCCCGCGCCAAGATTCCACGCCAGACCAGCCCAGATACCCGCGACCAGGATTGCGCCGCCGGTTACCCCCTGAAAAAGGCCCTGAGCCCAACCTTGCGCTTCATCTGGCGCAAGCGTTGAGACCCAAGCTTTCCCTACAGCATCATTACAAGCTGCAAAACCTCCATAGAGGATCAGGAGTAGAACTGCGAATAGATGTGATTTGGTAAGTGCCAGACCCAAGTAGGCTGCACCAAAACAGAGCAAACCAATTGAGTAGACGGTATGCCTTGGGAAGTGATCGCTCAGCGCTCCGGCAGGAAATGCCAGAAGTGCGTAAGAAATATTGAAAAGAACGTAAGCGCCAACGACACCAGTCACTGAGAAACCGATCTCGCGCACTCGCAATAAAAGAAGCGCATCAGGAAAATTTGCCAGACCGAATATAGCCAACACCGTAATTAGTTGCTTTAGTCGCGTTGGTAGCGGAACTGGATCAGGAAAATCTTTCGACGGAGCGACTTCGGTTCGCGTGTCACGGGCGAAGAGAACAAAGAATACCGAGAGAACTGCTGGGATAACTGCGATCCAGAGAGCCTTGCGCACATCTCCGTGGTAGGCATGCAGTGCAAGTAAACCCAGTAGCGGACCAAGGACCGCGCCCAACGTATCTGCTGCTCGATGGAACCCGATTACCTTGCCACGATCCCTCCGATCGACATTCTCAACAAGCAAGGCGTCGCGCGGCGCGGAGCGGACTCCCTTACCCAATCGGTCAACGACTCGACCAAGAAGTACCACCGGCCACACCGTCGCGAGTACGATAATTATCTTTCCTAGAGCGGCTGCGCCATAACCGATGAAGATCAACGGACGTCGTTGAATCCGATCGGCAATCTTTCCCGAAGCCAGTTTGGTTAACGAGGCTGCACCTTCTGCAACACCCTCGATAGCACCAACAACGGCAACTGGCGCGCCAAGTACCGACGTGAGCAATATAGGCATGAGTGGATAGAGCAATTCACTTGCAGCATCTTGGGCAAATGAGACGAATGAGAGTGCCCAAAGATTTCGAGTACGCCAGTTACTCATCTAGTTCTGCCAAGCCAGGTGGGTTGCAGCCGACACGACTGCAAGTTATTGATGCAGCTTTTGCAGCACGTTTCAAGGTTTCTCTCAGAAGTCCGCCATGCAAATCTGCAACTTTGTATTTCGTTAAAGCCTCCACAATCACCGCGCCGACAGTATCGCCAGCACCAACTGAATCTACGACGATTGTCTGAATGGCAGGAACTTCAACAATCTCATTTGCAGTTACCCCAACAAGCCCATCCTCACCACGTGTCACGACCACCAATGGACGGGACGGAGAAAGCCACTCGCGGGCGCTAGCAATCAAGTCACGACCTGGAAAAAGAAAACGCAAATCGTCGTCACTGACTTTTACTACGTTTGCGATCTCTACCCACTGCTGCACTGCAATGCCATATGCTGTGCCGTCGGAAAGAACTGATGAGCGAACATTGGGATCGTAAACGACTGGTGCGTGCACTGCCACTCGCTTAGCCCAATCAAGCAAGTGGTTAGCGCCAGGTTGTATCAGTGTCGCTAGCGTCCCCACATGTAAGACACTTGGCGGCGCTAGCGCAGGATCAGGCAATAGTGATGAGTCAAAATCAAAGGTCGCCGTACCCTTAATGTGAAAGTGGTAGGCCGCTTTTCCCTGCTCGTCTAGGGAAACTATTGCAAGACAGGTCGGTAGATCACTCCAGATAGCCAAATCAAGCCCGATGCCACTTGTCGCAAATTGCTGTGAGATTTGCTGCCCAAAGCGATCATGCGATAGGCCTCCTACAAACTTCACTGGGATGTCGAGTTTGGCTAATGCAATCGCAGTATTTGCCGGACCGCCGCCAACAATCGCACGCAACGTATCCGGAGTCCCACCTGGTAGTAAATCAATAAGCGCTTCGCCACTCACCCAAACTAGTCGTGGCACGCGCTAACCCCTCTCGCCGGCAAAGAAATCGGAATTCCGTGAAGTCACGCGCTCATCTTGCCGTACCTGGTCAACTAACTAAAGGCAGGACCAATCGCCCAAGTCTGGTCACCATGGCGATCTACGACCCAGGCCGAATAATCGGTTAATTCCACAAACCAGTGCGCGCCGTTACGACCGGCCACGATTAGCGCGGTGGCAAGCGCATCGGCAACACCACCATCTGGTCCCACCACGGTTGCTGAACGGGCACCGATGGCGGGCAAATCAGTAGAAGGATCGACGATATGAGCTCCGCGTTCATAGGTGCCACTAGTTGCAATCGCACCATCGGCCAACGTGACGATCTGTGCAATCGCCTGATCGTCATCTGGGTGTCTAATCCCAATGCTCCAAGGCTCGCCAATCGCCAAGCCGCCAAGCAACGAAATGTCGCCACCAGCATTAATTTGTACGTGCTCGATGCCGGCCTTACACGCCATATCGAGAGCGCGATCAGCTGCCCATCCCTTCACGTATCCGCTCGGATCGAAACCACCACGGGCAGCCCAAGGATCAAAAGCGCCTTCGGTACATTCGCGCGCCTCTCGACAGAGTTGCCAGATTTCTTGAACAACTGGTGAAGCGTCGGAGATTGCCAATTCTCCGATGCGGAGCCTGCTTATTTCACTCTCTGGTTTGTAGGTTGAAAAAAGCCGATCAATTTCATAGAAATAGGAAACCATGTCGTCACGAACCGACTTGAGTGCCTCTTCGCTCTGCGAGTCGGAACGAAGATCCAAGGCGACAACGGTGCCCCAGACTTCTTCCGCATGGACCAACCGTGGCATTAGAGCCCAGCGGTGGTTAGTGCGGATTGAAGAGAGCTCGTCCAGGCACCGGACGTGCATGTCGCACCACCAACGCCACTGATTTTTGAACTGTTCTTTGCCGTCAGAGTCTGCTGCTGTAGCCAGGGAATTGCCTGCTTATTAATGAACTGCGAACGAGGATCCCCGTTGGGATATGAGACTGCAGCAGCACGGGTCACAACACCATTTACCACAGTGATGCGCACCTGGACATTGCCGTAGCCACAAGCGGAATAACTGCGTCCAGTGGCGGTCTTGCTCGCCGTCGATGCCGCGGGCGTCTTGGTCTGATTCGGCGTCGATGTCGAAGTCGTACCCGTTACGGGAGTGGTACTACCACCGGTCCCCGGCAGGGCGGAGGGGGAGCTCTGAGGTGAACTGCCAAAATTCGTTGGCGCGTAGGCGAGTACGGCTGCGACGCCGGCAATAGTGCCACTACCGATAAACAAGGCCCGCTTCATTTCTTTACTCCCGCCTATACCGAGTGGAACGCGAAGGCTTCATCATGGAATCGACTGCTAGGCACGCCTAGCGCCTCAACGGAATGACGAATGCGGTGAACAAGGGCTTCAGGACCACAGACGAAGACATCGCACTTGGCCACGTTTGGAATGATTTTTGCCAAATGGTTCGGGGTTAGCGGAAACTGATCTCGCGGACCAACCATGTAATGAATCCGTGCACCCGTCTGCTGCGCGAGGTAGTCGAGTTCCTTCTTCAGCACTAAGTCTTCAGCCTTGGCAGCCCGATAAATAACATCGACCGAACTTCCGCGGGGCACTTCCTCCAACAGAGCCCGCAATGGAGTGATGCCAACACCGCCACCGACGAGAAGAACGTTCCTACTAATGGCTCGATCAACGGTGAAAATTCCATATGGACCCTCTACGAGGACTCGAGTCCCTGGCTTCAGATTTGCTAACGAACGCGAGTGGTCTCCCAAGTCTTTAACGGTTATCCGCATGAGTTTGTCGTGCGGAGCCGCAGATAGCGAATACGGATGGGACTGGTACCAGAAGTTAGGTGTCAAGAAGCGCCAACCAAAGAACTGACCGCCCTGTGCGCCGATCTTGTTCAGCTTTCGCCCCTTGATGTGGATACTAACGACACCAGGGCCTTCGACTACCACGCGGTCAACCACGAGTTGATGGCGAAGCGACCTAAATAACGGTAGAAAAAACCTCCAGGCAACCATTGACCCGCCGACGAAGACGTAGAGCCCAATCCACCAAGCCTTATTTAATGGATGGCCGATAAACATGACGCCAGTAAGGATCTGGTGCATGAAGGAGAGCGCAACCGCCAGGTATGTATAGAGGTGGATAATCCACCATGTCTCGTAACTCATATGTGCGCGGGCCTTTTTATAAGAAGTAACGCCCGCCATGACCATCAGAACGAATCCCGCTGTAGCCGGTAACATCCACGGATAAGTAGTGATCAAGCTCCAGAGTTCACGGTAGTAAGCGAGTTTGTCGTTCATCGAATAACCGAGAACAACCAAGACGACGTGCAAGCCAATTAAGTAAAGAGACCAAGGACCAAGTTTTCGATGCCAGGTAACGAGGCGATCATGACCAACCGAATGCTCAACCCACGTGATCCTCGCCACCATCAAGAGGCCGACTAACGCGAAGTAGGTACCACCAAGAGCTGCAAAACGGCCAGCAGTGGAAATCAACCCGGCACCAGATTTCAAATCGTGGCTGGAGATCGTTGAGATCTGGATAGCGATCGTTATGCCAAGCCCTAGGCCCACCGCCAGCGCTGATAAATCCCCACCCCGTTGATGTCGACGCTGATCTCGGACGCTTGCGGACATAGCGTGAGCCTGCCTAACTTTCATGTGAACCACCTGAGATCGCCCTCGGCGCCTCTTGAGGGTCCTGACCTAGGCTAAGAGGGTGACGGATGCTGGAGATAGCCTAGCCTTTCCCCAGGTCGGAAGAGTGGGGCGCTTCGCGCCGATTACATTCTGGGGGCTTGGCGCTCTGGCCTATATCTTCGCCGTCACCAACCGGACATCATTTGGCGTCGCCGGGATCGAGGCAACTCATAGATTCCACATCGGACCGACGGTTCTAAGTCTGTTCACGGTCCTCCAACTGTTGGTCTACGCCCTCGCCCAGATTCCGGTCGGTCTGGCGATCGACCATTTTGGTCCCCGATGGATGATCACCGGGGGTGCGCTCTTGATGGCGTTTGGACAACTCTTACTGGCCACCTCTCACTCGGCAACACCGGCAATTCTCGGCCGCGCTGTAGTTGGGCTAGGTGACGCAATGAGTTTCATCTCGGTCCTTCGCCTGACAACCTCATGGTTTTCAACTAACAAGGTTCCGCTGATGACCCAGATAACTGGTCTCCTGGGCTGGTTCGGGCAAATTCTTAGCGCTATTCCTTTCGCCGCCATCCTGCATCTACGTGGTTGGGGTACTGCATTTAACGCCTTGGCCATCGCCTCTTTTGCATCGGCCGCAATGACTTTTCTCTGGCTCCGTGAATCGCCAACCAACGATGCCCATCGTTCATGGCCAACCAAGAAGTCGATAACCGAAAACCTAAGCGCCGTATGGCAAAGCCCAGCCATGCGCCTCGGCTTCTGGTCACACTGGACAACACCCTTTTCAACGAGTGTCTTCGCCCTGATCTGGGGAGTGCCGTTTCTAGTGAAGGCCGAGGGCTATTCCAAATACGTCGCATCCACTTTCTTAACGATCATCGTCATCGCCGGCGCGCTAGGAGGACTGATACTCGCCTACCTCACCTCTCACCTTTCCGTGCGTTTAACAACGATGACCTATTCAATTACGGCTGCTCAGGCTCTTACTTGGGCCGTCATAATCTGTTGGCCTGGACGCGTCCCTGGCGCCATGATTGTAATTCTGCTTGTCACTCTTTCCGTGGGTGGTCCTGGTTCGCTAATTGGATTCGCCCACGCCAGACGGTGGATTCCCGTCGAACGAATTGGCACAGCAGATGGCTTCATCAATGGTGCAGGCTTCATTGCCGCCTTGATAGCGATGTTAGGCGTCGGTGTAATGTTGCAATGGCAGGGTAGTTATTCGCTAGTTGCGTTCAAACTTGCGTTTACTGTGCAGTTTCCAATTTGGGCAATTGGAATCATACAAATCGTCCGGTACAACCGAAAGGTTGGTGAACTTTCATGGCAAGACTCCTGATCGAGGAGGAAGACTTGCACTTGAGTCTGGGCGGTTGGGAACAACTTGGCTCACTTCATGCAGATATCCGAATTCCACTACGCCACATCACGAAGGTGGAAGTCTCCGAGAACCCTTGGCGGATTCTGCGTGGCATGCGAGCTCCAGGTACTGGTATTCCTGGGGTAATCATGCTCGGCACGATGCGGAGAAAAAGAAAGAAGGATTTCTGCGCGATCTACAAGCGACGTCCCGCCGTTGTCGTGCATCTGCGCGATGAGGCATTTGAACGATTGATCGTAACTTGCGATAAAACAGAGTTGATGACGCTACGGATAAAAGAATCACTCGGACCCAATTAAGTGGAGATCGCCGATGCGAGCGCTAATTCCACCATCTCGCCCAGACTCTGTTCGCGTTCCTGCGCCGAAAGTTTCTCGCCAGTAAGGATTTGATCACTCACCGTGAGAATCGAAAGGGCGCGACGACGATATTTGAGCGCGAGTGAGTAAAGGGCGCTCGTCTCCATCTCGAGGCCTAAGACTCCGTACTCCTTGAAACGGTCAACGGCATCAGTTGCATCGTAGAAAAGATCCATGGAAGCAACACCACCCACGACGTAGGCAAGGTGTCGCTGGTCAGCTGCTTGAGCGGCGCGTGACAGAAGACCGAAATCAGCATTTGGTGCCAATTCCAAACCATTGAGTGCGCGTCGATTTATTGCCGAGTCGGTTGAAGCCGTCATCGCCAAGATCAGATCTCGTGGATGTAACGATTCTTGAATGGCACCACACGTCCCAACTCTGATTGCAATTTGTACGTTGTATTCGACAAAGAGCTCATGCAAGTAGATCGAAATAGACGGCGAACCCATCCCTGTCCCTTGGACCGAGACTCGTTGACCCTGGAAAGTACCCGTGAAGCCAAACATATTGCGAACCCTGGAGTAACAGACTGGATCTTTCAGGAATTTCTTAGCGATCCATTCCGCGCGCAGAGGATCACCGGGCAGCAAGACCCGTTCGGCAATTTCATCCGGTTGGGCCTCAAGATGAAGACTCATGAATCGAGATTACCGCCTAAGATGCCTCTTATGTGTCGTCTCTATGCCTGGTCTGCACCCACTGCACTTACCCTCGACGAAGCACTCGGGCATGACCGTCATAACCTCATCAAATTGAGCGAATTACACCGCGATGGCTGGGGCATGGCATGGCAAGATGAAGATGGAAGCGTTCGACTCATTCGCGATGAGTTACCAGCCTTTGAAAGCGGCACCTTTCGCAGTTCGGCGACAGCAGTATCAAGTCGCGCCGCAATTGTGCATCTGCGTTGGGCGACTGAAGCGATGCAAGTCTGCATTCCAAATACCCACCCATTTATTAAGAATGGACCAGGCGGTGATATGGCGTTCGCGCATAATGGCGGGATTCCCCGTGGACCCAAACTCGATGCACTGATCGATGCCGACCTGATCGCCGACCTTGAGGGCCAAACAGATTCCGAGCGGTACTTCGCTGCGCTCATCACGGAAGCGCGTAATTCAGAAGGCGATCTGATCACTGCGTTTTCCAAAACTGTGCGCAACCTCGAGCCATTCGACTACTCATCGATCAACGCACTCGCGTTGACGAGCACTCACATCTACGTCCTAAGCCAACACCGCTCTCAGAAGCGTCCTTCGGGTACTGATCCTGATTACTACGAGTTGAAGTGGTCCAACGCTGGAGGGATTACTACCGCCTGGTCGTCGGGCGTGAGCGATAAAGATGGCACCACGCTGCCGAGCGGATCGCTCCTAGTTATCGATGTAGCAACTGGACAGAGCCAAATGATTGACCTAACCAAAATCTAGGAAAAACGTTCAACCAATACGCGCTTCAACACCTTGCCGCTTGGACCTAGAGGCAATTCCGTCACAAATTCGATTCGACGCGGGTATTTATAACTTCCGATGTGACCCTTAGCCCACTCAAGCAATTCGCTGCCAACCACGCCTTCCTCCGCGACCACAACGGCGACAATTTCTTCGCCATGGACCGCATCCGGAACACCGATAACAGCGACTTGTTTGACGCCTGGGAACCTAATGATGACCTCTTCTACTTCACGCGGGTAGACGTTAAACCCGCCACGAATGATCATGTCCTTGGTTCGATCAACGATGCTAATGAAGCCTTCCTCATCCTTGATCCCAACATCTCCTGATCTGAACCACCCATCAATCACAGCTTCGGCGGTTGCATCTGGTTTATTCAGATATCCACTAAAAACATTGTGCCCACGGATTACTATTTCGCCGCGCTCGCCAGTCGGCACGAATTCGATCCGATCGCCGATCTCAGCATTTGCGATCTCTACATCAACACCCCAGATGGCACAGCCCACCGTTCCAGGCTTACGGCCATAGCGCTCCTGATTGAAAGTCGCCACTGGGGAGGTTTCTGAGAGTCCATAACCCTCATAAATATCAATCCCAAAAACGTCTTTCACCTTCTCGATGATCGATACTGGCAGGGCCGATCCACCGCTCACCGCGATCCGCAGAGGCGGTCGCGCAGGATTCGACTTGGCGGCTTCAAGGAGGCCAATGAACATGGTCGGAACTCCGACCACAATCGTTACCTTCTCTTTCATCAAAAGATCAAGGACAGCACTCGGCTCGAACCTCGGTACAAGGGCAATCGTGGCGCCAACTCTGAATCCGCCATTTAAAACAACTGTCTGGCCGAACGAGTGGAAGAGCGGAAGCGCACCGAGCATGACATCTTCGTGCTTGAGTTCAATTGTGTCGAAGGCGATTGTCTGCACATTCCAGAGGATGTTGTCATGTGTTAGTACTGCACCCTTGGGCTTTCCAGTTGTGCCTGAGGTGTATAGCACTACGGCCTCATCATCTGGCTTACGAGCCAAATACGTTACTACCGGCGATGTCGCAGCTGCTAACGCTTCGAGGCGCAATACCTCGGCTGGACCGCCATCAAGTACTGCGAGAATATCGACGCCGACTTCGAGTGCGGCTGGCAACCCTTCGCCAATTAGCGGTGCCGCAGCGATCAACAACTTGGCGTCGGAATCTTGCAGTGCATACGCGATCTCTTCACTCTTCAAAAGAGAGTGAATCGGCACAACACACGCACCAAGAGCTAGAATTCCATAGTAAGCAAAAGCAAATTGTGGAATGTTCGGAATCAGGATTGCGACACGATCACCAGGTTTGATCCCACGATCACGGAGCACTGCCGCATAACGTCGGGCCTGCTCCCAAACTGCGGCATAAGGAATCCGAACCTCGCCAAGAACAAGAGCGTCGTGAGTCGGGTATCGCCTAGCGCTTTCAGCAAGGATGCTGGCGACGCTGACTCGACTACTCATGGATACAATCCTCGAAGCCGGTGCGCCTCCGCAACTCGCCCCACGCCGATCGCATTTGCCGCTTCCCGCCAAGTGATGTCACGGAGAGCAGAATAGTCCTTCACCTCGGCAATCGCCTTCAGCATCAGTGTATTTAGCCGCTCAGCAATTTCCGCTTCAGTCCAGAAGTAAACCTGGTTATCTTGTACCCACTCGAAATATGAGACTACGACTCCACCGCTGTTTGCCAAGATGTCTGGTACCACAAGGATCCCATTGTCTGCCAGCGCGGCATCGGCCTCAGGGGTGGTAGGGGCGTTCGCGCCCTCGACCACGATACGAGCTCTCACTCCAGGCGCCGTAACGGAAGTAAGTGAATCCGACAGGGCCGCGGGGATCAGCACATCCACATCGAGATGTAATAGTTCGGTCTGTGTCATGCGATCCACTCCGGGCGTATTCACAACTGATCCGGTGGATTGGAGATTGCTGGAGAGTTCGTCAACTGATTTAAAACCAGTCACACCACCTTCGACATCGCTGACCGCGACAACTTTCATACCCATCTTCTCAACTGCAATAGCGGCCCAGTGCCCAACCTTGCCGAAACCTTGAATGGCCACGGTCGCACCCTCGACTTCAATGCCCTTTGCGCGCAGTGCTTCGCGCGCGGTAATTGCAACACCATCTCCGGTCGCCGAGTTGCGTCCTAGCGAACCGCCGAGAACAAGTGGTTTACCTGTGACTACGCCGGGAACCGAATACCCTGCATTGACCGAATACGTGTCCATCATCCAGGCCATATTGCGATCATCCGTACCAACATCGGGAGCCGGAATATCACGCTCGGGACCGATGATCGGAAGGATTTCGCTGGTATAGCGTCTCGTTAGCCGCTCGTTCTCGCGGAGCGAAAGCTTCTTACTATCAACGGCGACGGCACCCTTTGCACCTCCGAAAGGCAAGTTGGTGAGCGCGCACTTCCATGTCATTAGCATGGCAAGCGCGATTGTCTCATCTAGATCGACATCGGGATGGAAGCGAACTCCACCTTTTGAGGGGCCTCGCGTCGTAGAGTATTGGACGCGATATCCCTTGAACATCTCGACCGACTCATCATCTCGTCGCAATGGGACTGCGACTTCCATGATGCGGCGAGGAGTGGAGAGCGTTACCCATTCAGACTCAGGGAGACCCAGATTTTCCACCGCCCTACGCAATTGTGAGAGTGCGGTGGCGAGCGGGCTTTCAACAGGCGTTAAAGACATAACGATGACCTCATTGTGATCGTTGGATACCCCACCTTAACCCACTTGTGAGTGACTAATCCAAGTGGAGTGCTGTGTGTTCATGAGTGGTTTCAACGATTCCAGACGAGAAGCGCGCCTCGTACTTTCCAAACTTCCAAATTGCCACAGAGAGAATCCAGGCGCCTACAAAGGAGGCGACAATAAAGACCCCCATCGAGCCAAGGTTGATTGCGGAGATGCTCTTGAAGGGTTCGTGGTCGCCAAGAGAGGTCTTACTCGCCAGGACACTTACGAGTTCGATCGTTCCTATGACCAGCGCGACGAAGATCGAAAGGCTGGTCGTAGTCAAATTGTAATAGATCTTGCGCATGGGGCTGGTAAAGGCCCACGAGTATGCCTTGGTCATAAAGATTCCATCGAGCGAATCCATAAGCGACATACCGGCGGCAAAAATCAAGGGTAGAGCGATGATCGCAAGCGGTGGTAGGGATCCTCCAACGGTTCCCACGGCAGCCGTCGCGGAGAGCGCAAGTAACGCCACTTCTGTCGCGGTATCGAACCCGAGTCCGAAGAGCAGGCCGATTGGATAAAGCTGCCATGAATGATCAAAACCGCGGGCGAATTTTCCTTTGAAGAATCGCTTTATCAACCCACGGTCGTTGAGCATTTCATCAAGGTGCTCATGAGAAAACTGCCCACTCTTGGCCTTACGCCATACCTTGATGATTCCAACCAGGATGACCAGGTTGAGGATCCCTACTAGGTACAAGAAGAATCCAGAGACGCTGGCACCAATAGTGCCACCCAGATCTGCATACGATGCTTGAAACTCGATAGCCTTCTTCGCGGCAAAGGCAACAGCCACCGACATCGCGAGAACGATCGAGGAGTGACCAAGCGAAAAGAAGAGTCCGACCCCGAGCGGCTTCCTACCTTTTGCCAGCATCAGCCTGGTTGTGTCGTCAATCGCTGAGATGTGGTCGGCATCGAAGGCATGGCGAAGACCAAACCCGTAGGCCAGCGCACCAGCTCCAGCGTAGATAAGCGCACCGTGCGAATCTGTGAGCGCGTGGAACGATGGTTTGGAGTTGTAATAGATGAATAGACCCCAGCCAAGAACATGCAGGAGCGCGACGAAGCCAAGAACACCAAGGAGCGCGGGAAGCTCTTGGCGATCGAACTTCAGGGCCTGGCGCAGACTTGGGCGCGCTGACGCTCGTTTAAGGTCCGTGGTCACCTTGAAAGGTTATTGTAACCCTTTGGCATCTACCACTTTTAGCCCAGTGAGGGCAATCTGGTCACCAACCGCGTCGCTGGATCTCTCGATTTCCAAGGCCCTGCGAATCCTTGCTCCGGTAAATAACATATGGTCGGAATAGGTATTTAGCGGGGGCGCTCAACGCATGCACCAGACGAGTGAAGGGCCAGATCATAAAGAGCAGCAACGCAGAAAATACATGCACTCGGTACGAGAGCGGAGCGCCAGCCATCAACTCAGGCTTTGGATTAAAGAAGATGATCGATCTGAACCAGGGAGAAACGTCGGCACGATAGTTGTGCGCGGCGCCAACAACGCCAGAACCCATCATCGTTGTGAGGATGCCCAACAGAATCGCGCTAAAAAGGAAGACATACATTGCCTTGTCATTCTTTGTCGTCACTGCGAAAACCGAGGCGACGCTACGGCGCCGGTATATGAGAGCCACCAATCCAACTACCGTGGCCACGCCAGACGCCATGCCTGCTGTCACTGCCGTCAGGTGATACTGGTTATCACTCAACCCCATCGAAGTAGTGAATGACTCGGGAATCAGCAGACCGACCGCGTGTCCACCGATAACCGCCAACATTCCGAAGTGAAAGAGTGGACTAGCAATCCGTAGGATCCGCTTCTCATATAGTTCGCTCGAACGTGAAGTCCAGCCGAAATTGTCGTAGCGATGTCGCAAAATCAACCCGACTACCAAGATGGCAGTAGCGACGTATGGCAACGCAGCCCAGAGAAGGACGTCCAGTGTGCTTATGTTCGAGTTCATCGCCGAGCACCCGCCCCTTCGGCAAACGAGGAAATACTAAATGTCTCCAGGCCCACCGTCTCTGTAGGCGGACCTACGCTGGCTAGCTCTGCCATTCGCGATCGGACTTTGGGGGTTATCTGCGTCAATGTTGCAAGGACCGCATCTAATATGTGGAAATAGACGGAGTTCATTTGGAATAATGCATCGCGCATCAACCCGATCGGCGCCAGGTGCTCATGCAATAGTGCTTCACCGTTTAAGGGATCAACGGAAGCAAACTCCAGGACTACAGCAAGGTGATCAGGGAGCTCGCGCGGGTTTAAGTCATATCCCGCATCGCGATAAACCTCCTTGAAGCGGAGAATCGCCTGCCCCCGGTTTCGGGTATCGCCATCGGTCCAATAGCTGAGGTAAGGGCAGGCCTTCCGCTTCATATCGAAAACACCGACGTAGTGTTGCTGAACATCTCGAATTGGTGTGTCGCGAAGATGGCTTAGGAACAATTTGAGCGGGTCTCTCATCTTTGCCGGTAGACCTTCGACCACCTCTGCTATCAGATCTAACTTCTCTAGAAGTTCTTCATTTGGGTAGTAGAGGAGCCAGGCCGACGCTAGTCGCGCTACCGCATACTCTTCATTCATTAGGGGTTCCTTTGCCATCCCAGTTAAGAAGACCGGAGCGTCCGCTTCTATCGTCAGCGGCGACGATCTCCTCTGAAGTCTGCCGTTGCTTAAGTGCGTGGAATGATTCGATCGAAACCGGGATTGGCCTTCCTGATGATTCGCCGAACGGTCCTGACTTATAGCGATCAGGTCCCATCGTTACGTCGACCGAGCAAGCAAGTTCTTCCAACTCACGCCCGATCTCCGCATGTGCCTTCGGAATGACGTACCGCTCTTCATACTTCGCGATGGCCAAGAGGCGATAAAGGCTCCGAATTTCGGTTTCGCTTAAGCCGACGCTGGCTGGAATTTCCGGGCGAGTCTGCTTCCCCAGATTTTCATCGCGCATGTATGAACGCATCGAAGCAAGGATCTTGAGCGAGTGCATTACCGGAGCGACATCGCCAGCGGTAAAGAGTTCAGCGAGATATTCGATCGGAATACGTAATTGATCAAGGGCACCAAAGAGATTCCCGTGATCTTCAGCATCATGACCAGTATCGCGAAGTGCTTCGACAACCGGAGAGAGCGGTGGGATGTACCAGACCATCGGCATAGTGCGGTATTCAGGGTGCAGAGGGAGCGCCACCTTGAACTCTTTAGCAAGGCGATAGACGGGTGACTTCTCGGCTGCTTCAAGCCAGTCTGCAGCGATCCCATCCCGCAGTGCTGCTGCTTGGACTTCTGGATCATGCGGATCGAGGATGAGATCGAGTTGCGCCTGGTAAAGCGCCTGCGGATCTTCGGTTGCTGCCGCAGCAGTGACTTTATCTGCATCGTATAAGAAGAGACCCAAGTAACGGAGCCGACCGACGCAAGTCTCCGCGCAGACGGTCGGTAGGCCTACCTCGATTCGTGGATAGCAGAGCGTGCACTTCTCGGCTTTACCAGTGCGGTGATTGAAGTAGACCTTCTTATAGGGACAGCCCGTGACACACATGCGCCAGCCTCGGCAGGCATCCTGATCTACGAGGACGATCCCGTCTTCGCTCCGCTTATACATTGCACCAGATGGACATGCGGCAACACATGCTGGATTTAGACAGTGCTCGCAGATACGAGGTAGATAGAACATGAACGCCTGCTCGAACTCGAGTTTTACCCGATCCCCAACTTCATCTTTGATCTTCTTCAAGATCGGATCGTCCACTGCGAGTTCAGGACCACCACCGAGATCGTCGTCCCAATTTGCCGACCAAGAAATCTTCATCGGTTTGCCGGTTAGCACCGATTTGGGTTGGGCGACGGGTGTGTGTTGGCTGAGTGGGGACGAGGTCAACGTCCCATAGTCGTAAGTCCACGGTTCGTAGTAATCCGTGATTCCAGGCAGATGCGGATTGCTGAAGATCTTGGCAAGGCGAGAGAGCCTGCTGCCCGATCGCAATTTCAGTTTGCCACGCTTTAGGACCCAACCCCCTTGCCACTTCTCCTGATCCTGGTAGGTGCGTGGGTAGCCCTGGCCAGGGCGAGTCTCTACGTTGTTGAACCACGCGTACTCAACCCCGGCGCGATTGGTCCACGCCTGTTTGCAGGTGACCGAACAGGTATGACAGCCAATACATTTATCTAGATTCATGACCATGCCGACTTGAGCCATAACGCGCATTAGTAAACGACCTCCTGCGAGCGACGTCGAATCACAGTGACTTCGTCACGCTGATTCCCAGTCGGTCCTAGATAATTGAAAGCAAATGAAAGCTGCCCATATCCACCAACAAGGTGGGTTGGCTTGACCATCAATCGGGTAAGTGAATTGTGAATACCTCCGCGTAGACCGGAGATCTCACTTCTTGGCACATCGACCGTCCGATCCTTGGCGTGGTACATGTAGACGGTACCCGCTGGCATCCGGTGCGAAACGATTGCCCGCGCAACCACGACACCATTGCGGTTGTACGCCTCAACCCATTCGTTATCTTTCACCCCAATGGTCTCTGCATCTTGAGGGCTCATCCAGATTCCTGGCCCGCCACGCGAAAGCGAGAGCATAAATAGGTTGTCCTGATATGCAGAGTGGATCGACCACTTCGAGTGTGGTGTCAAATATCGAACGGTGACTTCTTTCCCAGAACCTAGGCCTTGATCGCCAAATATCCGGTGCATATTTAGTGGAGGTCGAAAGATAGGCAAACATTCACCGATCTCGCTCATCCAATCGTGATCAAGGAAGAAGTGCTGTCGACCGGTAAGCGTGTGCCAAGGCTTGAGTCGCTCGACGTTGATCGAAAAGGCCGTATATCTACGACCGCCATGTTCGCTTCCTGACCATTCAGGGCTAGTAATGACAGGCACCGGACGGGATTGGGTATCGGCGAAAGTAATCCGCTTGCCCTCATTATCGCCAGCCAGATCTGCAAGGGGTCGTCCAGTCCGCTCTTCAAGAAATTGAAAACCTGCTACAGCAACCCGTCCATTGGTTGTCCCAGAAAGCGTGAGGATCATCTCGCAGGCATTGATAGCGGTAACCAGCGACGGGCGTCCCGCTGCCGGCCCATCTTGAATAACACCATTTACCCGCGCGAGGGTTCCGACCTCGATAGTTGGATCGACGTGGACGCCTTTAGTAAGAGTGCCAAGTTTTTCTACAAGTGGTCCGAGCGATGACATCTTCGCACCGATCGTGCGATAGTCGCGTTCGACGGTGACAAATTTCGGTGCCGTCTTACCCGGGATCAATGGGATTTCGCCTTTATGCCAGTCTCGTACGACACCTCCTGGTAACGCCATTTCATCGGCAGTGTCATGGAGCAAAGGAACGGCAACCACATCAGTGACTGTCTCCAGATATCCGGTGGCGAGTTCCGACACTTTCCGACCGAGTGCCTGGAAAATTTCATAGTCGGTCCTAGTCTCCCAAGGTGGATCAATTGCGGGAGAAAAAGCGTGGACGAATGGATGCATATCGGTGCTCGAGAGATCGTGTTTCTCATACCAAGTCGCAGCAGGGAGCAAGATGTCACCGAATAAGCCTGTGCTCGTCATGCGGAAATCGATACTGACCAGAAGGTCGAGTTTTCCTTCTGGCGATTCTTCCCGCCATTTGACTTCCTGAGGATGTATGTCTTGTTCTGTTTCATCGGCACGTACTGCATTAGCACTTCCAAGAAGATGCCGTAGGAAGTATTCATTCCCTTTGCTCGATGAACCGAGCAGATTCGCCCGCCATACCGTGAGAATGCGCGGCCAATTCTCAGGGGCATCGGGATCCTCAATAGCAAACTTGACATCACCTGATTGCAGAGCGTCCACTAAGAAATCGGACGGGGTTTTCCCCAGATCTTCTGCGCGCTTAGCTATCTCAAGAGGGTTCACATCAAAGGTTGGATAGGTGGGCATCCAGCCTGAGCGCGCAGATTGGGCCAACGTGTCTATAAGTGCGCGATCCTTGAATCGACCTTCACCCAAGGGCGAGGCAAGGGTATCTGCGCCCATCTGGTCATAGCGCCATTGATTAGTGTTCACGTAGAAGAATCCGGTGCCTATCATCTGGCGCGGAGGACGTGACCAATCAAGACCAAAGGCCAACTGTGCCCAACCGGTGACTGGGCGGACCTTCTCTTGGCCAACATAGTGCGCCCAGCCGCCACCATTGACGCCTTGACAACCGGTGAGGGTGATGAGGGCAAGGAAGGTGCGGTAGATCGTGTCGGAGTGGAACCAATGGTTTGTTCCAGCACCGAGAATGATCATCGATCGACCACCTGAATCTGCAGCATTCTGCGCAAACTCGCGTCCGATTCGAGCCGCTTGTTCCGCAGGCACCCCAGTGATCTCTTCTTGCCACGCCGGCGTATAAGGCTTTGGGTCGTCGTAGCCAGTCGGCCAGTCACCTGGTAGCCCCTCGCGTGAAACCCCATATTGAGCAAGCATCAAATCGAAGACGGTGGTGACAAGCCGTTCGCCATTCTTGGTAGAAAGGCGCCCCGCAGGTACGCCTCGCGACAGCACACCGCCCTTCTCGTCCGTTTCTTGTCCCATATCAAAACGCGGAAGTAAGACTTCTGCCGTTTCAGTGTTCTGAGAGCCGAAAAATGAGAGTGCCGGGTCAACGCCCTCAAGATCTAGGTTCCACTTCCCTTTACCCGATTCATTGAACCTGAAACCTAGTGAGCCATTGGGCACATGGGGTTTGCCAGTCTTTGAATCAATCAGAACCGTCTTGAATTCGGCACCCTCATTCGCATCGCCTAGATCGGCAGAAGTAACGAATTTGTCGGGAACCCAAGCGCCATTCTTCTCTCGTAGGGATATCAGAAATGGCAAGTCGCTATACGTCTTGACGTATTCGACGAAACGCGGGACCTGGCGTTCAATGAAGAATTCCTTCAGAATCACATGACCCATCGCCATGCCAAGAGCACCATCAGTTCCTGGGTGTGGTGACATCCACTCATCAGCGAACTTTGTGTTATCTGCATAATCCGGCGAAACTGCAATGACTTTCTGTCCACGGTACCGCGCTTCTGCCATGAAGTGAGCGTCGGGTGTGCGAGTTACTGGGACATTCGAACCCCACATAATCAGATAGGAGGCATTCCACCAGTCAGCCGATTCTGGAACGTCTGTCTGATCACCAAAAACTTGTGGAGCAGCTATTGGCAAATCGCAGTACCAGTCATAGAACGAGAGCATCGCGCCGCCCATCAGTGAGATGAAGCGTGCGCCAACCGCGTGCGATGCCATAGACATGGCAGGGATCGGCGAGAAGCCGAAGATTCGGTCAGGGCCATGCTCTTTCGCGGTGTAGAGGTGGGCTGCCGCAATGATCTCTGCGACTTCGTCCCACTCGACGCGAACCAGACCGCCCTTGCCGCGAGCTTGCTGATACTTCCTGCGGGTCTCGGGGTTCTGCACAACAGCTGCCCAGGCATGTACCGCGTCAAGACCTTTTGATTTCTCAGCGCGATAAGCATCAAGCAAGAGACCTCGAATGTACGGGTAGCGCACGCGCGTTGGAGAGTAGGTGTACCAGGAGAACGCTGCACCTCGTGGACAACCACGCGGTTCGTATTCCGGAGTATCCGCACCGATTGATGGATAATCAGTCTGTTGAGTTTCCCAGGTGATGATCCCGTCTTTCACGTAGACCTTCCACGAGCAAGATCCAGTGCAGTTGACTCCATGAGTGCTCCGCACAACCTTGTCGTGACTCCATCGATCGCGATAAAAAACGTCACCATCACGACCACCTTTTCTTGTGATCGTTCGCAGATCCGGTGAGGTCTCTCCTGAATTGAAGAAACGACCCGCCTTCACTAGGAACTCGGAGACCGCCAGGCTTGGTTCGTCAGTGCTTTTCATCATCAGTCCGTTCTACGGCGATTTCTGCGATATCTGCATGGGTAATCGTGCGAGTAGGGCTTCGATCCGTGCGGTTGAGATGGGCTACACAGACTCCAGGTTTCGCCCAAACATCCAGGCGCGCACTCCTTATCGGCTGGCCCGAACGGGTCAATAGTTCACTTATAAGTGCCGCATGAACATCGCAGATCTTTGGATGTTCCGCAACTAGTGAGGCATATGGACATTCGGTGATCGTGACTTCATCACGCATCGGATTCAGGGAGACAGCAAAACCAACGTTACGGAGCGAATGCGCCACTTGATCGACCGCATCATCGCAATCTTCGGCCGGAGCAATTCCCGGAGTCTCGGCCATATCGGCCCAACGTTTACCTGCTTTCGCCGTCAGCGCTGGTTCGTCGGCGTGCCCAAGTTGTGAGGCCAAGATTTGCGCAAGCAACTCGTAGGCCGAGACCTTCGCTACTGCGCTGCGATAGAGCCAGAGTGGCCGACCCCGACCCTGGCTCGGTGCCTGCTCACGTTCAATTTCACCAGCGGCAAGAAGGCTGTCGAGGTGGGTTCGGACAGTATTCGGGTGGAGACCAGAGACGTCGCAGAGTTCTCGGATACTGATCGTGGTCCCATGCTCGCCGATGAGGCGGAGGAGATTCTCCTTGCTACTCAACTCCACCATACGATGGAACCCTCCTTATCCTGAGAAGTTGCTAAACCAGTCATCTAAATCAGTTACAAGGTCTGCGGACGCATGCCAGCCCAGGTGTAAATCGCCGCTGAGAGGGCGACCACGCTCAGCAGAATGAAGCCGATCGTATAACTGCCACTCCGGCCATAAACCAGGCCCATGACCAGTGGTGGTACGAAACCGCCTAGTCCGCCCGCAGCGCCGACTACCCCTGTCACGGATCCAACAGATTGCGGCGGCGCCATCCGTGCGACTAACGCAAAGCAAGCGGCAGCTGCCGCGCCGAGGGCGGCGGCCATGCCCAGGAAAGAGACAGTGGCCAATGGCACGAGTTCCAGGTGAAGTGAGGCGACTCCGGCCAGAAGCGTGACCACCGTAAAGCAGCTTGTGAGAACCAAGACTGGGTGAAACTTGTCGGAGAGCCAGCCACCAATCGGACGGGCAACGACTGCGATGACCACGAAACCGGCTGTGCGCGAAGCAGCATCCGCTTGAGTGAGACCATAAGCGTTCTTCAAATAGGTGACGAGATAAACGCTGAATGCAACGAAACCGCCGAAGCCGACGGCATACAGGGCCGAAAGTCGCATAGTGACTCCCATCCGCATCGTTAACCAAGTGCGATGCCAGAATCCCCCCTTGGCCGCACCGGGAGTTCCGGCATCTCGCACTAAGAGCATCGCAAGTAAGCCATAGATTGCGAGTACCACAGTGACGAGCACGAAGGGGAAGGAGCGAGTGTGAGCCTCCGCCAACTTCACCGTGGTGAAGGCAGAGATCGCAGTTCCGCCCATTCCTGCCCCAAAAATGCCTAGAGCGAATCCGCGGCGCGCAGGCGGAAACCAGCCATTAACCAATGGAATTCCGATGGCGAAAGTCGTGCCGCCGAGTCCGAGGAAGAAGCCACCAAGAAGAAGCTGGTTCAAACTCTCTCCGAAGAAGGCGAGATAGAGCAACGGAATCATCGTAAGGAAACTGATGACCGGGAACATCACCCGCGCTCCCAAGCGATCGGTCAGTGCGCCGACGGGAATCCGACCCAATGAGCCGACCAGGACTGGCAGAGCAACGACCAGAGCCTGCTGAAAAGAGGTCAGGCCCAGTGCGTTCTTATAGGCAGGGCCTAGTGGCCCGATGAGAGCCCAAGCCCAGAAGTTGAGACCAAATCCCAACGTGGCAAGTAGTAGTTGTAGATAAGCACCCTGGCGAACTGGAGTGCTGGCTGAGGTTGGTACTTGTGTGGTCATGCTCATCACCTGCCATCTCTATCGATCGCGCGCTCGGGGAGAGGCGCTTCCCTTTGGGATCAGAGACTATGGGATTTTCACCGTGTTTAACCTGCACCTCTGTAATTAAATAAGTGATACTCACCTCACTTCCGCGCTGCTCGGCGGCAGAGAGTATTTGTGACGATAGAAACTTGTTTTTACTCTCTGGGTAGTGGAGTATGAAGAACGTGAAAGATCTTAACCTCACCGACCCAGCGGTCGATCCCTCTCTTGGTACCCGTCGGACCGAGGTGATGGATACCTTGGCGGCCGCTAAGGAGCCCCTAACCGCGTCTGCGGTGGCCGAGCGGACCGGCCTCCATCTAAATACCGCCCGTTTCCACCTCGACGGACTTGTCAACGATGGCCTGGCCACCCGAACCGTCGAAGGCCGAGCCACCCCCGGGCGGCCACGGATTCTCTACAGCGATCGTGCTGGCGGAGGCGGGCCACGTAGTTTTGGGCTACTCGCAGAAATGCTCACAGGCCTGGTTTCTTCTCTTGATGGCGCAGGCGAGGCCGCCACCAAAGTCGGTCGATCGTGGGGTCTGCGCTTGGTGGAAGAGGATGCGTCCCCAGAACCGCCAACCGCTGACGAGGCTCTCATGCGTCTGAACGGAGTGCTTGACGCCATTGGATTCCAGCCCGAAATCTCTATCCGAAGCGATGGAAAAGTGGAGTTGCATCTACACCACTGCCCATTCCAAGAGGTGGCAGTACGGCACTCCGAAGTCGTATGCGCCCTTCACCTCGGTCTCATGCAAGGCACCCTCAGTGGATTGGGTGCACCTCTTACGGCCGATTCTGTTCAGCCATTCGTCAGCTCGAATTTGTGTACGGCGACGCTGCGAGTGTTCTCAGCTGGTGCCGCGTGATTGACCAACGGATCGCCTCGCGTCGTAGGACTCCTCTATCTCGACTCCTTCTAGGCGGCCTTGGCATTTTTGCGCTGCTGGCCGGTTTATGGGCCGGACTGATTCTGCTCAAACTCGACGTGCCAAGTCCGCGACCGGATTTCAAAGAAGTGCATGGGCCGCTGATGGTCCTCGGCTTTTTTGGCACACTGATCGCTCTCGAACGAGCGGTTGCACTTGGCAACCGGTGGGGCTATCTGGCACCCGCATTCGCCGGCCTCGGCGGAGTAGCGCTCGCCATTGGACTATCTCTCATCATCGGACAGTTGCTTCTCCTACTCGCCGGAATCGGACTCATCGCTCTGTATGGCCTTGCCGCACGTCGACAGATGAGCCTCCACTTGTCGATCATGGCAATTGGGGCGCTCGCTTGGGTAGTGGCAGTGATCGCCTGGATGGCTGGTCGCGATGCGATGCTTCTCGTGCCATTCCTCGCCGCCTTTCTGGTGCTCACCATTGCAGGAGAGCGGCTCGAATTGGCTCGCGTCATCCGCGTCACTGGCACGGCCAGGTTCACCTTCGTAGTTGCATCAGGAATCTTTGCCGTCGGCGTAGTCCTCTCGTTAACTACCGTCACACTTGGTGTGCGCCTTGCCGGGGTCGGAGTAATTGGGCTTGCGGCATGGCTCGCCAAGCATGACGTAGCACGGCGAACCGTTCATCAATCGGGGCTAACGCGGTTCATGGCGGTCTGCCTTCTGACCGGCTACGCCTGGCTCGCGGTCGGCGGCGTACTCTGGTTGTCCTTTGGCAACCTTTCGGATGGTGCGGCATTTGATGCGATGTTGCACGCAATCTTCCTCGGGTTTGTGGTAGGCATGGTGTTCGCGCACGCGCCGGTTATCCTGCCGGCAGTGTTCCATGCAGCCGTGCCTTATCAAAAGCGTTTTTATTGGCACTTTTTTCTACTACATGTCTCCCTACTACTCAGGCTCGTTGGTGGAGACCTCTTCAGCGACCGCCTCTGCTGGCAGATAGGCGGCGTACTAAATGAAACGGCAGTACTCGCCTTCATCGCTTCCACTGGCGTTGCTGTCGTACAAGGGCGCAGGAATGAAATCGGGCACGTCTCATCAAGAGTCAAGGAGTGAAAATGCTGTTACCCGAACTACTGGCCACCCCACCGACCGAGGCCACCATTACCGAGCTTTTATACGAGGTCATCGATCCAGAACTCGGTATCAATATTGCCGACCTCGGACTGCTACGCGACATCAAGGTTGCGCCCAACGGCGATGTCCTTGTCGTGATGACGCTGACCACACCGGCCTGTCCACTCGGTCCCTATATCACTGAGGAGATCCAACAATTGCTTGGCCAAGTCACGGCGATAGGCGATGTCAAAGTGGAAGTGATCTGGTCACCAGCGTGGGAGCCGGAGCGCGACATGAGCGATCAAGCCAAGAAATGGCTCGGCTGGACCGATTGATTCTCCCCATACCGCGAGCGGTGGCGTCGCTCATGCCGAGCGGTGGCGTCGCTCATGCCGAGCGGTGGCGTCGCTCACGCCGAGCGGTGGCGTCGCTCACGCCGAGCGGTGGCGTCGCTCATGCCGAGCGGTGGCGTCGCTCACCGATCTCCAACCCAGAGTTCTCAATACCCAATACAAGGAGTACCAAATGACCGCTACCACTGATGTAGTTGCTGAAATAACTAATCACCATGCTGAGCTCCAAGCGAGCGTTTCGACGAAAGTCGAGAACGTGATCACTGCTGTCCGGGCAGGAACACCAATCGGGGTGCCTGTAGCCGAACTCAACGCTCTTCTTGCGGCAGACATCGTGCCGCACGCACGCGCCGAAGAAGATGTTCTCTACGCTGCAGCAACCGCAGCAGAATTACGTCCACTCGTGGCAGGGATGCTCTTTGAGCACGAGACGCTGCTGGCGCTCGCGGCTGAACTAGCCACCGCACCAACTTCGGCTGATGCCGCTGGCATTTCCCGCGCCATACGCGAGATATTTGTTGGGCACGTACGTCGCGAAAATGAATTGCTGCTTCCGGCACTTGCTTCCGATCCGACCGTCGATCTGCCAGCTCTGCTGCCCGTGATGGAAGAACGCTTCAACGGTTACCGTAATCCCTCACGACTACTCCCAACGGCCGGTCCCACGGTGACCGGTCCTGACCACGAATTGGACGTCCGGAGTGAGGCGCCAGCCAGACGTCACGATCTAATTTTCCAAACCTATGCCGCCACTCCCGTTGGCGGAGCTTTCGTCCTTGTCAATGACCACGATCCCAAGCCGCTGTTCTACCAATTCCAAGCAGAAGAAGCCGGCAAGTTCGATTGGAACTACCTCGAAAGTGGTCCCAAGGTATGGCGAGTGCGCATCGGTCACACCTCGCATTAGATCGTGCTAGCGGCTATGCACTCTGCTCTGGCAACAGAAATCGTTGTTGCCAGAGCAGAGTGCGTTTCAAATGGATGATCATCGCAACGAAGGTCAACAACCACGCAACAAGAGTGAACCAGATCTCAGTCTGGCCAATCAGCTCGACGATAGGCAGATGATCCGCCTGGCTGAATCACCCCGGTTTTAGTGGAGGGCGGGTTCTCCCAACAGCGTGTTGTTGGGAAGTGTTTTCACGGTAATACAACTTTTCGTATTCGATTGGCGTTAGGTATCCGATTGATTAGTGGGGTCGGCTTTCGTTGAACCAGTGCACCCATGACAGGGTCGCTAACTCGAGTTCGTCGACGGTCTTGAATGGGCCACCGATCTTCACGCATTCGGCTTTGTAAAGCCCGACGACGGACTCGGCCAGGGCATTGTCATAACTGTCGCCAACGCTGCCGATCGCCCCATCCCATACCTCCACACTCAAGGTGTTGCGGCAACCGATTGAATTCACCGGCGGAGCCACCGCTGGGCATGAGCGGAGCCACCGCTCGGCGGGAAAATTTTTACTGTGGAGCCGCCTCGGGGATTCGAACCCCGGACCTACGCATTACGAGTGCGTTGCTCTACCCCTGAGCTAAGGCGGCAGTGCTGCCGGAAAGAAGGGTACCGGTCGATGGGGCCGCCGATGGAACTAGTCGATTCGGACAAGGCCCTTCGGCGTTCGAATCTCTGCGAATACCAGACCAGTTGAGCCATCGTTATCGCGTGGGTCAATCCATGTTACGTCGATGTCGTCGAGTGGATGATCCTCTGGTTCGCCGAGCCAATGACAGACGACTGCGGGGTCCCCGGCGATTTCAAGACGTTCGATTCGCATACCGGGCTTGGCGCCTACAGACGGATGTTCAGAAGGCTCTACATCCCATTCGATGAAATAAGGAAGTTGTGGATCTTCAATCGTGTTGATGATGCCGAGTTGTTTCCAAGTTAGATCTACACCATCTGGGCGGCGACGATGACCGGCGACGCTTTCACGACCAATGCGCTTTTCCGCAATTGTGATGTCCTTGACTCCGACGACCCAACCAAGCCATCCGCCACCTTCGGCAGCACGATGTTTCACCGCGCGGCCAAATGGAAGTTGATCTGCAGCAGGATGATCGAGTGCACAGACAACTTCTAAATATGTTCCGCCTTCAAGCGGAAGGATGAAGTTGCGTGTTCCGAATCGTGGATGGATACCACCATCTGTAAAAGCCGCACCAAGACTCGAGCCGAGTCGCTGTACGACATCAACTACATGATCGTGATCTGAGACGTAAGCAAGATGATCGAGGCGCACAGGGAAATCCTGCCCTATCCGAAGGGGTGCTAATTACCAAAAGCCGCCGTTACCGGCAGACGGTCCCAGGGGCAGGGCTACGACCAAGGAGAAAGTAAGCGTCAACGGCGCGGTCGATGCAGGTACTGCCGCGCATATATGCCGTATGCCCCTCGCCGTCGTAGGTCAGCAGGACCCCGGATTTGAGCTGATGGGCAAGCCCTTGAGCCCATCGATAGGGCGTGGCTGGATCGTGAGTGGTCCCGACGACGAGAATCGGTCCGGCCCCCCTTGCTGCAATGGGTGCCGGGTATGGAGCCGGCGGCGTTGGCCAGAAATCGCAGGGGGCCAAGCCCCACGCAAGGTAGGCACCGAACTGAGGTGAGACTTTCGCCATCCTCTTTGAATCTGCCGTCATCTGCGCAACTGTTGCCCGGCTGTCTTTGTCGAGACAGTTCACTGCGTAGCCAATGTCGTTGGAATTGGTCGCGTAGTGGCCATTCGCATCACGATCGACGTAATAGTCGGCTAGATCGAGAAGCGCCGTGCTGTCACCCTTGTAGGCCTGCGCAAGCGCCACCGTTAGTGATGGCCAGCCGCCCAGTGAATCGTAGAGAGTGCTAACGATCCCAAGGACCACCAAGGACTGAGTGGCGACTCGGCCTGACTTGCTTGGTAGCGGTGTGATGTCCGTATCGGCGAGAAGTTTGCTGATCCGCGCTAGGACTGCAGAGCGAGTAGAACCGCCAGGGCAGGTCCGATCCTTCAGGCAACCCGTAACGTAATCATCTAATGCAACTTGGAAACCCCGAGCTTGATCGAGGTTGGTCTCGCTATTGGGAACGGTCGGATCGAGCGCGCCATCTAAAACCAGATGGCCGACCCGCTTAGGGAAAAGATCCGCGTAGATGGCACCGATCAGGGTCCCGTAAGACTTGCCTAGGTAGTTGAGTTTGGCATCCCCCAAGATGGCGCGGAGCAGGTCCATATCCCTAGCTACATTTGCGCTGCCAATGAAGGGAAGCATGACGCCCGCACGCGCTTTGCAGAGGTCGGCTAGAGATTTCGCGGAATCCATGAGCGTTTGGACTTGCGCCGGCGTCGACGGTGTCCCATCGAGGGCGATCATCTGGTCAGTCTCTTTATCCGTCAGGCAGTGAATCGGAGTGCTCCGCCCCACGCCTCGTGGATCAAAGCCAACCAGGTCATAGTGTGTCAACACCTTCTGAGTCGCAATGAACTCTGCAGCCAACGCGTACTCGACGCCAGAACCGCCAGGACCGCCCGGGTTGACCAGGAGCGAGCCGAGGCGTCTCTTCTGGTCTTTGGCGAGCAGACGGACCACAGCAAGGGTGATCGTGCGCGCCTCTGGGTGCTGGTAATCCAACGGCACTGTCACCGTCGCGCACTGAAAATTGCCGTAACACTTACTCCAAGCCACCTGCTGTTCAACGAACTTAGTGAGTGAAGGTTGATCGACCAGCTTGCTGACGGTATCTGACCCCGCACTCTGAGTTCGATTATTGCTGGAAAGGAAGAAGCCAAGACCAATGCTCAGAACGAGAATTAGCGCTAGCGCACCCCGGATCCTTGAATTTGACAGCAACTAATTACCCAACTCTGATTGACAGCATCATTGATTCAAGCGCTAACAGCGGCGCAACACTGAAATTTAGAGCCCTGCGCGCCACCATTATTGCATCAAGCCTGCCGATAGTCGCCTCCGCAGTGGTGTGCTCGGCAAGCTGTACGACCTCATCTTCCATATCGTCGTTAACGAGCGCGACGCTTGCGCCACCTTGCAGAAGAAGTACGTCACGATAAAAGGAAGCTAAATCAAGAAGCGAGCGATCAAGAAAAGCTCGGTTTAGCGCGGTTGCGCGCGACTTCTGATCCTTCTCTAACTCTTTAATCGCCTTCGATGCGCCGGTAGCCAGCCCTCGACCAGTCGCACCCGCGCCCCAGGCGTCCTGTAGCGCCACTAGTTCAGCTTCATCTCTAGGCGCAATCTCACGAGTTGATTCCTCCTGGGAGGCACTGATCAATTCAGCCGCCGCCGCCATACAACTCCCAACATCAGTCAACCTGAGTGGGAGTTGAAGAACGCGGTGTCGAAAACCTCTCGCCTGCTCATCAGTAGCGATTCGCCTGGCACGGCCCACATGGCCTTGGCTGGCTCTAGCAGCATGATTGGCCATCACTTCATCGATGCCATCATTCTCGACGAGCATTTGGGCGATCGCAGTCGTCGATGGTGTGCGCAATTGCAGGTGACGACAGCGCGACCGAATCGTCGGAAGCAGATCACCAAGACTAGGTGCACAGAGCAACCACACGGTGTAGGACCCAGGTTCTTCAATCGCCCGCAGAAGTGCATTTGCCGCCGTTTCAGTCAGCCGATCGGCATCTTCAATCACAACGACGCGATATTGTCCATTACTTGGTGCCCACGCCGAACGGACAATCAGATCTCTAATCTCATCAACCTTGATCGAAAGCCCTTCGGTGCGGATCAACTCCACATCTGGATGTGAACCACGCAGGCTGGTTCGACAATTATTACATTCGCCACAACCGTCGTCGGCGCAGACTAAGGCGGCTGCAAAGGCAATCGCCGCATTTGACCGCCCCGATCCAGGAGGCCCAGTAAATAGCCAAGCGTGCGTCATCGCTCCCGGCGACGCTGGGCCTGGCTCAGGGGTCTTTGCTGCCGCAACGGCACGTTCGAGAACTTCGACCACTTCATCTTGGCCGATCAATGCGCGAAAAACGCGGGCGACCACGATTATTTCGCACTCTTACGTTTGGCTAAAAGATCCTCGAAACGAGAATGAATTATTTTGGCTACCTCTTCTGGTGTGCCGGTTGCGTTGACCACGAAATACCGATCAGGTTCAACCGTTGCCAGTTGTAGAAAGGCTCTGCGCACGCGTTCGTGGAACTCAAGCGGTTCACTCTCAAGTCGATCAGGCGTAGCGCACCTGGCCAGACCCACTGCCGATGGAATGTCGAGCAGTATGGTCAAGTCAGGGATCAATCCTTCGGTGGCCCAGCGAGAAATGCGTAACACATCCTCACTCGGCAATATTCGACCGCTGCCTTGATACGCGATCGAAGAATCGACGTAACGATCGCTGATGACGACTGCGCCGCGATTAAGTGCCGGGCGCACGACTGCATGGACATGCTCTGCTCGATCTGCTGCGTACAGCAACGCCTCTGCGCGTGGGGCTACAGCGCCCGTACCCTTGTCGAGCAGGACGCGACGCAATTGACCCCCAAGGTCGGTGCCGCCAGGCTCGCGCGTTAGTACTACATCGAAGTCACGCTTTTCGAACCAGTCTCGCAACTTGGTGGCCTGGGTCGATTTGCCAGAACCCTCGCCGCCTTCAAAGGCGATGAAGATGCCATGCTTTTCGAATAACGTAGCGACGCCAACATCGCCTCTGAGCGCATCTGCCAAATCCCGGAAGAGTGGAACACCTTTGCGGTCGTCCATCTGAATGTAAGAGACGGTGCCAACAACCATCGCTATTACGCCACCCAAAAGCATAGTGAATGCCGCGCCGTTGTAATGCAGGCTGACGTGACGGATATTGACTGAATGCTTTCCAATTGCCGCCGCGATCGCCGGTGCGAGCGCAAGTACCAAGACGAGGGTGATTCGAATCAATGAATTAACAAAAGCGAAAGTGCGTCCCCGAACTTCATCATGAACCTCAAGGCCTAGCATGGTGAAGCCAGAAACCCATGAGATGCCAGCGAAGCTGCCGAGTACCAAGGCGATGAGCACCGCCATAACCAGGTTCGGAATCGCCGCAAGAAGTGCAAGACTGAATCCGGCAAGCGCAAGCGAGAGGCCAAAGAGGCGACGTCTGGAGAAGCCCGCAAAGGTCTTCGGCCCTAGAGCCATTCCAGCAGCTAGCCCGGTGAAGACTGCACCAAAGAGCATTCCGTAGGCCGCATCTCCGCCACCAAGATCTCCAACGTATGTCCGCGCCAATCCAATCACCGCGCCACCCGCAGCAAAAGCACCGAGCATCCCAACAACGAGTCCACGAATGATCTTGGTCGACCAGACAAATTGCCAACCGTCGATAAATGAACGAGCGATATTCGGATTGCTCGACGTGATGCTAACTTTCGCCTTTGGAATCTCACGCAACAGATAAATAGTTATCGCGCTAAAGCCAAAACTCAAGGCATCCACATAGAGCGCAATGTCAACGGGTTTGTCTTTAAAGAAACCAATATCGACTGCGAGCGCGGAGTTGATCAGAGCCATCAAAGAAAAAAGAGCCGCAGCGATCGGTGCCGTGCCATATGCGGCAAGTAGGCTCACTTGATTCGCTGCTTCAAGCCGATCTCGTGGTACTAGATTTGGAACCGTCGCTTCTTTTGCCGGACCCCAGAAAAGTGTTACCGACTCGATCAAAACGGTCGCCGTATAGAGCCACCAGTAAGTGCGTACCAATGGGATTGAGATAAAGAGGGCACAGCGCAGAATGTCGCAGGTGACCATTAGGCGGCGGCGATCAAACCGATCAACGATGACGCCCGCTAGAGGACCAAGAAGTGCCGCAGGCACGAGTCGGACGATGAATACACCAGCGATTGCGACGTTGGCCTTTGCATAGTTATTGCCGGAAAGTTGCTTGGCCAGCGCGGTGGTGGCCAGGAGCCCTAGCCAATCGCCAAGACTGCCCAAGGCAAGGGCGCGCCACAACTTCCGGAAGGCCGGAATGGCGAGCACTCCGCGCAAATCCCCTTGTGCAGGCGGAGATGGCGTGGGCAGAACATTTGACATGACGTCAGCCTAGCTGGGCTTAGCGCCAGCTTTAGATGTGGCCTTCTTGACCGATTTTCTGACCGGTGTCTTCTTCGCTGCGGTCTTCTTCGCTGCGGTCTTCTTCGCCGCGACCTTCCGGGCGGCGGCCTTGCGCGGTCGCATCTTCTTGACACCACCATTCTCAGCATCGTAGGCCCGTCGCTCAGCGAGAAGTTCAAGGCCACGGTCGAGAGTCAAGAGTTCAAGAACCTCGGTTTTTCTCAGCGAGGCGTTGCTCTCTCCGTCAGTCACATAAGCACCGAAGCGGCCATCTTTGACGACCACATTTCGTCCACTCGCTGGATCCAGCCCAAGTTCCTTCAGCGGTGGCTTGGGAGCACCCCGTCCGCGGATCTTAGGTTGGAACAAGATCGCGAGCGCCTCATCAAGAGTGATGGTGAGAATCTGATCTTCCGAAGAGATACTGCGGATATCGCTACCACGCTTGATGTAAGGACCATATGGTCCATTGCTGGCTATCACTTCTTCGCCGTCAACTTCACCGACAATCCTGGGTAGCGCAAGGAGCATTAGCGCAGTTTCGAGGGTGATCGTTCCTACATCCATCGAAGCAAATACTGAGGCGTTCTTTGGCTTAGCGCCCTTAGGAGCATCCTCCGGTAAGACCTCGGTGACGTAAGGGCCAAAGCGTCCCACCTTGGAATAGATTTCCCGACCATTAACTGGATTCACCCCAAGCAGTCGCTCACCACTTGGACGATCAAAAAGTTCCTTCGCCTTTGCCAGAGTCAACTCATCTGGCGCCATAGCATCAGGAACGCTCGTGGTCCGGCGCTCATCTCCCTCGCCCTGCTCAAGGAAGGTCCCGTATTTGCCGACGCGTACTGTGACACCCTCACCGAGGGCGAAACTGTTGACTCCGCGCGCATCAATGTTCGTAATGTCGGTGGTCAACTCGTTAAGACCCACAACGCCATCGTGCCCGAAATAGAACTTGGTCAACCAGGCAACTCGCTCCTCCTCGCCTGCGGCAATGCGATCTAGATCCTCTTCCATCTCAGCCGTGAAGTCGTAATCGACAAGTCGAGCAAAGTGCTCCTCAAGCAAGCTGCAAACCGCGAAGCCAATGAACGAAGGAACCAGCGCACGACCACGCTTACCGACATATCCTCGATCTTGAATCGTCTGAAGAGTCGCCGCGAAAGTTGATGGGCGACCGATCCCCAGTTCTTCCAACCGGGCTACGAGGCTTGGTTCGGTGTAGCGCGCTGGTGGCTTCGTTTCGTGTCCATCAGCTGAATAGTTATCGACATCTACGACCTCACCCTTGACAAGCGGCGGAAGTCGTCGAGCCTCTTCGTCCTCTTGGTTTTCGTCGTGTGCCTCTTCGTAGGCTGCCAAACAACCCGCAAACTTTAGGACAGTGCCGCTGGCACGAAAGCTTAAGCGCTTGCCATCGTCGGTAGTGGTTTCTAGATCGGCCCGCATTTGAAGTTTTCTAGCATCGGCCATCTGTGATGCAACCGTGCGTTTCCAGATCAGATCGTAGAGGGCAAGCTCGTCACGTGAAATTTCATTGGCCACCTCGCCAGGCGTACGAAAACTCTCACCAGCCGGACGGATTGCTTCGTGCGCTTCTTGTGCATTCTTGGCCTTGCCAGTGTATTGACGCGGCGCCTCTGCAACGTGGTCGGCACCATATAACGCACGTGCCGACTCGCGAGCTGCATTTATTGCGGTCTGCGATAGCGTCGGCGAATCGGTACGCATATAGGTGATGTACCCATTTTCGTATAGCCGCTGCGCCACTCGCATCGTGAGTTGCGCGCCCCAACCAAGCCGGCGTCCCGCATCTTGTTGCAATGTCGATGTCGTGAAAGGTGCCTTGGGTTTTTCAATTCTAGGAGACTCGTCAACGCTTGTTACTACGAAATGTTTTCCAGCTAGTGAAGCAACTAGCGCTTCAGCGGCCACCTCATTCAGGAGCTCGATCTCTCCGCGAACTTTCTCGCTGATCGCGCCTTTGCTATCGAAATCTTTTCCGACCGCCACCCGCTTGTCATCGATCGTAATTAATCGTGCCTGAAATCCTGGGCCGCAAGCAGCAGTGACGTTCCACCACTCCGAGGAGGCAAAGGCCATCCGTTCGCGTTCGCGTTCGACGACTAATCGGAGAGCAACGGATTGGACGCGGCCAGCGGAGAGACCAACTTTGATCTTTTTCCAGAGCACTGGCGAGAGGCGATAGCCGAAGAGACGATCAAGTATCCGTCGAGTCTCCTGGGCGTCAACCAAACGTAAGTCGAGATCTCTTGTCTGGCTGGCTGCTGCTCTGATGGCTTCAGGCGTGATCTCGTGAAAGACCATTCGTTTTACTGGCACTTTCGGCTTGAGGACCTCCAATAGATGCCAAGCGATTGCCTCGCCCTCGCGATCCTCATCGGTGGCCAGAAGGAGTTCGTCGCTCCCTTTTAATAGGGCCTTGAGTTCGGCGATCTTTCTCTTCTTATCCGGGTGCACGACATAAAGGGGTTCAAAGCCGTGCTCTACATCGACGCCCTCCTTCGCCCATGCAACTTTCTTATACTCAGCCGGGATGTCAGACGCGCGCTGCGGGAGGTCGCGAATATGGCCAATGCTCGCCTCAACCACATAGTCGGGACCGAGGAATTCGCCAATCTTCTTGGCCTTCGCGGGAGATTCCACGATGACCAGGTGGCGCAGCGCCAAGAGACTCTCCAATGCTCAATACCGCCCCTTTGACCAGGGGTGGCCGTTACGGGTCAAGAGTCTGACGGCAACCATCCCGCCTCTGTCAAACCAGGCTAGCCGATTTACCTGTGGATAAGGTGTTATTTTTCCAGGTCAGAGGGGTAAGAAAAAACCTCCAGCGAAGCCACCCCTCGGAGTGAGCGACGCCACCGCTCGGCATGAGCGACGCCACCGCTCGGCATGAGCAACGCCACCGCTCGACATGAGCAACGCCACCGCTCGGCATGAGCGCTAGCCGATCTGGGTCGACTTCCGCTTCGTGTTGATCAATGCGCCAACGATGATGGCCACTGCAACCAGCGCTATTGCGGTGCGAAGACCCGCATTTGCACCTGTGCCCAGCGTCATGCCGATGATTGCTGGGGTGATCAGAAGCCCAACAAGATTCATCACCTTGATGAGCGGATTGATCGCCGGACCGGCGGTGTCCTTAAATGGATCGCCGACGGTGTCACCGATGACGGTTGCAGCGTGAGCTGCTGAGCCTTTGCCGCCGTGGTGCCCATCTTCAATCATCTTCTTGGCGTTATCCCAGGCGCCGCCAGAGTTGGCTAGGAAGACCGCCATGAGCGTTCCCGTTGCGATCGCACCGGCCAGATAGGCGCCCAGGGCACCTACCCCGAGTCCGAAGCCCACCGCAATCGGTGCAAGAACAGCGAGTAGACCAGGTGTAGCCAGTTCACGGAGCGAGTCTTGAGTGCAGATATCGACAACACGGCCGTACTCAGGCTTCTCAGTTCCAGCCATGATCCCTGGGTGTAAGCGGAATTGGTTTCGAACCTCGACGACGACGGCACCGGCCGCACGCGATACCGCGTTGATTGCCAGCCCAGAGAAGAGGAAGACGACAGCGGCACCAATAATCGCACCAACTAGGTTCCGCGGATTGGCTACGTCGAGTACGCCTTGAAATTCAAGGAGCGTGGTCTTGACGCCGCTGCTGTCGACGGCGTTCTTGATGGCGTCGGTAAAGGAGCCAAAGAGCGCCGTGGCCGCAAGGACTGCGGTAGCAATTGCGATGCCCTTGGTGATTGCTTTTGTGGTGTTGCCGACCGCATCGAGTGAGCTGAGCACCTTTGCGCCTTCGCCGTGGACATCACCTGACATTTCGGCAATGCCTTGGGCATTGTCCGAGATCGGTCCGAAGGTATCCATAGCGACGATGACCCCGACGGTCGTGAGCAGACCACAACCGGCCAGAGCCACTGCGAAGAGTGAGAGAACAACATTCCCAGTGCCAAGTAGGAAGGTGCCGAAGACGGCAGAGGAAATAAGAAGTGCCGAATAGACAGCTGATTCAAACCCCACTGAAATTCCGGCCAGGATGACTGTCGCCGCACCGGTCTGTGACGAGGCAGCAACATCGTTTACTGGTCGTTTCCCAATTTCAGTGAAGTGCGCAGTAAGAGCTTGAATTGCAGCGGCTAACGCAATACCGATGAGTACAGATGCAAATGCCACAATCCGTGGGTTGGCCGTTGAATTAATGTGCGCGCCAGTCAACTCCGCGAACGAAGTTGGGAGGTAGGCGAAGGTAGCCACGCCGACCAATACCGCGCTGATCGATGCCGAGATGAAGAAGGAACGGTTGATTGCTGCCATTCCGCTCTTGTCGGTCTCCCGAAGTTTGGTGATAAAGATTCCGATCACTGCGGTGAGAACACCAAGCGCAGGAACGATCAGTGGGAAGATCAAGCCAACCGACCCGAAGGCCGCTTTACCGAGGATCAGAGCCGCAACGAGTGTTACCGCGTATGACTCAAAGAGGTCTGCGGCCATTCCGGCGCAGTCACCGACATTGTCGCCGACGTTGTCAGCGATTGTTGCGGCGTTGCGCGGGTCATCCTCCGGGATGCCTTGTTCAACCTTGCCCACCAAGTCAGCGCCGACATCTGCGGCCTTCGTGAAGATACCGCCGCCAACACGCATGAACATGGCGAGCATGGCCGCGCCGAAGCCGAAGCCTTCAAGGACTGATGGGGCATCACCCTTGTAGATGAGGACGACGGTGGAAGCACCGAGCAACCCGAGCCCAACCGTCATCATTCCGACGACTCCACCTGTGCGGAAAGCAATCTTCATCGCGGGGGCGGCACCGTGATCCTTCGCCGCCGCGGCAACGCGAACGTTTGCGCGAACCGCCAGCCACATTCCGTTGTAACCGACCAGTGCCGAGAAGGTGGCACCGATTAAGAAGAAGAGTGAGCGACCGATTCTGATATCGGCACTTCCCGGTAGGGCAAAGAGGATAAAGAAGACCAGGACAACGAAGACGGAAAGCGTTTTGAATTGGCGTGAAAGATACGCCGAAGCACCTTCTTGAATGGCGGCGGCGATCTCTTTCATCTTCGGCGTGCCATCAGGAGCAGCGAGAACTTGCTTGCGCAGGAAAAAGGCGACTGCTAGGGCAGCAAGGGAAACCACCAGAACGGCGAACACATAGGAGAGGTTGCTCCCTGACAGATGGATCGCGGCCCCCTCGGCGGTGAGGTGGGTCGTGGACATACGTCCTCCAGGTTTGAAGTTGGCTCCAGGGCTTCGGTGCCCCATGGACGGGCGAGAGTCTACGGCGCTCAGACGGAGCTAAGCGACCCACCCAGCCCTAGCCGAGGCTCTGATCACCCCGGGAAGGAGCCGACGCACGAAGATTGGTAGCGAGGCCGGTGGGGTCGCGCTCACCGTAAGTAGGAGCGATCCTTGGCCTGCCGTATCAACTCGGCAGTCGGTCAGTTGGGTCTGCCAGCCGCCGACCGTACGCTCAACCGTCTCTCTAGCTGTAGCGCAGGCCGCGCCAGGAACTTCAAGCGACTGGGCCCCGGCCAGGGCTGCGACATCGGCGACTTGGCGCACTCGTTGCTCGGCAGCGCTAACAATTACGAAGCTGGTTATCAGAATGAGCAGAGGCAGGAGTGACGAAATCGTCACTAGGAGCCAGATCGTGGCACTTCCCTTCTGCCCTCTTGGTGATCGTGACATTTAGTTATGAGCTAGTTATGAGCGATCGCGGAGGTGGTGATCTTTATCGACTTCGGCCAGGGGGCGGGCGTATCGATCTTGACGATTGAGTAGGCACCTTGGGCAACAATTTTAAAATGAGAAGTGGGGAGGGCGTTTGCGACCATCCGTTCAATGCTGGCCAACTCTTCGTGACGAGTAATAGCTTCTGCTGCGCGCTGGGCAATCTGGCTTGAATGCAAATAGAGCGCCATTGCGGCAAATAGATCTAGCAGCACAGAGCCGATGAGAACGATTGCTGGCAGAGCCGTTGCGAGTTCAGCCGTGACGCTTCCGCGTTCTCGATGGGGATACGGGGTGGCCACCGCAGCAGAGCGGTGGCCACTCCGTGATATCGGGCTCACGATCACCCGAAGACCCAACTCAGGGCTTTAGTAAACAACTGTGTGAGCATGTCAAGAACTTGATTTGATGAGAGAACTTTGTAGAGCACTCCCGCAAATCCACAAGCAGCGACCGTCGTCACTGCGTATTCAGCGGTAGCCAGTCCGGCTTGGCTACCGAGACGATCAATCCGAGAGCGAAAGAACTTCGTAAGAAGTACCAAGGCTGCTCCTTTCAGGTGTCGGTGGATGGAATGGTGAAAGCCTGCTCAATTGGTCCGCTGAGGTGGTACTCAAATGGATGACACTCTGGATCAAACATGCCTGTGGATTCTGAGGGACTCAGTTTCTAATATTGAAAAATACCGGAGGCAGCGAACCCAACAGTGAGAAGAAAACCTGAGCAGCTATCGGGAAAACCGCACCAAGAATGAAAGAAGGAAGGAAACAGAGTCCAATCGGCAGTGTCGCCCGCACGCCAACGGAACGGACCTGACGCTTCACTTGACTCGTCCGCACTCGCCATAAGCGAGTCGCTGTTCGACGTAGTGCATCAGCCCCCGATGCCCCGGTAGCAGCAATGCTCTCCACCGTTATGGCTATCGGCAAAAGAGCGGCGACCTGGCGCCAAGATCCAAACGCTTGCTTCGCATCAGCCCCCATTTTCAAGAGGGCAGTGCTCTCATCAGCAAAACGTTTTACTGGGGCACCCACTACTTCGCCCGCAGCATCGATCGAATCGATCAAGGCCAGACCGCTGTCGAGGCAGAGCGCTATAAGCTCTGCAAATTCTGGCGCCAAATATGCCAATCGCAATCGTTCAACCCGGATAGCGGCAGGCTCAAGTAGCGTCACCGCACGTTTAGCCGCCCAGGCACTGAGTAATGCGAGAAAGAGATTCCATGGCGCCTTGAACTCGAGAACGGCGAAGAGGGCAACTGAGATAGCCGCAAAATTGGCCCGCGTTTTCACGACGTAACCGCCAGAGCACTTCTCGTGATACGTGTCAACCAGAATCTCCCAAGAAGATTCAGAAGCACCGATGCAGACAGGGCGATCCGTCCCACAGTGGTGCCGAAAACGAAATGGAAAGGATGGAGAGCCAACAGAATCAAAAGAGGCAAGAGACTCATCAGCACGGCTGTCGCACGAGCATCTGCGATCTCGCTAAGGAGCTCTTCTTCAAGTGAGAGTTCGCTCTCGATGTTCATGGCAATTGCGTCGAGCGCAGGGATCAACGGTGTTCCTCGCTGATTCGAAAGGTCCAGGAAGAGAGCGACCTTCATTAACGCCTCAGCACCTTTGACCGCGTTTCGCCGTAATTGGCTGAGACTTTCATCGTGGCTAGCTTGGGAATCAATTTCTATCTCCAACATCGGGTGCATTGTTGCGGCCTGCCTGAGTGCCTGCAGTGGCGCATTGCCAATCCTGAGTTGGTCGCCAAGCATCGTTATGAATTGCAGTGTCATCGCTCGTCTAGAGTCCGCTCCCAAAGAACGTCTCTGTCCGTGTCTACCGATCCTTGGCACTGGCGCGAGAGGCGCAGAAATCAGTGCAGCCGAAAGGGCTATCAGGATGTAACCAAGAATTCTCACGTCCATCGCCTAAGCGTCTTAACCGAGCAGAGTCCGTCATTCTCAACGTGTATCTCACCAATCTCGCTCACGAAACGACGTCCATGTTCGCGTCGAAGGTGAACGATCACCTCAATAGCGGTAGCCAACTGAGAGTGGACTGCTCTGCGGTCTAATCCAGCGGCAACGCCCAGCGCTTCGATTCTCGCTGGAATAGCCGCTGCGCTGTTGGCGTGAATCGTGGCAAAGGCGCCCTCATGTCCTGAGTTGAGGGCAGCCAAGAGATCCACGACTTCGGCACCACGGACTTCACCGATCACCAGCCGATCTGGTCGCATACGCAATGCCTGCCGCACTAGATCGCGCATGGTGATACCGCCAGCGCCCTCGACGTTTGTCTCCCGCGATTGCAGGTGTACAACATGCGGATGTTGCGGAAAGAGTTCGGAAGTGTCTTCGATTATCAAGATACGTTCACTGCCGGAAACCTCGCCTATTAGCGAGGTCAGGAGTGTCGTTTTACCAACGCCGGTTCCCCCACTGATCAGTATCGATCGCCGCGCTTTGATCAGGTTAGTTAGGTACGTTCTGATATCACTACCTACCAAATCCACCAGCGAACGGTGCTGGATCCGAATCAATCGGAAGGCAATTTGCGTGGAGTCGCGCGCGATTGGCGGAATGATTGCGTGCATCCTGATGCCATCCGCCACTGGAGCATCAACATATGGATGTGCTTCATCAAGTCTCCGCCCGGTATTTGTGGCCAGGCGCTGCGCTAAATTCCGTACTTCTAACTCTGACTCGAAACGGATTTGTGAAAGTCGAAGGCCTTCACCAAAGTCGACCCAAATTTCGTCCTTACTCGTAACGAGAATGTCCGTACTCCTTAGATCTGCAACTAACGGAGTGAGCGGTCCGAATTCGATCAGGTTTGCCGTAGAAGTAATGGCGGCACTAATTACTTCTGCGGAAGTTAGCCAAGGCGCATGTCCCTTGATGATGGTCGAGATATTTGAAAGTGATGGCCTCTGATTAGATTGTGCAAGGCTCAGGCGGACATGGCCGTCAATTTCGTCTGTCAACGGATCCCCCGATCAGGTGCGACCAGATTCGCCCCGCAAGTTCAATCGCGTGCTTGGCCCTGATGAGATCGCCTAAATCTGCGGCTAGCGATAGTTGGCAATCATCCGGCCATTCGACAACTTGTCGTGAACGCAAGGAAGCAGCGACTTGTTCCGTTGAGAGGGTTCCGTAGGACATCTTCCGGAGCACGATCCGCATCGAGCCCGAAATAGCACCCGTCAGAATTGCCTCACTCTGTTCAACGGCGAGTGCAGTATTGCCGGTCAAGAGCAGAGAGTGCGTTGGGTTCTCGCATTCCGATCCGGGTTCGCTTAATCCGAGGATTACGGAATCGAATCTCGCCCGCGCGTCCAGCAATAGCGCCGGAGTGACAATCACATCTTGGGTCAGCACGCCGACTTTTGGTGGTTGAATCGGATGTAATCCGTGGTTAACCGGCACGCCTCTTGCCCCGATGATGCGGAGCAAGTCATCGGATTTGTCGATCAGTAGCGTCTTCTGGTTTTTTCGTGCCGAGATGAGGCCGAAAAGCGCGACCAGCGTCGTAAGACCGATACCTCTTGACGAGGCGGTGATCGTTATCAATTGGGACGGTGACGAACTTCCAAGGAGCGCTCCTATGCAAGTGGCCAAGTTCGTGACTGCTTCCCGATCATCGCCAGCAATGCCGACTAGTGACCCAGAGCTATCGGTGGCGGCGATCTCGAGGTCAAGCAGGAGAACTCCAGGTCGGGTCGGAATCGACGACGGGGCGAGGTCTGTTGCAATCAGGAGTAGTCCCTGGTCGGGATAGTGCTCGGGTAACTCTCTTTCGTAGGAAATTGTTAGACCGAGAGCTGCACCCGCAGTCGCGACCACTTGGCTCGCACGTAGGTTCGCGCTGAAAAGCGTGCACTCTCTCACGCCAGGTAGCGTCACGACTCAATAACGAATCGCGCACCACTACTTATGGCTTATGGGTATAGCAAGCGGCTGGGGATTACCATGAACAGATGACGAATGCTGCCTTCTTTGATCTAGATAAGACGATCATCGCACGTTCTTCGGCCCTGGCCTTCACCACGCCTTTCGCCAAAGCCGGCCTCCTGTCGAAGCGCTCGATACTGCGGAACTTGGTTGCGCAGACACTTTTCACCCTTGGCGGTGCTGATCACGAAAGAACCGAGCGTCTTCGCCTCCAATTGTCGAAGATGGTCGAAGGATGGTCCAGCGATCAAGTGAGCGAGATTGTCCAAGAGACACTTCATCGCTTCATCGAGCCAATCATTTATGCAGAAGCAGCCGATCTGATCGATGAGCACCACCGCAATGGCCGTCAGGTCGTGATCGTCTCATCATCGGCGATTGAGATCGTCAAACCAATCGGCGAGATGCTGGGCGCCGACGAAATCATCGCGACTCGGTTGAAGATCGTCGATGGTCGGTACACAGGTGAGATCGAGTACTACGCATACGGCCAGACGAAGGCGGCGGCAATTCGTGAACTTGCAACTCGTAAGGGCTACGACCTTACTCAGTGCTTTGCTTATTCAGATTCGTCGACCGACATCCCAATGTTAGAAATGGTCGGCTTCCCATCAGTGGTGAATCCTGATCTGGCGCTGCGGAAAATCGCGATCGCAAATGGTTGGGGCATCCGCAATTTTCGACGAACGGTACCACTCCGTGAACGGTACCAATTTGGAAAACCAGCAATGGCCACAGCTCTTGGTATGACAGCGATCAGCCTGCTTGCCTTCGCGATCGCACGTAAACACAGGCGCGCAGCTTCTTAATCAAAATCTCACTTAGTTCGTCACAGCCTCACTAAGCTCGTCACAAATTTCAATGCCACGGCGCGCGCCATACTGTACGGCGCTGGCCAGGTGTCTAAGCCAGGACGCCACTCCCTCGGGGGTGCCGCTTCGATAGGCCGCGAGCGCGGGAACGAACGAACTGGCCCCGAGCGCAAGCATCCCGACCTCTGGGAGACCGAGTGCATCCGGATCGAAGCCGCGTCCGATGAGGACAGATCTAAAGATCGTCCGCGCAACAACGTCGTTCTCAGAAGCGAAGGGTGCGATATCTACGATCTCGGCCATCGCAAGCCCAGCCACAATTAGTGCGGGAATCTGTGCCTCTGAGTTGAGTAGGTCATTGAGTGCAAAGAGCCGCTCGCTCTCTTCGGCACTAAGCGCCCGCGGTCGTCCTCGCTCATCAGGTGCACGCCCCGCCAACGCGATCGCGTGAAAGCGGGCAAGTGTCTGCATCGGTTCGATCGCGATCACGGGAGCGGTTGAAATCGATGATTGCAGAAGCGCGACTGACACAGGGATTTCGATGCCGCCCAACTCAGCCGCCGCTTTTGCCGATTCGCTCAACGCCAAGGCTCGGACCTCGGCTCCTTTGGTCCGTAGAATCCGCTGCTTTCGAAGCAGGTCCATCGCTGCTCGGGCATCCTGCGCAGCCTGTTCAACTCCAGGTAACTCCACTACTCGCAAGATTGTCACGAAGGAGAAGCGTAATGATTTATCTGGCGGGCAAAGCAGGCTAGCCTTGCTCGAACTTGGACTGGAGGGCGGTTGAATGAGTCTGGAGCATGAGCACCCTATTGAGGACCTTCTGCATGAGGTGCGTTCGTTTTCGCCTTCTGCCGACTTTACCGCCAATTCCAACGTGGACGCTTCGATCTACGATGTGGCTGCAGAGGACCCTCTAGCTTTCTGGGAACGGCAGGCAAGCGCCCTGACTTGGAGGAAGCCTTGGCGTACCGCGCTGGAGTGGAATGCCCCGGATGCCAAGTGGTTTGTTGGTGGTGAGTTGAACGTTGCGGAGAACTGTCTGGATGTGCACGTGGCAGCTGGACGCGGGGATCGGGTCGCTTTCTATTTCGAAGGCGAGCCTGGCGATTCACGCACGATCACTTACGCGCAACTGCATAGTGAGGTTAAGAAGGCCTCGAATGCGCTGATAGAACTTGGGGTGGGCAAGGGTGATCGGGTTGCGATTTATCTGCCGATGATCCCAGAGGCCGCCATCGCGATGCTGGCCTGTGCCAGGATCGGTGCGCTCCATTCGGTTGTCTTCGGCGGGTTCTCGGCTGAAGCGCTACTTGCCCGGATCCGTGATGCTGATGCGAAGCTCGTGATAACCGCGGATGGTGGTTATCGCAAAGGAACTGCGACTGCTTTAAAACCGGCGGTGGACGAGGCGCTTACCGGTGAGACGAATGTGGAGAAGGTGCTGGTGGTTCGTCGTACTGGTCAGGATGTGCCATGGCATGAAGGTCGTGATCTGTGGTGGCACGATGTCATTGATCGGCAGAGCGATGAGCACACAGCGATAGGTCATGACAGTGAGCATCCGCTTTTTATTCTCTACACTTCGGGGACCACGGCAAAACCTAAAGGCATCTTTCACACCACGGGTGGCTATTTAACCCAGGTGGCCTACACCCACAAAGTGGTCTTCGATTTAAAACCTGAGACCGATGTTTTCTGGTGCACGGCCGATGTCGGCTGGGTCACCGGCCACTCCTACGTCGTATATGGGCCTCTTGCTAATGGCGCGACGCAGGTTATGTATGAGGGCACTCCCGACTCGCCGCATAAAGGGCGCATCTGGGAGATCATCGAAAAATATGGGGTGACCACTCTTTATACCGCGCCAACACTCATCCGAACCTGGATGAAGTGGGGCGATGACATCCCAAAACAATTCGATCTCACCTCGCTTCGCCTGCTTGGTTCGGTGGGAGAACCGATCAACCCGGAAGCATGGATGTGGTATCGCGAAAATATCGGAGCCAATCGCTGTCCGATAGTGGACACGTGGTGGCAGACCGAGACTGGTGCGATCATGATTTCACCAATCCCAGGAATCACCGCGACCAAACCCGGCTCTGCAATGGCTCCTATCCCCGGCATCAGCGTCAAAGTCGTTGATGAGGATCAAAACCCGGTAGGCAGAGGCGAAGGCGGCTACCTAGTCCTTGACCAGCCTTGGCCGGCGATGCTCCGTGGCATTTGGGGCGAACCTGAGAGATACGTAGAGAACTACTGGTCGAAATTCAAAGACATCTATTTCGCCGGTGATGGCGCCAAAGTCGATAGTGACGGTGCGATCTGGCTACTCGGACGGGTAGACGACGTCATGAACGTCTCCGGCCACCGAATCTCCACCGCGGAAGTCGAATCCGCCCTGGTCTCACACCATGCCGTCGCCGAAGCCGCCGTCGTCGGAGCCTCCGATGCGATGACCGGACAAGGAATCGTGGCCTTCGTCATTCTCCGCGGTGGGATCGAGCACGCAAACGGTGACGAGCTAGTCCAACAACTACGAGCCCACGTAAGCAAAGAAATCGGACCGATCGCCAGACCCAGACAGATCCTGGTGGTCCAAGAACTGCCAAAAACCAGGAGCGGAAAGATCATGCGCAGACTGCTCCGCGATGTCGCCGAGAACCGTGCGGTCGGCGATTCGACCACCCTGGCTGACCCTAAAGTCATGAAATTGATCAGCGAAGGCATGAACACCAGCAGCAACGAAGAATAATGCCCGACGAACGCGAACTCTTCCCACGCCCAACCGGACGTGAGATCGGGGCGATTCGCCAGTTTCTCTCCACCGAAATGATCGGGGGTGTGGCGCTCTTTCTCGCGGTGGCTGCCGCTCTGGCTGCATCAAACTCTCCGCTCCGTTCTACATATGAATCGATAACGCGATTTGAAATTGGTTATGGAGCCTTCCGCTTTGACGTGAGAACTTGGGCCGCCGACGGTTTGCTGGCGATCTTCTTCGCTGTGGCTGGGCTGGAACTTCGGCGTGAGATGGCGTATGGCGAGTTGAAAAATCCGAGGCGGGCCGTACTGCCGATCATCGCCGCACTCTGCGGAATGGCCGGTCCCGCTCTCATCTACGCATTCATGAATCGCGGAGATGCGATCGCTGTGCATGCGTGGGTCGTTCCCACATCAACCGATCTGGCGTTCGCCTTGACTATTTTAGGAATTGCCGGATCACGGATTCCAACAGCGCTCCGCGCCTTCTTGCTTACCTTGGCGATCACCGACGACATAGCCGCGATTGTGCTTATCGCCATCTTCTACTCACAGACAATCAAATGGCACTACTTGCTTCCATCATTACTCGTGCTGGCCGGGTACGCATTTCTACAGCGTAAGGGCTCCACGTCCGGATGGCTTGCGCTACCACTTGGGATTTGCGCATGGGCACTCATGCAACAGAGTGGAGTCCACGCAACAGTGGCCGGCGTCCTCATTGGCCTGCTCACGAATCCTCATCGAGGTCAACGCGATTCGAGTGCAGTCGAACGATTCGAACACATCCTCGGACCGATTTCAGCGCTGATCAGTGTGCCGGCCTTCGCTTTCGTCACCATCGGCATAACAATCTCGGCCAGCGATTTTGAGGTGCTGCGACACGACAAAATCACCTATGCCATCGTCATCTCACGCCTTGTTGGAAAGGTCATCGGCATTGTTGGTGGCGCCTGGTTGATTTCAAAAATCACCCGAGCCGAACTAAATCCGACTCTTTCGTGGTGGGATGTGAGTGCAATCGGAATACTCGGCGGTATTGGTTTCTCGGTTTCGCTACTAGTTGCCGTCGTCTCGTTAGGGGAATTTCCCGACCGACTTATGGCCGCAGAGGGTGGAATTCTCTTCTCTGGACTGATCAGCGCGCTATTGGCGATCGTGGTGCTACAAATTCGGAGTCGTTCATACCCTAAGGCCAGATTGACTCATTAAGTGCGTGGCTTCGTCCTTCGCCCATGTTGTTATTGAGTGCGGAATGTATTTCTCAACTTTACTCACCACAGTGCTCCGATGAATTAACGACGAAATACTCTGCGAGCCGATCAGATTGCCTAAAGTGGCAAGCAGCCAGATCAATAAGACAACCGAAAGCACGGCCGTGATCCCGCCGAGTATCGAATCAATAAGACGGAATGGACCCCAGAGCACTACCTTCCGAACCGCACCGACGGCTCTAGTCATAATTGATTCCCCAACTGATGCCAGAAAAATAACCAATAACCCTGTTAGCAGGGCTCGCTTCAATGGACCATCGATCGAATGAAGTAGGTGGGGTGCCAAGGCCATGGCGCCCAAGGCGCCACCAACATAGCCAAGAAGACCGAACACTCCGACGATCAGCCCGCGCCTGGCCCCAGCGAAGAAGGAGAGAACCAGGATCGCAGCGAGCGCAATATCTAGAAGCACCGCCCCATTCATGGTCGTGGCAACATTCGCTCGGACTCCCAAGGGATTTCGCGGCCAGTAAAGTAAATCAAACGATCGATGATTCCGGCGGTGAAGCCCCAGACGGTGAGGCCACCAACCTTGAACGCTGGGCTCACAATGCCGCTAGACAATCTGATTCGATACCGATTCTCTGGCTCGGCAAATTCTTCGAAAGTAATTCTTGCAACGCTCTCCACCTCGCTCAAATCGATAGCCCCAACTGCCGATGGCTCTGCCCACCACGCAAGAACAGGGGTCACGTGAAAGTTGCTCGGCGGAAGCCAGAGTGTTGGCAATTCACCCAATAGGACGATGCCACTTGGCTCAACGCCGGTCTCCTCAACTGCCTCACGAATCGCCGCAGCACTTGCACTCTCGTCGCCTGGATCAATAGCCCCACCTGGGAACGAAGGCTGTCCGGGGTGCGTGCGCAATTTGGAAGATCGTTGGGTGATCAAGACATCGGGCCCACGTGGTGAATCGCCGAGAAGGATCAACACTGCGCTGGACCTGGTCTCTTCATCGCCTCCATGCGGAACCAACGCCAGATCATCTCGGCTAATCCGTCGCGGCAAATCTGCGAAGGCACCTAACCAATCAGGGACAGTCATAATGGAACATCGATCCCTAAGTGGCTGGTAACCAAGCCGCGCAGCTCAGACCAAGAATGGATCTGGCCAATTTTTTTAAAGGCTACCTCGCCATTTGCGCTTACGAACCAAGTGACAGGCACGCCCATTCCGAAGTCGACCCGCGTCTGTTGATTGTTATCGGCCAGTTGCGGCCAGACCATACCTTGTGAAGCCATAAAATTGGTTGCGGCTTTCGCCGAAGATTCTTCCACGTCAATACCAACGATTGAGAGCGCACTCGATTTAGAAGTCGCCAGATACAGCTTACGGAAAAGCGGCATCTCCTCCTTACAGGGTGAACACCAAGAGCCCCAAAGATTGATCACAAGCGGCCCCTTGAGCGAAGTCAATGAGATTTGACGGGTTGAATAGCCACTTGAAGTAAGACACGGCAATTTGAGATCAGGCAGTTGATTAGGCGTGGACGAACCCTTGAAATCACAAGTTGCAGCCAATGTATTCGTAGATGAGTTATTCGCAGAAGATGATGCGCAACCGGCCAACAGTAATAAGATTACGAGAATTGGTGCGATTGCCGAACTTACTCTCTTCATCTGAAGGCCTCGTCACTCTTTACGAGTTTGGCCGCTTTCACTGGATCAGTCTCGCCCTCGCCGAAGGCCGGGCAGAGTTTGGCCAAGGGGCAGGCGCCACAAGCCGGTTTGCGCGAGTGACAGATTCGACGACCATGCCAAATCAATCGATGGGAGAGAGCCGTCCACTCTTTTTCTGGAATCAATTTCGCTATTACCGTCTCGACCTTTACCGGATCATCTTCGGTCGTCCAACCGAAGCGTCGAACTAGTCGACCAAAATGAGTGTCTACCGTGAGCCCTGGAATATTAAAAGCGTTACCAAGCACAACGTTGGCCGTTTTCCGCCCGACACCAGGCAACGTCACTAGATCCTCGAGTTTTGCTGGGACTCGCCCGCCATATACCTCTGCCACCCGACGGCCGAGAGAAATAATGTTCTTGGCCTTGGCGCGAAAGAAGCCAGTCGACTTAATTAGGGCTTCGAGCTCATCTGGATCGGCCGCTGCATAATCGGCGGCCGTCGGGTATCGAGCAAAAAGTTTCGGCGTCACCAGATTGACCCGCTTATCGGTGCACTGCGCCGAGAGCACGGTGGCGACCACCAACTCGAGCGGATCACGAAAATCCAATTCGCAGTGCGCATCCGGGTAGAGATCGGCGAGTAGCCGGTTAATTTTTCGAGCACGAGCTACCAAATCCGCGCTCGCGGGTGCCATTATCGATTTTTTTGGCGCCATAGGTCTTCAGCCTACGCACCATTCGTCGCTAGACTCGCCCCCCGACGGACAAAGTTCGCCTGACGGGAGCCAATAGTGGACGACGAAGTACGCAAGGCGCCGCTCTTCACCGCACTTGACGATGAGGCTGCGCATGCCGTCCGCAAGTCAATGACCGATGTAACGCTGGCCAGAGGTGAGGTTCTCTTTCACGAAGGCGATAGCGGCGACAGCCTCTACGTCATCTCCGAGGGGAAGATCAAACTCGGCACGAAGGCGGCAGATGGTCGCGAAAACCTCCTAAGCCTCCTTGGACCTGGGGAAATGTTCGGCGAACTCTCTCTCTTCGACCCAGGCCCGCGGACCTCAACCGCGACGGCACTCACCGAAGTCCGGTTACTGGCCCTGGCAAACAAGGACCTCGAGCCATGGCTCAATGGCCGCCCAGAGGTCGCCAAACACCTCCTGCGCGCCCTCGCCCAACGCCTCCGTCGAACCAATGTCGCGGTAGGCGATCTGGTCTTCTCAGACGTTCCTGGCCGGGTGGCCAAAGCTCTTGGCGACCTAGCCAAACGATTCGGGACTAGAAGCAACGACGGCATCTACGTGGCCCACGATCTGACTCAAGAGGAGCTCGCTCAATTGGTCGGCGCCTCGCGCGAGACCGTAAATAAGGCGCTCGCTGATTTTGCCTCCCGCGGCTGGCTAAGGCTTGAGGCCCGTGCAGTTGTGATTCTCGATGAGGATCGGCTCTCTAAGCGTGCTCGTTGAGATAGGCAAGTTGCGCCTCTGTGGCCATTAGCGCCGCTGGGCGCAGGGCGGCGTTGACGCTCTGATAGACCATATCCACGATGCTTTCGGCATCGGTTGCACCTTGGGCTATCGCCATTCGAATCTCGGCCAACCTCTCAAGACGGTGCGCCCGATATTTGGTAATTAGCAGAAGTGAATCGTCGTGCGCGTTGCCATGCCCAGGAAGTAGTGGAACCTGCTTGCTCTGGGCGCGCACAATGCTTTCAATCGTGTCAAGTGACCGCAAGTACGCGCCAACATCGCCGTCAGGAAATGTGATGATGGATGAACCTTCGCCGAGAATCGTGTCGCCAGTGAAAAGCGCAAGTTCGTCGTCTCCGGTTGCCATGAACATTACCGAGTCACTCGTGTGGCCAGGTGTAGCAATCACACGAAGGCCGAGTTCATCAAACTTTAATTCCTGCTGATCGTGCAATATTCTCTTGCTATCACTAGCGAATTTTGGGTCCATTGCGAAAACCGGTGCGTGTGAGCGAGCAGCGAGTACGGCGGCACACGCCGAGTGATCGTCATGTCTATGCGTCAACAGAATGGACGATATCCGGCCCAGTGTTTGCGACATGATGCGCTCCTCGTGCATCAGCGGTCCTGGGTCGATGACAACGTAAGATCCCGAGCCATGCGCAAGAAGCCACGTATTCGTGCCAGCAAGCGTCATGGCGCTCGGGTTATCTGCGCGCGACAGGAGAACGTACGTCGGAATCAACGTAGTGCGACGATCACTTCGACTTCTACTGGAGAGCCAAGTGGAAGTTCAGCGACACCGACTGAGGATCGTGCGTGCTTGCCAGCGTCGCCGAAAAGGGCACCAAAAAGTTCGCTTGCTCCGTTGATAACGGCCGACTGCCCGGTAAAGCCCGGAGCGCTCGCTACAAAACCGACGACCTTGACGATCTGTGCCACATCGTCGAGATTGCAGAGCATGCCGATAGCGGCGAGGGCGTTGAGCGCACAGACCTGGGCCAACTCCTTTGCCTGCTCGGGCGTCACGTCGGCGCCGACTTTGCCGGTTGCCGCAAGGGCGCCATTGACCATCGGAAGTTGACCAGAGGTGAAGATTAGGTTGCCGATCTGAACCGCAGGTACATAGGCGGCAACTGGTTGCGCTATATCTGGGAGCGTCAAACCGACTGCGGCCAGGCGTTCGCGAAGAACTGCGTGCATCTATTCCTCCGTCTTAGGAATTAAGCGGACGTTTTAGGTAGGCCACCAGTTGGTCGCTCCCACCCGGGGCCGGGATCACCTGAACTAATTCCCAGCCGTCGATCCCCCAATTGTCCAGGATCTGCTTAGTGGCATGTGTTAGGAGCGGAGCCGTTGCATACTCCCACTTGGTTACTTGAGTCATGGGACCAGGGTAGGGCGGAAGGGCTTGGCAGGGTAATCCTGAATTTAGGCAATTTTTAGGCTAGGGCCGCCTTTACTGCAGCAACTACTTCCCCACCTGGGGCTCTACCTCCGACTCTGGGCGTGAGGACCTTCATCACTGCCCCCATCGCCGCCGGACCACTAGCGCCACTCTCTGCGATTGCCTCTTGGACAAGTTTGGCCAGCTCGTCGACGCCCATCTGTTCGGGCAGGTACGTGGCGATGATCGCGCCTTCGGCCAGTTCGCGCACCGAACTTTCAGCCCGACCGCCTAGGGCAAATGCCTCGGCCGCCTCTTTCCGCTTCTTGGCCTCGCGGGTCAGAACGGTGATGACTTCGCCATCGGTGAGAACACGAACGTTCTTTCCTGAGACTTCTTCATTCGTAATTGCGCTGAGCATCATTCGAATCGTCGCCATATGGATCTCGTCGCGACTTTTGATGGCTCTGGTCAGATCGGCCCGCAACCTCTCTTTAAGACTCATGGGCACAGTCTCTCAGATCGCTGGCACGATAGTCGCATGTATCAACTCCGTAAGGTGCAGATACCGGTCCTACCTGATGGCACAGGTGAGATACGGATATTGCATATTTCAGATTTGCACCTAACGCCTTCAAAAAGAAGAGAGATCGCCTGGCTTAAGTCACTTGCCAGTGAGAAGCCTGATTTCGTCATAAGTACCGGAGACCATCTAGCACATCCCGAAGCAGTCGCTATTGCACTCGATGCGCTCGCTCCGCTCCTAGAGATTCCGGGTGCATTTGTCTTTGGCTCCAACGACTATTTCGGACCGCGCCTTAAAAGCCCCTTACGCTATCTATTTGGTCATGAAGACACCCGTATTCATGGTGCCGAATTGCCATCACACGAACTTGCCTTAGCGCTTATATCCCGTGGTTGGTTTGATCTCAACGACGCAGCCAAAACGATTAAACACGGCGACATCGAGATTGAATTTCGAGGGACTGATGACGCACATTTGAATCGCGATCATTATTCTCTCGTCGCCGGCGCAAAGCGAACAGATCTACTAATCGGAGTCACACACGCGCCATATGCGCGCATTCTGACTGCGATGGCCAACGATGATGCAGATCTGATACTTGCTGGACACACGCACGGAGGCCAGGTCCGTCTGCCCTGGCCTGGCGGGTCAAAAGCCTTGGTAACCAACTGTGATTTACCTCCTTGGCGAGCGCGAGGGTTGACCCGTGTCGACGGCCAGCCCTGGTTGCATGTTTCGGCTGGCCTGGGAACGAATCCGTTTACGCCGTTCCGGGTCGCCTGCCCCCCTGAGGCCTCGCTCCTGACGTTGGTCTAACCGCGAGCGGTGGCGCCGCTCATGCCGAGCGGTGGCCTCGCTCACGCCGAGCGGTGGCCTCGCTCACGCCGAGCGGTGGCGTCGCTCACCCCCAGCGGTGTGGGCATTGATCAATCCGTACGAAGTGAGATCTCAGCGATGGTGGTCCACGAATCAGGCTCGGGAGAGCCGACCATGACGCTAACGGAATCAAAAGAGGCGTGGATCGGTAGTCCAGCGGTCACCAGCGATTCCACCTCTCGCATGAGACCAACACTGGCTCCATCTGCAACCGTGAGGTGTGGAGTCGGATCAATAATCGAGCCTCCATAAGGAGGCGTCTCTGGGAAGACTGCGAACAGAGCTGCCGTCAAGTGTCGAAATGGTAAATCCGGTTCCGGCGAAAGCCACAAGACCTGTTCGCCGAACCACTCTGCACGCAAAAACTGCACCTCGAATGCCCGGTGAAGAGTCAAAACTGTAGCCAGTTGACTCAGAACGTCGGTATCGATATTGGACGGAGGAAGAAATGGGTAAAGCAGCGTCACATGTGCCGGAACGCCCCATTTTTCGGACGGATCGAGAGTGCGGCGATGGCGTCCAACGACGTGTTCGATTTGTGGAACTTTGATCAGGATCGCGCTCTCAACAGAAGGCTTGGGCATGAAACCAGCGTCTCATAGGTTGATGGAACGCAACGGCGTATTCCCCTCACGAAAGTTTCGCCGAGCGAAGCCACCGCTGGGCATGAGCGAAGCCACCGCTGGGCATGAGCGACGCCACCGCTCGGCATGAGCGACGCCACCGCTCGGCGAAAAAAATGGTCGGGGTGACAGGATTTGAACCTGCGGCCTCGTCGTCCCGAACGACGCGCGCTACCAAGCTGCGCCACACCCCGGCGTGCCAGGAAGTCTAGCGGAGCTCTAG